>Ga0123342_1005153_pt1 | contig 19254 bp, 13 predicted proteins | sample Turbeawhitnodule_FD_89960 | JGI IMG/M metagenome (GOLD analysis project Ga0123342, IMG submission 89960) | Root nodule microbial communities of legume samples collected from Mexico - Turtle bean Mexico white nodule | ecosystem: Host-associated > Plants > Roots > Nodule | place: Mexico: Nepantla... | reverse complement strand
ACTCTTTCTCCCCTGCCGCCTCTGTGATAACTTGCTTCAATTGCTCTTTAGCTACCTAGTAAAAAGATGCGGATACACAAATAGAACGAAACATTCAAAACATCAAACAAAGCACGAAACATTAAAAAAAAAAAATCTACGAAGCAAGCACATCCAAAAAATGAATGAAGTTGATGGTCGACATTGATAAGAGAACGTGCAAGCATTTAATTACCTTCAAATCGGTTCTGTGTAGAAAGCGCTAGGGTTCGTGTGGAGGCCGAGAGCGCTAGGGTTCGTGTGGGGGCCGAGAGCGGTAGGGTTCGAGAGTAGGCAGAGAGCACTAGGGTTCGTGAGGCAGAGAGAGACGAGAGTGAAGAGTTAGGGTTCGTGAGGCAGAGAGAGACGAGAGTGAAGAGTTAGGAGTTAGGTTCACTCTGGTTTCCAGAAATTCAAAAAAAAATTATTTTCTTAAGTTTTAAAAAAAAAAAAAATTTCAATTGAAAAACTGAAGGAATTTTAAATAAAAATGTGAATATAGGAATAAAGGAATAAAACAATTTCAATTCTGAAGGAAAATTATGACAGTTAAAAATGACATAATTTGAAAGATAATTGCGGCGGTTAATGAAATGACGTATTATACTGAAATTTGTGGCGGTTATTAATAACCGCCATATTAAAACCGCCACTTTTTACACATTTTTTTGTAGTGAATTACACAAAAGACTGCACCAACGTTCCACCAGGGAGCGATCTCTAAACTTGCCAGCGAGAGATAGTCCAAAACCAGTCTCGAAAGAAATCATGGATAAGCCCGTGTCAGCTAATTACATCACACCTAAAATCGCCTTTTTCACGGGGGTTGAGGACCTTGAAAATCACCTTACAACATTCAACGCTCAGATGATTATCTCTGGAGGAACGGATGTCATCCGATGTAAAATGTTCATGGACACTTTTACAAATACAACCTTACAATGGTTCAGCAGGATCCCTGATGGTCAGATCACCTATTTCTCTCAGTTTTCCAGGATGTTTAGATACCAGTTCTCAAAATTATTACAGATTGTTTGTACATATTAATATTAACACTAAAAATATGTCACTTACTGAAATAATTGCAGTGAAATAACTTACTCTCTCAATAATTGCATGTTACTTTTATATATACTCCAACATCCATGTAATTTATTTGGTATCACAGTAGAAATAATAAATTTAACATTTCATTGAGCATTGAGCATTGAAAAGTGAAAATATTGGTCTGCTTAAAAACTAAAACCACGATAATTTTGAGATAGAATAGTACTTTTGGAGATCTAATATGGACATTAAGAAACTAGAATTACCTTTTTCTTGAGTAATTAAGAATAAATCTGTAATTACTTTTAGATAGTATTTTGCATTAGGAGTGAGTTTAGCACGAGTGAAATAGTGAAATAGTGAAGAAAGAGAACAAAGAAATATGAAATAGGCATGAAATAAATAATATTGATTATGCCTTTCAATTTTTTGTTTTTCGATTCTGAATAAAATTTAGGCTAATTCAATGAGATTAATTAATGCTAAAACTTTTTTAATTTAGTTGAAGTTTATTTTTTAATGTATTACTTTTATTTCAAGTTGAAAGAAAAGAACGGAAGTTTAAAAAAAATACGTATTTTTTTTTAATGAAAAAATGTTACTAACTAATTGTTTAATATGTGTGAATAAATTTTTTTTATTATATTAAAGGAATAATTTTTTTTATTAAGGTAGAAGAATTTGTTTGCTTTTGCTATATATATTAGTTGATTTAGATTCTCTATGGTTAGAATTAGGCAATTATAATTAGTGCGAAATGGTATAATTTGACAGGGTTGTGTTTTAATGGAAATTTAAGTTGAGGGGAAGCTTCCTCTTATTAATGGTATGTTGTTCCCAATTAGTTGACTACTTATATGAGACCTACTCATAATTAACTCATAAGCAAAACATATCTTGGTGATGGGTGGATGACTATGACTTATGCCAACTTGTTTGACAACTAATGTGGTTCAAGAATGATGTGCTATATTCATAAATATTTATTAGATCCTAACTTAATACCTTAAGTGTCTCATCAAAAGTAGTAGTTAATAAATATATAATTTTTTTATTTTAAAATGTAGTAACTTAAATGTTATGTTTAGAATTTTATTTTTCTTTTTTTCTCGTCGGTTGGCTCTAGTGACAAGCTATAACTCCGATCCTCTTCTAGAATCTGTTTTACGTCTTGTTGCACATAACGTGGCTCCGTTTGAAACAGAGGGGGCCCTACTTGTTGATCAAACACAACCGATCAAGTCAGTAAGAGCTTACTAAAACAAAAAAGTATTTAGTTTCGGTCCAAAAAAACAACGTACCTTTACCTAGGGTCTCAAGCTCCTTTTATAACTTATCTCTTATAACAATTTTCTCCTATGAGAATCTAATCTCAACTGAAAGCATAGGTAACAGGAAAACATTCTGCTTATGGACACTTTTTCTCAAGGTGCTACAATAAAAAGGAATCTTATCTCTAATGAGAGCTTAAAATAATAATAGAACAACTACCTGCCAACAGGGCACCATCTTAGGCGTCAACCACAAAGAAGTATTCTGCTTACGTGGCACCCTTACCCATGGTGCAACGTTATCTTTTACTATGCATGCAACTTAACCACCGGGTGCCCTAGAACACTCACATTTAGGGTAAAAGATATTTACATGACCTAACCATTACATGTACTACACGTACACCTAGGTTCGTAAATACCCTTGACTAATAACCTTATATCAGTGCACCAAGATATTGTTTTAATTACGTTTCTATGGGCTTACTAACAAAAACTGGGCATAACACATGACCCACTTTATCGGCCCAACAACTGAGCTGACCTACCTACACCATGCACCGAGCTCCGACCATTTAGCACTGAGCCCTGAGAATCCTGTCTAGCACCCATTTTAATCTAATTCACTTTCACAAGAAAAAAATTGACATTTATATGAAACAATTTCTTTTCCCCTAATTACATGGTAAGAATTAAATAAAATAATTTAAAATACTTGAAGATACTCTAATCCTTATAAAAAAGAAGTAAGATTGTTAACTTTTTAACATAAACCTATAACATACGAATAAATAAAATCTGCGTGTAAACAAAAAATATTTAATTCAAGACTGTTGAATTAAACTCTTATCCATAAATCAAAACTTATAATTAATAGTTAATATATTAACTTTTTCTAGTTAAAAATGTAACTAAGTCAAGCATCATAATTGAAGAGTAACTTTTAATTCATCTAACTTTAATACTTTCACCGTGAGACAAATGATGCTTAGCTACAACACCCATGAATTATTATAAATATATATTTATGTCCTATAAACTTGTATGAGTAGATGGAGATTCAAATATTTATCAATTACTTTTTAGGTTTACAATATCTGCTTGTATTTCGAATTTGTTCTAAAATGTGGGGAAATTAGTAACGAATTTATAAAAAGTTAAAAAAAATAGAAAATGTAGAATTTTCCTCATAAGATTGAAAAGATACGTTTAGTTAATTGCAACTCAACCTTGGAGGAAAATGTAAAAGTAATATAATTATAAGACTATAAATCCCTTCATACAAATGGAGAAGGTATATGAAGCAAGTTATAATGTTAAATTCTTTTATATGTAGAGTTTGTTTTACAGATTTTTTTTTTCATTCTCCACAAACAATAAGAATATTTATTCTTAACTCTTTTTATAAAATAAATTCATTTTCATTTTTAGAAGGTTAGTGAAAATTATTCTTTACATTTTATTCTCATAAAAACTTCATTATTATATTAATCCAATTTTTTATTTATGTGTTAAGTATAAAAGTTACATTCCCATGTAAATGTGAGAGATTATTTTCTAACTTCACTATAATTCTTATTTTAGATAGTTTAAAATTTAAATGAATTTGTTTGAATATTAAGAGTTAATGAGAAGAGGTCTGAGTTCCTCATCTTTAAGTTTATTGGGTTGGCTTGGCAATTATGTTGACCTTTACAAGTATGTGAACAGAAAATCATAAAAGGTTGGTGAAAGCAAATTGCATTTTTGATAGAAATGCCTGGATCATACAAAATGAATTCAATACTTCATGTTCAATGTAAATGCTAATGAGGAAATGTTCCTCTTTTGATGTACTGGTGTTTGGGCGCCAGTTCATATTGTTTTAAAGTGTGTTTTTTGAAATTTAAAATAGCTAGCTAGAATAGGAAAACATAAAGCATGGAACCAAGGTTGAAGACAAAGATTTTGTGAGAAAAGGTAAGGTTTAATTCCAAATGTATAAGATGATTTGGTGCTCGAAATTTGCACTAACTTGTAGTCAGAAAAATAAAAGGCATAAACAAAGTGAGGTGTTTAAAAAATAAAGCTTGTAACATTGTTTGAAGCTATGTTTTGAACATCTTGAGGGCCATGTCTTATCATGTTCTTATGCCTCATTGTGAGTTTATTCTTTAATTTATGGACCATATATATGTTGTAGACCCCACCTCATGCATTTATCTTATCATCACTTACAACACTGAGGTTTGTGAATGACAAAGTATCAGTTTCTGGTGCCTAAATTATTTACAGTTTCTCTGTCTCAGTACAATTGTGAGTTTGAGTAATGATATCAATGGAGACATGTCCATCCAACAAACTACATAACCCAATTTGATAATACATCCAATTCAATTTCTTGTCTTTGAGTCTTATCATTTACTATCTCTGTTTTCAAATATTACTTTTGTTTATAACTAATTTATACTCATAAAAAATTATTAATTTAGTTGAAAGTATTAAATTTGTCTCTAATAATAATATTATTTTCTTTCTAAAATCATCTTTGCATAGTTAATGTGAGGAGAGAAAGTAATATTAGTGAAATTTGAAATGTTCTTTAAATGTGTGTGATTAACACTACAAACCCAATATACCTTATGATAAAATCTTTTTCTTCTTTTATAAAGAAAGTATCTAAAAAGGTAGATGTATTTATAATGTGTGGATAATATAAAATACACTCAATATTTGGCATATAGAGATAAAAGGGATTAGTTGGAAGATGTTTTGTATGATGAGAGTGATGAATGGAGGTTGCAAAACAGTTAGTACAATAGTGTATGCTTAGAAAGTTAGTAGCCAGCAAAGTGCCATAGAGATGAAGTAGAAGGCATTGTTGTGTGTTGGGAGCAGTATACAAGATTAGTTACTACCACCTAATACTGAGATGTAACCAGCAATTATGGTTCTAACATTGAGATTCATTATTATAAATGACAATCATAATGGAAAATGCTAGGGAACCCCAAAAGACAGGCAACTTCCACAGGCACATCAATATGTCAGTGTCGAACTCAAACTTGTCTGCACAAAAGGTAGATGTGCTTCACCCAAAGGTAAACTGAAACTGCTAGAAGCATAAAAAAATCATTGTTGCTGACTGAGATAGAACTAGAAGTAATATAGTATGTGGTATATTTGAATGAATGGCATGCATGGTATTCCTATATTCAGTATTCTTGTTCTACAAGCTGATCCAATGGGAAGGTCTAAGTTGTAGGCACCCCTTTTGGTTTAACTTCACTTTAAAGGTTCATTCTGGTGGTGGTGAAAAGACATGATAAAAACATAAAATGGTCCCTAAAGGAATGGGCCCAACATGTGATGGGTCTTGGAGGCTCAAGTGTGAGTGAGTGAGTGAGTGATTGCCACATGGAATCTAACCCAAAGTTTTGCTGGGCCAATGTTGGCCATTGATAGTGGTAAAGGATTTGGCTAAGAGCTACAAGTTCATCACATGCCAACAGGAGTGAGAAGGGGACATGGACAAGATGTGCTAGGAGAAATGCCAATGTCTGATAACTCTGCTTTCTCTGTTTCTTTCTACTTCTTTTTGTCTTCCTCGTTGGATTTTATACTTTGCGGTGAGAAAAGCACTACAGTGCCATTATCACTTTGCTTCTCTCTTGTTTCTACATCAGCTTAGGTTGTGGGGGACCAGAGCTTACACATGATGCATGTTCATGATATTGATCCTTCCACTATACATGGCTCTTAGAAAAGTTATAGAAATCATAGCTACGTCATCTCTCAGTAAACCTCAAACCATACATGCATTCTTTAATTAATTAACAAAACAACCCTCTATTCCACGTAATAACATAGTAGATTGATATAGCAAAACAAACATTGAAACGTTCTACAAAGGTTAAGGTTAACTCAAGAATTGACTAAAGTGTGAGATATGACTTATAAGTCTACATGTTTGATCTCTTACCATAGACTCCTCTCCTTTACACACTACGACAAATATCAACATAAAACTGTGATCGAAAATGTAGAAATTGTAAGTTAAACTTTACACAACAATTTTTCATAGGTAGACATGACTATTTATAAAAAGAAGAGAACAATTTTAAAACTGTTGTTTAAAGTCATGACAATAATTACAATTTTACTTTCACTTTATTTTAAAATGGTTTATACCACAATTATATTCTATTGCATTTGGATTTAATGTGTTGTTTTATATTCAATACAATTTTCTAAATTTTGTATAGATGGTTCATACAAAAGTTTAAGATGGAAACAATTAATCCATAATTACCATTTAAAAAGTGGACAACACTTTAGAAAACATTAATAGAAAAAAATAAATATAATTGAATTTATAATAAATAAAATTCACACATATATTTCAATGTTAGTGTTCAAATTATAATTGTTTAAAATCAAAATAATAAAAATAAATTTATCAAAATTAAAATTTCAAACTTAGTTTAACCACATTATGTCTAGAATTTATTTTTATTATATAAAAATACAAAATTATCTTTATTGTCTTTATTACCTTTTAAATATAATATAAAATATAATATGTTAAATATTTTAAAACATTATATGAATTTTGATAAAAGCCCATTGATTCTGTATCGGTAAGGTCCGCACGACCGAGGCCATCTCTCAGTCCCATCAATGGACCGATCGACACTACGATTAGTGAAGCTAACTAACCGTTAAGAGTTAGGTAATGTATTCCTCAATGTTATCCAACTCCCTAATCCAGACCAGTAAGAAAGGCCCACTAAAGTAATATAAATAGCACAAATTCCAAGAATCAGGTACGTCATTACACAGTACTCAGAATACCAAGTGTCGAATACTAAATCTGACTTGAGTGTCGGAGTGTCTTCTGCAGGTTCCATCCGAGTCTGGATTTCGTGAAGGTTGAGGAGTGGAGCGAGTAGGGGAGATGATGGAACTTGCAGGAAAAGGAATTGAAGTGCAAACCGACCATCCGAGTTGGAGTGTTCAGGGCAGCGAATTCTCGTCTTTTTCTCTTAAAAATAAGGCCCAAATTGGTGTTCTCGTCCTCATCAAATGGGATGGGAGAGACTTCGATCGGGGCCTTCCTTTTTTGAGTTGGAGAATCCTTGCTTAGGTTGGTAGCAGCTCTCATATTTCTAATACGTTCAGCCATTCCGATTTTTCGATGCCGAACAACATCCTTTTTGCAAAAGGAAACAAGTAAGTGGTTAAACACAATAATGAAGTTTATGTTACCAAAGGTAGGAAATGAGGAGTACTAGTATAGGCTTTCAAAACAAAACACCAGGAAGGTACTCTTTGTTCAGAAGGAAGGAAGTGTAAAAAACAACCTTTAGGTTCGTCAAGAATTCGCATACTCCTTGATCTTGTGGGACAAGTCATCCACGCGTCGAGCACTCTGGAATCTCGGTTTAGGGGACCAGTATAAAGGAAACCCGTCTAGAAGGGTCGGATCTCCTTTGGTAGCTCAGATTTTTAGGAACTTGCCCTTGAAATTTTTGTAAGAAGACTAGAAGAGTGTGAACAAAGCTCTTCCAGGGGCACCGTTTAAGGATACCCATAATTGGCGATCCGAATCCTTGGCCTCAAAGAAGTATAGGAAAACTTCCACAGTCGACGAAATGCCGAGCTATGAACACCAAATAGTAAAGGCATGAATGAATGCCCAGCTATATGGATGTAGCTGGACAGGAGCTATGTTGAGCTCGGTTAACAATTATTTTTCAAAAATCGACAAAGGAAGACACAAAAGGACTTTCTTAAAAAAGGTAGGATAAAAGTAACAGAATGGACGCTCGTGGTCCGAGGATTCATCACAACATACGGGCTCATCTTTCCTACACTCTACTATTCTTAGAAACCTATCGTGCCTCTTACCAAAGGTGCAACCACTCTTTCTTAAATCCCTAATATGCTTATGGGTAGTATAGAAAGAGGTTTCGTTTAAGAGGTCCTTTTTGACCCAAGGGTACATGGCATTGTAATTCATTGCAGTTATATCTAGAACACAACCCAAACACAAACCAGATACGAGCACAATTTAAGGCAAAGAAAATGGATCAAAAGAAAATTCCAGCTCAGACGATGCAATCGGTAAGTTGAGTACGTATTCAGAGATAAAGATTGGTGGAAGGAAAATACTTGGTGTGATGGATGATTGGAAAGAAGAGGTGCGAAGAGAGAACTTTTTAGTGAAACGGAGGTACGTAAAACGCACGAGTACTGAGAAATGAAGGTTGCGTGAAGAGTAAGAAAAGAAATGCAATCTTAACGTTTAAAAGGATAAATGAAATGACAACTCTTTCTGGGCGTATGGTGAGATGTCTCTTCAGCGACGCTTCGGTACCTATGCCTCACCTGTAGAACATGGAAGCTTTGATGATTCAAATCTGTGTTGAAGGGTTGATGCTTTGCTGTTTTGGTTGGAACATAGTTCTAGGATGTTTAGAATTCTTGTACAGATCATTTTTGTCCTATGCACAAAGCTAAATCAATCTATGTTAAAAGAGAAAAAAAAAATTCTAAGCAAAGAGAAAAACAATCGGTTGAAATCACGATATAATTGGTTATTTTACACTTAGCTTGATTGAAGATTTTCAAAACTGTTTTTGACTTGGTTGACTAATTGTCATAACCAATTCAATGGGTGAAAACGACATTTCAACCGGTTGATTGTCACATTGCCTAACAGCTTTTTAAAAACCTGTTAAATTTGTTTTCAGTTGAATTAAAACTTTTTTGGATCATGATTGACTGCTTAGAACGGCTAGTTTTAAAAGCTATAAATATGGTTTCTCTTTGTATTGAAAATAATACAGAAAGTGAGATTGAAATTGTTTTTTGAGAAGAGACTCAAATCAAAGTTTTGTAAGATTGTTAAGTAGTTGTGCATTGGTTCAAGATCTGATCTTAGGAGCTCTGTGATTCCTGAATTACCAGGTGTAATATGTTCCTTTCTAATTCTTGTAATTGTTCTTTTCTAAACTTGTAATAGGTGTGTAAACCTGTAAGGTCAGAGGGTGTTCTGACTAAGGTTGTGTGAAAGGAAAAGAAGGTGAGTGCTCTTGTGGTTTCACGAACACCTCTTTATGGCTTTGAGTGTGAGTAATTTGTGATTGATTGCTAGTGGAAACCCAGTGGTTGTTCTGAGAACTGGATGTAGCTCAGGGTTGAGTGCACCAATATAAATTGGCTCTATAATCTCTTTCTCTCTCTCTCTCTCTCTCCCTCTCTCTCTCTCTCTCTCTCTTTCTCTCTCTCTCTCTCTCTCTCTCTCTCTCTCTCTCACTTCTTATAAAATGTTTGATTTGATTTTGTATTGTTGTTGCCATAAACAACAGGTTAAAACGAAGTTTCAACCGATTGATATTCTGCAAACAGTTTCAATTATCTTATTTGATTAGCTTCCTTGATTACTTCTTCTCTGATTGTTGTTAAAACTTCATTCTTTTCCAATATTTTCGAAAATATTTTGACAAACAATTCAATCCCCTCTTGTTTAGGCCATTAATTCTAACAATTGGCATCAAAAGCTAGGTTCTTGAAAAATATTCAAGTTCTGTTTTTTTTTTCTAAAACTACTTTAATGGCTGATAAACTACCTTTTGGAGAAGGTGCTTCTATAAACAGACCACGACTGTTTTGTGGTGTGAATTACTAGTTTTGGAAAGTTAGGATGAAGATTTTTATGCATTCCACAGATAAAGGAATTTGGGAAGCAATTGAAAATGGTCCTTTTATTCCCCAAGTTAAAAATGATGATGTCTTTGTTGATAAGCCTTCATCTGAATGGACTGAGGCTGATAACAAGAAAGCAAAGTTTGATTGGATTACTAAAAATATTATAACCTCTGCTTTGAGTTGTGATGAGTTTTTCAGGGTATCACAATGCACTTCAGCAAAAGAGTTGTGGGACATCCTTGAGGTCATACATGAAGGAACTAATGATGTAAAAAGGGCAAGAAAGCATGCTCTCATCCAAGAGTATGAGTTATTCTAAATGTAGAAAGGGGAGACAATCTCTGATGTGCATAAATGGTTTTCCCACATTGTGAACCACTTAATGAGCCTTGGAAAGAACTTTGACAAGGAGGAGCTGAACATAAAGATCTTGAAGTGTCTTGGTAGGTCTTGGTAGCCAAAGGTCATTGCTATTTCAGAGTCAAAGGATTTAACATCCATGACAACAACTTCCTTGTTTGGTAAGCTAAGGGAGCATGAGCTTGAGATGATTAGGTTGGTTGTCCAAGAAAGTGAGGACAAACACAACAAGTGTATTGCACTTAAAGCTGCCAACCAAAAAAGGAAACAAGACTCTAGTGATAGTGATGAAGACACAATGAGCTTGCTGTCAAGGAAGTTTAGCAAATTTTTGAAAAAGAATAAAGGCCAATCTTCAAAGATGTACAATCATAAGAAGTTAAATGACTTTAATCTTAACAAATATACTTGTTATGGTTGTGGTGAACAGGGATACATTAAATATGAATGCCCTAACAATGAGAGCAAGGAAAAGGCTGATTTCAAGGAGAAAGGAGAGGAAAAACCAAGAAGGCATATATAGCATGGGATGATAATGAGACATCCTCCTCTAGCTCTTTAGAAGATGAAGAAGCAAATCTATGCTTAAAAGCATCAACATCAAGCAGTGTAAGCTCATCTTCATTAGTCAAAGGTAAGAACTACTACCAATTACTTGAAACATTCAATGAAACACATGAAAGAGATAATAGATTGGCTTTCTTGAACAACCGGTTGAAAGAATTGAACAACTGGCTTGAAAACAGAGTTAAAAAACTAGAAGAAGAGTTGGAAAAATCTAAACTTGATTTTGAAAACCTGGATTTGATTTACAAAAATTATGCTTGCATGTGTGACTCTAGTTTTTGTGAAAACTGTGAATCTCTTGAAAAGAAGGTTCACTACCTTGTGAAAACTGTGGATAGGCTTACAACTGGAAAATCCAACTTTGAGAATGTTCTTACATCTCAAAATTGTGTCTTTGGAAAACAGGTTTAGGATTTTATCCACATAGCAAAAAGAATGGGATTTCAAAACCTCTTTCATCAGTGCAAGAAAATCAACCGATTAAAAGAACGAAACAACCGGTTGTTACATGCTTTTACTGTATGAAGGGAGGTCATTCTATTAGATTCTACAGGTTTCGTAAGTCTCTTGTTCCTAAAGGTATCTTTAAATGGATTCCAAGAAATTTTGATGGTTCTAAAGATAAATCTAACATGGAAGGTTCCAAGTTCTTTAAGGGATCAAATCTTGTGATTTGATAAGCTTTCTTTTGTAGATTTTTGCCTCCACATGAAGGATCTGTAGAATCAGGATCTCATGGATGCAAATAAGCAAGACAATGCCTTGTTCTGAAATTGTGTACTTCTTCATATGTGTACTATAAAGATTGAAGAATAACTCTTTGTTCTTCCTATACTTGAACATTTCATTTTAAATTTAATTATGTATTTCTTCTCTTAAGGTTCTAGATTATTTTGTATTCCTTCTGTTTCTATACAAAACTATGTGCCTTAAAACCTGAATCCTTGTATGTTCAATTTCTGTTAAAAGAATTTGGCTTTTTCAAACTTTTCACTGGTTGCAGAAATTTAACCTATTGTTTATTCGAAACAACCGATTGTTTCAACTCTGTCAGCACTGGTCAAATCTGTTTTTAATTCAATGTGCATTGATTTTATTTTCTGTTCAAAGTGACGTTTGTGGTCAACAATGCTTTAATTACAGCCTTGAATACAAATTCTCTCTGCAATAAATATATTATTCTAAACCTTGGAAATTAAATTACCTTTAAGTTTGGTTAAATCAACATGTGTTTTCTATGCTTTTTGTTGGGTCTGACATAACTACTTTATTGTTCTGATTTGATTCCTTTTTCAGTTTGAATTCAACCCACTAAATGCCATCTTTGACTGACTGTTCTGGGTATATATATGTGAGGTTACTTGTTGCACTTAATCACAATAAACAACTTGTTTTTCTTTTTTTTCTCTCTACACTAAATCTGTTATGCAGCTTACTCACATCTCCTCTACCTAAACCATGGCATCAACACTTCCATCCTCTAAGAGAATGAAGTCAAGGGTAGTAAGGAGTGGTGGAAAACTAGAAGGTTGGTTTTCAGGAGAATCAGAATTGATAGAAAAGTACCTACATGAAACCAGTAGGAAAATTATTAACACTCCAAAGCTTGTTTCTTTCACCTGGATGAAACAACAGAATCTTATCATGGTGAAGAGTCTTCTAAAGGAGCAAAGGCTGAAGAGATTCCTTGAGCTTTCTGGAAACATCTATCCAGATTTGGTGAAGGTATTCTACACAAATCTTCAATTCAACGGTGACACTCTCAACTCTCATGTGAAGGGGGAGGATATTGTAATCACCAATGATGTGTAGATTGCTATAACTGGGCTAAAGTATTATGGATTAAGAATCAACAAAGGCAATCTTGGAGTGATAGAAGAGTTCAACAAAAAGCAATCCTACAAGAATTGTCTCAAGAATCCTCTCTCAAAGGTGAGAAATTTTCTATGGGAGGTTTGAAGCTTAATGAAAAGCTCATTGCCTTCATAGTTTATTGGATTGTCACACCAAGGGGGAGCAATCATTCTACTCTTTCTGAAGAAGACTTGTTGTTAATCTACTACATCATGAATAAAGTGAAGCTCAACTGGATTCACATCTTCAAAGACCATATGCAAAAGGCTATAAGGTTAAGTGACTTCCATTATCCCTATGCCATTTTGATTTCTAAATTTCTACATTATTTTGAAGTAGATATTGAAGAAGAACTGGCTGAGATTATAAATCCTTCAAGTGAGATCAATAGTGGTTCCCTAAGCAAAATGGGGTTTACCAAGATTGATGGAAGGTGGGTAAGCAAGGATGGTGATCAAGCTGGCTCAAGTGGAACTCATGATGAAGAAACTGAAGTTGCAGCAAACCTATAAGAACCTATTGTTGAGACTCATGAAACTGATCCAAGTACTGATCACATGGGAGATAGGATGACTTCAATGTCTCCTTTTGAGAGGCTCATGGTAAACCGAATGGATAGCTTTGCGGAGAACCAAAGAAATCTTCACGAGCTGTGTGAATCAAGGTTTTCACCATATGGATTCAAAGTTTCAGACCTTGGATGAACAAATTGAAGAGGTTCAGAACCAACTACTTGATCTGCAATATGGAAGGAATGACTGAAGCAAGCCTAAGGCCTTCATTTAAATGTTTGTTTACTTTTCTGAACACTTTTTTTTTCTCTTTTATGCTGTTTTTTGGGCTCCCTACTTGGAAGCTTGTAGCCTTGTACGAGTCGTGCCAAAAATGGGCCATTTTAATCAGTATGTTGTGTTTTAGTACACTTGCACATTTATTTGACATGTTGACCGGGTGTTTAATTTTTTCTGAATATGCAGAAATCATGTCTTGCGTTGACGGTGTAAGTCTGTAAATATATTTAAGAAATTGAAGTGACAAGCTGGCAAGAGACAAAAGGGATTGATCGAGTTTATAGGTGCAGGAATGTCTGCACCTATTGTTGACCTAATGCCCCCGGCCAGTAATGAACACCCGGTTAATTCGAAGAAGAGGGGTCGCTCAGCAAAAATGCCTCAATCCCAGACTCGGACACGAGTGGGGTCATCTCCGTCTTCCCCTTCGGTGCTAGACGGGAGTCTTCAACTCGCTCGGGGAGTTCAGATTGATTTCACACCGGAGGAGTAGAGCATAATGGTTGCGATATCCACAACTAACTTAGTCCCAGGGCTAGTGGAGATGCTCATCCGATTGCTTATGATAAGCTGGACTTTGGGAGACGAGCTGGAGAGGAACTCGACCACTGTGGTGGCTAAGTTAAAAGCAGAACTTGACGAGTCCTCCAACTCGTTAAAGGCGAATAGGTTTATCTGGCATAACATGCAGCCTGCACATGTCAAGTGCAGGCCGGGGCGGGCAAGCCCGCATAACCTGCACATTTTAAAAATTTATAAATTTCTTTCTACACCCCATAATTTCTTCTTACATCCTTATAATCTCAAAATTTATAAAAGTATACATTCCAAATTTTATAATCTGGAATACAAATTTCTATTCTGGATTGTGAAATTTGGAATATTGTACAATTCCGAACACAAGTTTTGTCTTCTAGATTCTGTAACCCGGAAAGTCTCTAAATTCCACATTTTTCAAAATTGAAGAAAAAACATTCACTGGAAAATGCCAAAGGGTAATTTGAGTATTTTTTGAAACATGAGATGCATGAAGAAAGGCATGGAGGTACTGGAAAAAACTACCATCAATCCCTAATTCATAACACCTTCACGAAATTTGATATTTGTTTTTTAATATTTAATAGTGTTTTTTTTTTCTTTTTGAAGTGGATAGATTATTTAGGTTTCAATATTCATCGAATGATAAAAACAGTAGTTAGACCTTAGTCTTTTTTATAATAAAATTTAAATATAATATTATTTTATATATGGATATTATTTTTCAAATTAGAATAGTAATTATGTGCTTATACTTTTAAAAGTGTATATATTTAATGAAATATTTTATAAGTCAATTTATTAATATGATTGAAATTCAAATTTTATTGAAAATCAGAACATCTTATTATGCATGTCTGGCGAAAATAATACTATGAGACTATGAATTTTGGTTTAGTGATCAGAGGATCTCTCAATTAGTGTCCTGGATTCAAATTCAAATCCCACCTGGAACAAAATTGGTAATGTTATATTTAATAGCTTTAATATAATAATATAATATTTAATGATAAATAATATTTTTAAAATATTAATATTAATAATTACTGACAAAAAATTCTGTTGGTTTGAATTTTTGTCAGTCACTTTTTCATGGTAATGCGAGTTTATGGACTAATTTTCGGTCTTATGAATTTTGATAATATACTTTGTAGTGTCTAACTATATTGTTTAAAGTAAAAGTTCGCGTAATGGGATTCTACTTATTTATTTTCTCTTTTTTCCGTGAAGGACCTATTATGAGGAGGAAATGAGATGCATGTTTTTCCTTTTCGCTACTTTTACGGAAGAAGGGATGACCAAAAAAGTTCAATAATTAATCAGAATGATATTAATTAATTAATAAAAATAACACTTTTTTTATCACAAATCTTTTATCTGTATGTGTAGCACCAGGGTTATAAAAACCTACAAAACTTTGAATGAGGTAATGGTTATCACATGACGTTCAATGATGAATGTCAAAAAAAGTAAGAGACATAGGGCTAAATTTTGAAAACAACCAACCATAGGGATAAAATATGAATATAGGTTACTGAGCTAAAAAAGCTCTCGCAATGTTTGTAACAGCACCGACATTGTAAGAACTTAAACCTAAGTCTAAAAAGAATGTAGATAAGGAACCTTTTCATTGCATAGGTATGATGATTACTTGGTAAAATTATGTAATAATGAACTCAAACCCAACTTTGAGACATAGAGCCGACACAACTTCAGATTGATGCTGACAAACTACGTTTCTTGTGGCATATGCTACTGAACATTATACTAGATATATATGTTATGATGGTTACCCTTCCTCTAAAGTAATTGTTGTATTTTGTGTGTTTTTTTAAGAATCGGTTTTGTCTAATAGCCAAACAACGTTTTTCTTTGAAAGTAGACAAAATGGATAAGGAAAACCTAACAAATTGTACACCAACTGTTGTGTATGCAATTGAATCACATGTTGCAAACAAAATTAGTTTCTGATACAAAATTAGTTTATGACCTAATAGAGTACAGGAAACCGTGAAAGACAGAAAGTATCACATAAATATAAATGATTGATATATAGTAAATAAGTATCTAGCCTTAGTATCAACCATATACTTAACGTCGATTTTACTAACTTGGTTTTGCAATTATAACAAAGCCTAGATGCTTGGTTTAAGTTTGTAACCATTTAGAAAGACAAGAAATTAGATCAATGAATACAGGTGATTATAACAAAGACTTAGGTTCCATCCACTTGAGATGAGGTAAATACAAATTATCTGTGTAGATATTGCTTCATGTTCAATGACACGATGCTCAATTGGTGTATTCTACAATTGTAGCCTTATTGTAATGCAGCAGCCACAGCATATGATGTGATATGCAACTTCAAAACACTTGATATATTCTTCAAAATATTAGTTGAACCCTTTTTTTTAGTAAATAGAGTAGAACAAGCAATCCAAGTCATATACAAAAGAATATGTAAAAAATATAAAAATATAAAATCTACTTAAAGAAACCCTTCAACTATAAGATGATCATTTAAATATAAATCCTCACAACAAAACTCATCTTTCCTAATATAAAAAATTGTTCTCAACTTGAATATAATGTATAAAAACCCCACTACCTAACCCAAGAAGGCATGTAAAAAATCAACTAGATTAGCAACAAAAGGTGTCCAGAGTTGTTGGAGTCTTCTAGTCCCTTTCGCTTACACAAAAGAAACATAACCACCAATGCCATTTCCAAACTAGATAAACAAAACCCCAAAAATCCAGACTGTATTTCCCACAAGAATACTCAAATTATAAAGAACCAAGTCTAAGTGAATTATATATTTGTTAGATTTTAAATATTTACAAAATTTAAAGCTAACTCAAACTTTATCAAATCGGCTTATAATGTCAAATATTATGTAAATGATATTTTTATATATTTATTCAGCGCATGCCTACTGTTTATTTACAATCAAATTGGAGAGATATACTCCATATATTATGTCTATCTATCAACACCAAACTATTGTCTTATTTTTATCACGTATATTATACATTTATATATTTTCAATATACATCTATATGGAAAATATAATAATTTCAATATCCTCCTCAAGTTGGTGACTAAATATCATGCACTCCCAACTTGTTTCGCAAAGTCACGAACTGATCTTTCTCAAGAGGCTTATTAAATATATCTTCTAACTCTCAATGTGAAGAGACAGGTGATGGACCTTGCAACTTTTCCCGTATGATGTGACAGTCTATCTCAATATGTTTCATACGTTCATGAAATATAGAATTTGCTGCAATATGGAGTGTCGCTTTGTTATCACAATTCAAAGGCGTAGGCAAGCTAATTGGAACCTTACGGTCTCGCAGTATATAACATAACCATGTTAGCTCTAGACAAGCATTTTCCATGGCCCGATATTCTTCATCGGTAGATGACCTTAACACGTTGGTTTGTTTCTTAGACTTCCTGGATACCAATGAATTTCCCAATAAAATGCAATAGTCACCGACTGATCTTCGAGTAATATGACATCCTCCCCAATTTGAACCGCAATAGGCTTTCATCTTAAGATCATCATCAGAGGGAAGTAATATATGCTCCCTTCCACTTGTTTCAGAACCAATTTCAGAACACTTGTTTAAATCCGTATAAGGACTTATGAAACCGACAAACCAGATTTTCCCCCTATTGGCAAAATTCGAGAGGAAGCTCCATGTAAACAATTTCATGAAAGTAAGCGTGTAAAAATGAATTTTGTACGCAAGTTGGTGGGTGAACTAGTTTCTAGCAACTGCAACGGTGAAAAGACAACGTAATGTCGTGAGTTTAGAAGTAGGAGAAAAATTCCCATATAGTTAATCCCATCCAGTTGTGTGTAGCCTTTGGCAACTAAGTGCGTCTTATATCGTTTGATGCTCCCATTAGACCTATGTTTTATTTTATAAATTCATCGATATCCTATGGGTTTGTGGCCAACTGGTAATGAAATAATGCTCCAGATGTTGTTTTCTGTCAATGCTGATAATTCAGCTGCCATGGCTTCCTTCCAGTGGGGAAAAAGAATGGCTTGATCATATGAAGAAGGCTCTCTATGTGTAGAAATGTTATATAAAAAGTTGCAGTGAGCGAAAGATAAGTTGGAATAAGAAATAAAATGAAAAAGTGTGTACCTGAGAGAGAACCTTGGCTAGGAGTAGACTGCTTGGCGCGAGGTGGCAGCAAGTAATCTTTATGCCATGCAGGAGGATGCTTGAGACATGTAGAATGTCAAAGTGGTTGTGTAGAAATATTGGTAGATGAATTAGGCACATGAGATTTTGTGGTCATAGGTTCGGGAATAGGCTCAATGGGTGAAATGAACTCAATGGGTATGGGTTCGGTAATGAGCTCACTGGGTGAAGTTGGTGAAGCCGATTGTGAGTTCGGTAGTGTGGTAGAAAATGTAGAATTTTGATGGTCTTAGTCAAGGACCAAATTTAGTAGGATAGAAGGGTGTGAGGGTGATGTTGTTTCATGAAAAAGGGAAAATGGTTTTGTGAAACCACGTCCCTATTGATAAAAATACTGTTTTTCAAGATCATATAATTTGTAGCCTTTATGATTAGGTGGATATCCAATAAAGACGCATTGTTGAGCGCAAAGATCAAATTTCTATTTGGGATGATTCTCTGTTGCATAACATAGGCTGCCGAAAATACGTAACTCTATAACAGATAGAACTTGGTTGTATAATAGTTGAAAGAGTGTTTTATCTGACAGAATGGAGGAAGGTAAGTGGTTAAGGAGGTAAACCGTGGTTAAAACACTATCTCTCCAAAAAGGAATAGGTAAATTAGACTGATAAAGAAGAGATCGCGCAATTGTGAGGATATGATAGTGTTTGCGCTCAACCACCCTATTTTATTGGGGGGGGGGGGGGGGGGGGGATAACCAACCAGTGGTGCTTCTCTTTCTTCTTTTCATACACCAACACATTTGTCTCATGCAAAAAATATTTCAAATAACAATTTTTTTTTTTATAGTAAAACAATAAAACCCCGCGTCTATTGTTCTACACACCCCCCCCCCCCCCCCCCCAATAAAATAGGGTGGTTGAGCGCAAACACTATCATACCCTCACAATT
>Ga0123342_1005152_pt1 | contig 19255 bp, 8 predicted proteins | sample Turbeawhitnodule_FD_89960 | JGI IMG/M metagenome (GOLD analysis project Ga0123342, IMG submission 89960) | Root nodule microbial communities of legume samples collected from Mexico - Turtle bean Mexico white nodule | ecosystem: Host-associated > Plants > Roots > Nodule | place: Mexico: Nepantla... | reverse complement strand
CTTATTTTTCTTCTTTTTTTTTTTGTTTTTTTTGTTTTTTTGTTTTTTTTTTTTTTTTTTTTTATTTTTTTTTTTTTTTTTTTTTTTACAAGATACTTTTAAAACTTTTCTTTTTCTTTCCTCTGGTCTAATTAGCACGACAATGATATTCCTGAATTATAATCTTCACAATCAATTGGAGCAACTATGTTAGAATACATCTAATAAGTTATGAATTTAAAAACCTTCATTCACTTTGAAAAGTTTTTTATAATTTATATTTCCATTTCAGTTACTCTCTCCAAAACCACCATGTATGTAGGAAATTGAATTTGTCACTCACATTTTGTGAATAGATCTTATCTGCATTTATCATAATGTCTTTCTCATTGCATCCATCTTTTTCTCTATATGATTATGAACTTATTTGTGTTAGTTAACAAACTATTCAACTGTTTTGTTGATTCAAATCCGTTAGACAGATCAGTTTGAGAGATACCTAACTCGATATGAGGAGAATAACGGGTCCAATGGTTTGTCATGAGGTCGACCCAAATGATTGAAAATCCATATTGAAAAAATAATTAAAAACAAGATCACATGGTGAATAATTGAGGTGGTTAAGCGTATGTATGTAAATAAAAGCTATTAGGAATAATGTTGCATGGCACCCAAAATCACATTAATGAAATATTTTTGTTGTTGAAATAATATTATTGTTGAAATTGTTGAAGGAATGTCTATAAAAGGGTTCAAGACCTTAAGTAAAGAAAGGTTTTTTTGAAAAGTCTAGACTGATATAAATTTTATAGTTTGAATGTTTTCACTGAATTGATCATCGGAGTGTGATCAACAGGTGGAACCCCCTTCATTACAACAACATTTTAATTCAGCAGCATCGCAGAGATAAGACAACGCAAAGTCCACCACGAAGCCCGACCGAAGTCAACAGACAATAACAATTATGATATCATCCAAACTAATTGGATATTCATACATCAATTGAGATTCAATTTAGTATGTAATTGTTAAGACCTATTTTTAAAATCATTGGAGACCTATACCACGTAGTGAGATTTGTTGTTGGTGGTGGATACATATATAAAGAAAACTTTGTGAATTATGACTAGTAAAAAGCAGTGGTACATACATAAAAAATGAAGATTTGAGAATTATCATTGAAAATGGGTGCAAGTGGTGATTGATTTTGCAAAAAAATGATATAACTTTTATAACTATTCTAATTGGGATCCACTTGGTAAAACACAAATAAGATTGGAGTTTGACAGCAATACAAGAGTGGAATTTGTGGTTGATAAATTATAAGCAAGATTGCGTGAAACAATTTATAAGACAATTCTATACACACTTCAACATTAAATTTAAGTTGTAATGGAACATTTATGCTTCAAATTGGTTTCACAACAATAAAAAAAATGTATAACCTTATATTAGAAAGGTCATAAAAAATAAAATTTTTCAGTGGTAAAAAAAGAAAAAGACTTATATCATAGTTCATATCAAAATCTTCAAGGTACATCAAAATCTATTTTTTCAAGGCTATTAAAATCAAGAAAAAATCTTAAAGAAAAAACTTTTGTTTCCTCCACAGGCCTTATAAAATGGATTCTCCTCTTTCCACGGTGAGTCCTTGTAAAAAGGCTTTTCACCTATTTGTCTTATTTCTTTTCAAACCCATTTGAAGATGCGATGCATCAAAGTCATGTAGGGTTAAGGATCCTCATAATTTCTTATTGCACCTCCATAACTTTTAAAATGACCAATTTATTATTCCAGAACAAGTTTATTTTTTTCTTCCTCTCAAAAAGTGAGGCAGTCATGGAGAACACATTTCCAGTAAAGAGAAGGTATTTTAGTCTTTGTTGTTAATATGAGAGTACATGTAATAATCATGGGGTGCAGGTAGAAAAATCCTCAAGAGAGGTGGGTCAAGCTAAGGGTGGGCAAAAAATTCAAATTACAAAATCCAATCCATAATTATTCAAATCCATATTAGTTTTGATCCATTTAAATAGATTTATCTCAAATCCAAATCCATATTTTTGGATTTTAAATCCAATCCATTTAATTGAATATGGATTAAATATGGATTGGATACATTTTTGGATTATCCAAATTATATTTTGGGTTGGATTTTGACTTGACCCGATCCAGGTTGAGCCAAGACAATTCAGGCCCACGTTGAGCAAAGTCGACCCAAGTCCACATCGAGCTGAGTCGTCCGGGCCCAAGTCAAATTGAGTCGGCATGGACCAAAGTCAAGCCAAGTCATTTCGGACCAAAGTCGAGTCGAGTCATTTCGGGCCAATGTCGAGCCGAGCAGGCCGGGGCAAAAGTCAAGCCAAGCAAAGCCGGGATGATGTCGAGTCGTCCGGGCCCAGGCTGATGTCGAGTCGCTTGGGCCGATATCGAGTGGAGTGGTCCTGGGCTGATGTCGAGAAGCAAACCCAGACTGATGTCGAGGCGAGCGGGCCTGGGCCGATGTCAAGGCGATCGGGCCTGGGCCAATGTCGTGGCGAGCGGGCACGTGCCGATGTCAGTGCGAGCGGGCCCGGGCCGATGTCGAGGCGAGCGGGCCCGAGCCGATGTCGAGTCATTTGGGCCTAGGCTAACGTCGAGGCGAGCTGGCCCAGACTGATGTTGAGCAGGCCCGAACCAATGTCGAGACGAGCGGGCCTGGGCCGATGTCGAGCCGAGCGGGGCCGGGCCGATGTCGAGTCGTTCGGGGCCGGGCCGATGTCGAGTCGTTCGGGGCCGGGCCGATGTCGAGTCGTTCGGGGCCGGGCCGATGTCGAGTCGTTCAGGCCCGGGCCGATGTCGAGCGGGCCCGTGCTGATGTCTAGTCGAGCGGACCCAGGCTGATGTCTAGTCGAGTGGGCCCAGACCGATGTCGAGTCGTTCGGGCCCAGGCAAATGTCAAGTCGTTCGGGCCCAGGCCAATGTCGAGTCGTTCGGGCTCGGACTGATGTCGAGTCTTTCAGGCCCGAGCCGATGTCGAGTCGTTTCGACCCAGCTGATGTCGAGTCTTTCGGGCCCGGGCCAATGTCGAGTCGTTCAGGCCCATGCTGATGTCAAGTCGTTCGGGCCCAGGCCGATGTCGAGTCGTTCGAGCCCGAACCGATGCATAGTTGTCCGGGCCTGGGCCGATGTCGAGTCGTGTGGGTCGGGATCGATGTAAAGCCGAGTTGGTCTGCGTCCAGGTTGAATCGGCTTAGGCCCAGTTCGAACCAAGTTAGTTTATGGCCATATCAAAGTGGATTTAATATAATTAACAAAATGGATTTAATCTGGATTCAATCCACTTTAAATGGATTTAAAAAAATCCAAATATATTTAATTTAATTAAAGTGAATATGGATTTTGAATCCAATCTATTTATTTGGATTTGGATTTAGATTAGATTTTGGAAAATCCAACCCTAGTCAAGGCAATGCAGCACTAGTGACACATGGACATTGTCTTCATCCTCATCTAGAAGTTGCACTCCTATAAAAAAAAAATATTCAATTTTAACTTTTTAAAAAATTATATTTTAAACTATACAATTTAAACGTGAAGTGCCGCAGTCCCATTCATAATATTTTATTCACATAGACAAGCATAGCACCCAAAGTGTATGTTAAAATGTATTCAAGAATGTATACAAAACTTTAAAATAGTTTTCCAATTGTGTAATCTATTTTTTTTTTATTATCTAATCTATATAACAAACTAAAAAAAACGATAATGAATATAAAACAAAAAATCATGGAGGGTACTTTTGACATTTAACCCCAATAGGGGTGCATATTCAAACCATAGGGGTGCAGAATGTAATATCCATGACACACAGGCTAAGTGGAAAAAGTAGTACGTGGGCTTTGATACTCAGATTTCATAGCCCAAAATCGCATATTCACTTCTGCAGGCAAATTCTTTCTACACTCAATATTTTTGAACCTGCACCCAACACAATTTTAAAATTCTAAAAATATTCTTTATTTCGAAAATAAAAATTTAAAATTGAAAACAATACATTATGAAAAAAGTTAGATCAGAAAGAGCTTTTTGTGTTCCAGAAATAAAAATAAAGAAAAAAAATCAAAACTACATTCTGGATAAGAAACCGTAATACAAAAAATAGAGAATTTTCGTCTTTCCACTGGAAAGGGGTACAGCGAGGTGGTGCAGAAAGCAATTGGCCAACATCTAATGTTTGGAATTTTTTTTTTCTCTTTGGAGGAAATTATATTTACCTTATTTCTAGTTTGAAAATAGATATTTGTATATATTTTTTTATTTTTAATAAAACGATATTTATCTTTTTATAGTTTGTAAACAGCACTTTCATGTTTTTAATAAATTAACTCACATGTTTTATATTTTAACAACGTAATTCACCTTTTATTTTTTATTTATAATTTTTAAACTTTCTATTTATTTTAAAAATATCTATCCTTTTAATCTTTAATTTTATTCAATTTTTAGCCAATATAATTTTTTTAAATAAATGTGCAGGGAAAATATTTCTTTCATTTACATTTTGGGTATTAATTAAATTAAATCTATTAATAAAAAAATAGAAATTTAAATATGATGGATAAAAAATAACACATTTTATTAAAAATGGTATCCACAAAAGTGGTACTGAACTCTTGAAGATTAATCAGAATTGAGATTAGTATTATAGTTTGTTAAAACAATGAAAAAGTAATGTGAACGCATCTGATGTGAGATTCTTCCATTTTGATTGTATAAATTAATAATTAATTAAACTTTTACATTAATTAAACCTAGACAGCACAGGGATCACATGGCTTAACAGTAACAGACAAATACTTCCATTATTACGTGTCTATCTCCCAAATTGTTTCTCATCTTTAATCATCAAATCCTAAAATTGTTCAATTATTAATCCTACAAGTCTAACCTAATCATAAAGTTAATTACTTGTTTGCAGAATTGATTAGAAATCAAAATTTGTTTTTTGTTTTGTTTATTAAGAGCAGATGGTATTTGTGATAAGATATAAACAAGGTGTTGAATCAAAGAACGTATCTATGCAATGTATTTCTCACTTTTGAATCACTCACCATGCTCTTGTCTCCTTCTTACATAGTCAAGTGAGACATAAATAAATCATCCATTAGAGTATTTAATTATTAAAAAGGAACCTAATTTAATTTTATAAAATTGGTTTGTACACAATATATTATGAATGGTATGAATGATTTGATAAGTTTAACAAACACTCGTTACAATAGGTTAAAAAATATTCTGATGTTAAGAATTAAACTTTAAGTCAAACTCAATATCATAAAACAAACTTATGAGGTAATGTTTGCATCCACTCATATACTGTGAAATGCTCTGTGAGACATAAACGATGTTCAGTTCGGGATGAGCTTGTCTTCGGCTTCTAGTTCGGTTAACGTTTTGGTTTGATTAGTTTGTTAGTCTTAATAAGTTGTTGGTTTTTGTTCTTTTTCAATAGGGTTGTGACTGATGCGTATGAAGTGTGTCCTTTGATGCAAGTAAAGGTTTAGTCTTGGATTTCTACAAAATTGCGTTCTGCTTCATTTTTTTTTTTCGATTGGTGTCTGGACCCTTTGGTATGTATGAGTCTGGTCGCTTGAAGCGATTCTTAGACTTCTAGTTCGGTTAGCGTTTTGGTTTGATTAGTTTGTTAGTCTTAGTTAGTTGTTGGTTTTTGCTCTCTTTGTATATGAGTTGAACCACCCTGAAGTGATTTGCATTATTTTTTTAATCGTTATTACTGATAAAAAAAACTATGAAATGCTCTAATCTCTAGTCGAAGCAGAATTTTTAACATTATCAAATAAAATGGTTAAAGAGAAAGATTTTGTGGAATTTGAAAAATGAAAATGATTAAGTGGAATTTGAAAAATGAAAATGATTAAAGATTGATTCATTGATACAGTTTTCAAATAAGAACAATAAATCTTTATCCAGCAATCCTTTTCAACAGGGGACAATGTCAAAAAAGAGTAATAAGGTGAATGTCCTTTCTTAGAAGTGAGGGGAGCACATAGCATCAGAGAGAGACCACTGTAGCATGATCTACCTGTCTGCTACTGGGACAGGGTGTGTGCATCTTCATCACTCTAATTTACTAACCTAAGGGGGACCAACATTTTAATATTTTTTTTTATCTGGGTCAATGTTAAGATTCTTGTCTTTGCTACTAATGCATCTTCTCCTTTCATTATGATTTTCTTGTTGAATTTTCAACTAAAGATTTTGAAAAATATTCAAATACAGACACTGAAACAGAGGAGGATTGGAGCAGGTGGGTTGGGTAATTTGTTACTGATCTTATCACGTTATCTTTGGATGACACACTATTTTAACTAGTTTTTTTTAACTCTTGGAAGAGTTTGTGTAAGTGTTTGATTATCAGTCATAGTTTTTTCAGCTAATTTTATTAACTTTTTATTAACAAATGTCATACAATGAAAAATCTTGCTAACCAGTACCTAAAAACACTAGTTAAGGAATTAATACATGAACACTTAACAAAAACTATAGACACAAATTTAAGCATCCTAATTAAAAATATCTTTTAAAATTTTAAAATTATTGATATTCACTAAGAAAATTTATTCTAAGGAGTGGACTTTAAATTTAATCTCATTTTACAAAATCAGCTCATAAATTGAATTTTGCACCATATCTCGTGAATTCCATTTGACCAACAAATTTTCGTTAAAATAAATTATTTTAATCTTATAAAATATACACTTACTTGTATATTATTATATATTATAAATTGTTCTTATCTTTTATCCACTTAACCTCTAAATTTTTTTAACACATATTTCATTCATGATTAAGGTAAAATAACTATTAAAATAAAAACATTAAAAAAACATGTTACTAAAATCCATAAATAAGTCTTGGAAAAGACCAACCATATGCATGCTCTAATCTGAATTCATCTTTTCCCAAAATAAACTTGGACAATGGATAATTTTCCAAAACAAGGTTATTGTAAAATGTAAAATGAGTTGTGGAAAACTATGGTCTACATGTTTTTTAGTATAGGTTCAATTTGAAGTCAAATTAGGTTAAAGATGGATTCATGATTTACATTTAAACCAAAAGCTCTTCTGTTAATATTCGAAAACATGAATCAGAGTTCTTACACGTACTTTGTTAAAATGGATTTTTTTTGAAGTGTTTGAATGGTGCTCCTCGACAAGAAGGGTCCTTCGTGCACACAGAGGAGGGGCAACCTAGTAAAATGAATGTGTTAATTGGTACGGTTATGATCCTTTCTCATTCATACATATTTTGGCCACAACCCACATAAACAAACAATAGCAGACAAGTGAGTGAGGCCAAAAAATGCTTTAACAAGGGATAAGATATATGTTGTTCTCCACTAATCTAGGACGATACTTAGGTCCCAGAAGACATGGCGCCGTATCATTTCTTATACTTTTTAAAACTAAAATCCAACACCATGCATTCTCATAATACACACTCTTAGCAACTTCAATTTCAGTCTAAATCACATCCTAAACAGAATTTGAAAAAAATTAAAGAAAACATTTACTGTCTTAATGAAATTTTACATTCGATAATCATGATTCTGAGATTTCAAATAATGCAGATTAATGTTATGCACATCACACATGGTTCTGGTCACAGCAAGCTGCACTCCCTGCCATTGCATGCATTAATTGCAGTTTTTGTGATGCAAACTGAGGCATGAGATTTTTGTTTGCATATTATTTTATCGTTTTGTAACTGTCAATGTATCTTCTATTCATTGGACTCTGTGTATGTGTTCTGGTTTACTCATTTTATGCAGTGAAACTTCCATGAGCTCAATCAACAATACTTAATTGGGTTTATTGAGAATCGTATAATTATTGTTGCAATATTATAGGCTTCTGAAATATTATTGCCTAGGTACCCTAGATCAGAAAAATATTTGGTGGTTCAGAATTCTACTGTTCAGGTTCCTCTTCACATAGTACTTTGTTCCTTACTATATGATATAAAATATACTGTCAAAATAATTAAGTCCTGCCACAACATTGGTTACAACTTTTCTTTAATTATTTTCATTATCCATAATTAAAGTTAATTATTTCATTAATCACAAACTTCTATGCATTGTTTTCTTTCTACAAAACTTTTTCATGAACTAAGCCCGTGACTCACTTTTCTTTTTTAAATTTTCCCTTATGCAACTAGAGTTAATGAAATTAAACAAGCAGATAGTGTATATATATATTTTTTCTATTTTTTTTAATTTATGTTTCAGTATGGTCAATATAGTCTCACATTTTCAGAGTTGAGGTCAATGACAGTTATATATTTATTTTCCCTCTAATCCATCGATGTGCTTTTTAAAGATAAAATTGTGACGAAACACTGATATCTAAAGTGGACAATACAAGTGGACAATACTTTGAATGGAGTGATTGACCCTAGCGATTCTATCTCTCGGACTTGACGTTATATACTTCTTTCTACTCCCATCCATCAAAACACATTTTAAGGAGAAAATTGTAATGAAATACTGAATTCCAAACAAATAATATTTCAGATGCAATGATTTATTTAAAATGTTATCTTTCGAATTTGAAGTGAGAATAATTTTTATTTTATTTCTTGTACAATATTATTTACTCATTTTTTTTATCTGCTTTATTTATTTTCTTTCAATAGAAAAGATGTGTTGCACTGTACATCCTAAAAGAGTACACATGCAAAAGTTAGGCCCACTTTGTTTCCATTGAAAATCACCTTTATAGCTATAATGACAAGCCATGACCTAATGTGACCATGGATTCTTCCTTCTCTTTATGGTGGATTAGGATCCTCCCATGGAGTCCCATTCCACCATAAGTGTTATCATAATCTATTCCTATATATTATAAATTAATTTCTCTTTTCTTTATTAATAAATACTTTATTTAGTTACTGACAATTTACCATATTCAATCACAAACTTTATATAAGATAAATTTATTTATTTTTACAATAATAACTTAAAACACACATGTCAACAATCATTTTAAATAATTCTTCACATAACTTTTTTTATAAAAGTAGTGAATTAAAATTAATCTTTTGTTTTTAATTAAACATCTTCAGTATTTTCTTTTTTTTTCTCCTTTTTATAATTAGCTGAAAAAATATGCTTCTTCTACCTACATTCTTTTAAAATATGTAAGCAATGTACCTCATCTTATATATTAGATACTCAAATTGAAAAGGATGAGACTCTCACTTTTCACATTTAACTAAAAAAATATCTGAATCATCTCAAAGTCTTTCCATTTTATCATTATTTGTGAGTATATACTTAATCTTTTACTATTTTTAACTATTTATGTCTTTCCATTTACCATTTTTATTTTGTTTCTAAATTAAATACCATATTAAAATTAAGATAAGACGCGCAGTTAAATATAATTGCAAATAAGCATATAGTAATTTATAATACCTAATTATAAATATAATTACAAAATCTAAAATATAATTTACAAATAAAAATATTATTATTACATAAGTACTTACTAAAGAACCCATAACAATTTATTTACGAGGCCTACTAGTATATTTGAAAATAAAAATATTTATGTCACTCATGATGAGTGAATCTTCTCCCATTTGAATGATAAATACTCTTGTTAATATTATGGTTAAAAAAGAGAAAAGGGAGAATTTAATTCCATTTTTAAGAAATTAATCTGTGATCTTTAACAGCAACTCGTGTATAATCCTGATTATAATATTTATTTATGTAATACATTATTAATTATTTTATATTATATTTAAATATTTAGTTACATATCAGATTCATGGAAATTATAAAATTGTTATCGTAAAATATAATAATTCTTCACATTTCCCACACAGAACATTTGGAAGCCTATTTTAAGTCTTCATTTTATGTTGACATTTAAATTTATTGCGCTGAAACTGTTCTTTACGTCATTTTAAATCAAACAATACATTTTTATATCGACGAATAATTTATTCCAAATTTTATTATAAATTTAATTTAATTTTTTTTGCCACATTAACTATATTTTTATAATTTTAAATTAATATAAAACAATTTAATTTTTCACTTTCCAATGTTTTGTAAATTAACATGATTATTTGATAGATAATTTTATTTTTTTTGTATAGAGAGGAATCAAATTAAAGCTAAACTTCACCATTCGTTATAATCTAATACTTTTGAATTAACAGCTGAAAAAGCTCTTTTCCCCAAAAACCACTGTTACACTGATTTTCATATATAATATATATAATGCAGGTCAATGGTTATTTTCGTAAGAATTGTATTTTATCCAAAGTTGTATTGAAGAAGAAAACCGATTCCTCCTCGTGTATAAATACAATTCCATCTACCTAATTAACTATAATTTATTTCATTTTCAGTGGGAATTTAAATTTCATTTTTGTCCAAGTTTTTTAACATGCAAATTACTGCAGATCACATCGTTTTTGTCAACGAAACTAAGAACAAAGAGTGAGAACTTCTGATGCAGTTCATTCTAATTAACAAAGTTTCCATGACTACGAACACAAACATTGTTCAAATTAACCCCATCTCATAGAAATCTTCAGCAACCCAGTTCACGTGTTTCACTAAACCAACCACACACCCTTCGAGAGAAATTATTACATGAAAACATAGGACCACCACATACGTATGGTAGTAGCCGGTTTTCATGTAACTGTAATGATTTCTGTAATTGGTCGGGACTGTGACAGTTGTTTTATAACATGTAATGATCTGAGAGAAGTTTGAGAAAAAGAGTAAGAATTTGAAGATATGCTTTATCTCATAGTCTCCTTCTTATGCAAAACACGATTTGATGTAAAAAAGTGACTATACCAAATAACCATTTAGTTTAAATGATAGTGCTATCATAAAAGTGCCTTAAATATAATGTCAAAATAAGTTTTTTTACACTAGTACTTTCTGATTTTCTGATGAACAAGCCAAAGGCAAAATAAAACTTCCATGACTATGAACATATATATCAAGCATTCCACGAATCCCCATCTTCCATTAATCTCTTTTTCTCACTCCCTTCACCCTTTTTCCATCTTATGAAAAGTTACAATTAAGAAAGGCAAATAGACCATAACATTGAATCTTCCCCTCTAGCTAATCAACAAGTTATCTGAACTTTTACATGCTAACCAACATGTTCCGCCAAATTTCACATGCCTCTAGCCAACATTTCATGGAACATTCTATCAGACTCTTGCTTCTCCAACCGAAACTTCTCATGGCAATCCGCAATGAACAATTCCGCCAGCATATCAATTTCATTAGTCTCACTCTCACAGCTCTTTTTGTAACTGCTATCATCTTCACAAATCTTCTCTTCCAGCCACCTCAAGTAGCCGGCGAGCTGCGAGCTGCCGTGGCAGTCCTCGAACAAGTGGTCGGCATCAGCAGGATTGGACAAACCCTGAAAGACCCTTGAGGGGACTGTGATGACTTGAGAGGATTTGGAGGAGCACCAGTTGTAGTGAAGCCTGAAGGAGCCGGAGATGATCTTCTTGGTCATCTTGTGCTTTCTGTGGTGGAGGAAGTGAATGTTGTTGGAGTGGTTTCCCTTGAGCGTTTGGAGGATTGCAGCTTTGAGCTTAGAGAGTGCACGAATGATGCGGCACATGTGGGAGACTATGAGGGTGTGGATGAGACTCTTGAGCTTCATGGAGCTCAAGGCTGAAGAAGATGGTGATGGAGTGTGTGGTGATGGTTTAATGGCAGAGAAAACTTGAACTGGGTGGGAGCTTTTGAGATGGGAAGAAGATGGAGTAGACATGTTTGTTTGTATGTTGTGTTCTGTGTGAGAGAGATTTGGGTGATGATGGTGTGGTGTGGTGAGGGTCAGAATTCAGAACACAATACTCTATTTATTCCATGTCAGAGTTAACCTCATACTCCAAATCTAATTTGCTTCCAATTTTGCCCTTCAATTCTTCCAACCTACAACAATAGTTTATTCTTTTTTTTAGTATTTTTGTAAAATATTTTTAGTTTTTTAAAATTCTTAATACTATTTTTAAATTTAAAATCTCTAAATTAATTCGTTTAATTGTAATGTTAATTAATTAGTTAATAATATTGATTGAAACCACATTTACGATCCCAACACTAAGACACCATGGGACCTTGGTTCAAGTAAATTGAATTTGCATTATTTATGATTAGGTTCAAATTTCATAGATAAAATGATCTATTATAAGCTGTGAATTAGGTTACTCTATGCAAATTAATTATATGTAAAATTGGTATAATATAATATCTACAACATGATGTAGCCACTAGGAAGAGGTTTTGTAATGGTTGAAGATCGATTTTGATGTATATAGAATGTTTTTGACGATTTTTAGGTATTTTTGGGTTATGCATATATATAATTATTTATGTTAATAGTATTGAAAAATCTTAAATTTTTTTATTGATAAAAAAAATATAATATTTATAACATTTTTATTTTTTTATTTTGATCGGCTTTTATAACGTAGTTATAAAAAATTAAATAAAATAAACTAATGAATATAGTAAATGGTGCTAAAAAATAGAGATACACAAATGGAAAATAACTAAATAATTTTGTTAACAAGTATTGTATTTTTATCTTTATATTTGATGTATTTTTTTCTCTATGTATATCTTTTAGTGCGTCACGTCATCTATATCTTTGTATCTCTCACATTACCTATTATTTTTCTACTTTTTCTTACCTATTGCATCTTTTTAAAATAGTGTAATTGAATAATTTCAGATTTTTTACAAGTCAAGAGATTATTATTAATGAAGTAAACGGGTGTAGATTTTATATACGATAAAAGAAGCATCATGCACATTGACCAAGAAAATTGTACACCTATGATTTTCGTGGAAAATTCAAACCATTTTCGTGGATACATGCTCCCGAGTTTAAAATATTTTGGATTTTTTGACGTCTTCACATACACCACACTAATTATAATTAAGGAAATATTTAAATGAGTTTTTTAATGAATTCTTCCACAAAAAATTAAAATTAAAATGAATTTGTAAATTGTATATAAGTTAATTTTAATTTATATAAAAGTTTATTAGCTTTTTTAGAATTTGTGATTTAAAATTTTGGTTACAAGGGTGTGGGAGGAAAACGAAGGCTCTTAATTATTTTTTCTCTTCCATTTGATATTTGGAAAAAAATTGAAAATGAAAGAAAATGATTTATAGTTTTTGAAACGGGACAAAGTTATTCTAAGATTTATTTAATCCTTATTTTTTATTTGTAAAAATATATAATTAACAAGGTACTGCTCATACTTCTCCACGCATATTAAACAAAATACAAATGGAGCAAAGGAACTTCTCTTTCCGTCAATTCTATTAAAATTCTTCCATCTCCTTCTTTGCTTTGAATTCAACACACTGTTGTTGACTTCAATACCTTTTTTTTAATATATTATTTTAAATTTTGTTAGCATGTTATATTAGAGTTAGGTGTTCGCATAAAATAATTCATAATTAAATATATACAATTACGTACATATTCTCCACATTTATATTTTTTTATATATTTTTAAAAAATATTTATGACCACAAAAGTTATTAAATATTCTGAAATGGCATATTCATTGTCTTTATAAAAACTAATCAAGATTTTAAAAGCTGTTAGGCATTACTATGCTACTTGACATCGCTAATACTTCAAGTAACAATAATCATTTGTCATCACATGAAAAAAAATATTATTAAAAAAAAAGAAAAAGAAAAAGAAAAAAAATACAAAAATATGGGGGACTAGACCAAAACTCATATGTTAACAAAAACGATACATATACCTATTAATAAATAATTATAAGAACAAACTAGATGAAAGTTTATTATACCAATGAAAGAATTCTCTATGAATAAATCCTAAATTAGACAACTTATCAGCACACACATTCCCTTCACGAAAAATACGAGTAATCCTAAAACTGATTTTTAAGAACGTGTAACTCTAAAACTGATTTTAGTGATTGTCAAAATGTGTAAACTAAGATATTACGTAATGATAAGCTAAAAAAGATTAATTATCATTATGAAGTAGATACAATGAAATATCATGAATACAACGAATTACCATTAATAGATGAGTAAGACTATTATTGACTAATCAACATACTTTAATGTGAGTCATATGTTAGTATATAGTGAAAGTTGCACAGTCAATACATGTCTTCTTAAAGATTTAGTGGATTAAAACTCACACTTTACATTTATTTGTTTAGAAGAAGATATTTTTTTAAATGATTGAAAATATCCAAACATAAACCAATTCACTTGAAAATATATATATATATATATATATATATATATATATATATATTTTTATCAAACTTACCACCACCCACTTAAAGACAAAATTGGCATAATAGTGACATTTATATTGTTGAAAAATAAATAATTAACTTATTATACATTTAACTCTCTTTTTTGCTTGAGAATCTTTTTTTATTTATTAAAATATTAGCTTATTTTCAAATTATTTGTTATTTTAAAAAATTAAATTGAAGGGAAAGAGTGAAAACAGTTATTTGTCTTCCTCTTGAATCATGCCAACATAACTCTATATGAAGGAAACAATGAAAACAAAAAGAAACAAATTTTAATTAAAAATAGGACAGTTTTTCTTAATCAAACAATCAATTTAGCTCTTCTTTCTTACTACCAGAAGATATAGTTGACATAATAATTAAAATAATTGATATTTAAGATGAATAATGAAATTGATAGTTAGTGTTTAATTTATTTAAACTTTAAAAATAGTAGTGAGTAGTAGAGACTAGAGAGGCTATACATTATTACTTATGAAAACAAGTAATAACATAGTAATCAATCCATTTGAATGTTTCCTTCTTATAAGGTATCTTATTCATTCACCTACGATTTTATTTTTCAGTCAAATAAACGTTAAATGCTCAACTAGCCATAAAATATATATATGAATTGAAAATATTTATTTTTTATTATTGATCTTTTATCTTACGAAACCGTTATGTGTCATTCAATATAATTATTTTATATTAGTTTAAAATTTAAAAAGCATTCCTCTACGTTTACTTTTTATAATTACATTCACTTATCATATTTATAATTATTTTGTTTTTTTATCTTCACTGAAATGGACCAGTTGGTAAGTATTTATTTCTAAAGAATATATCGACCACATAAATTATATATATATATATATATATATATATATTATAAAACTTATATTTTTAGAAACGCTAAACTTTACTGCAAAACGAAAAAGGAAGTTATAATAGTTTTATTTATATAAAATTCATTTTTTCTGAAACAAATTCTCTATATTATTTTTATAAGTTATCTGTTTTAATAATAAATAATATTCCTAAGGAAGTAATAAGGAGATGATAGAGACAAACTAATTATAGGTAAGATTACTTACATAAATTGCTTCGATCTCTTTTTTTTTATTATTATTGAGAATTTGAAAATAATATTGGTTCAAGTAAGTAAGAAATGTTGGTTGCATAAGTGATAATTGGATTTCTATATACGAGAAAAGTGTTGAATTATGAAGGTGTATTGCTAATGGTCATATATATTTGGGGTAAGGGAAATTAATTATAATAGTTATTTAATTGGAATTTTTTATATATATAAATTGTATGGTTGTGAAATTATGTGCATGTTAAAATAGTAATAAATCATTTATTTATATATATATATTGTTTATTTTGTTGCGAAAATTATACGAAAATTTGTTAGATCCATTAGACATTATAGTTTTAGTAATATGAGCAATATTAATGTCACATGTAATAAATTTGAAGAAACTAGGGACAGTAAAGAGATTAAATTTTAAGATTTACTAAATCCAAAAGGTTATTATAAAAAAGATATTATTAAATTGACATAATAATTATTCCGAAGTTTCCTATAGCATATTGTAATAATAAAATAAATGTAGAACGTAGACTATTTTTTATTCCACAGAACTTTCGGTGTTTCTTTTCGTAAACGACAGCGTCCCTATGACTCCTATTCTGACCCTTTCTTTACGCATACCTTTTTTTATTTTATTTTAAGAGGAAACTGCGTGCAAACGACAGGGCATGGTATTAAATTCATGCGTATACTTAATTTATTTTATTTCCAATTATAAAACTGTCACAATATTTTTATTTTTCTTTTATAAATTTGTAGAATTAACAGAAACTTCTCTTTCTCTATTTCTTATATAGATATTAAAAAGTATAAAGCATTTTAATATCATATTTTGCTAATTTTATTACAAAGTGGACTTTAAATTTAATCTAATCTCATAAAATCAGTTTATGAAATGAAGTTTGCACTCACTTATATACAATAAAATGTTTTAATCTCTAGTCGATGCGGGATTTTCAACACACTTTCACGCTGAGAGTGAGAGCTCGTGCGTGAGATAACATATTATGGGTGGTCTAATAACGGTCCAGCTGATAAGCCCAACAAACATTTGTTAGAATATGATTAAAATGACTCTGATGGTTGAATTTAAGATTAAGTTAAACTCATTGTGTAATTGCTCTTTCTCTATATATGTATACTTGGTAATTGATGTATCCACGTACACTACTATTACAAACTATAATATCAAATTTAATGTAATAAGAAAAGCTTTATTTAATAAAGAGCTTCCAAAACATAACTATTTTAGTAAATAAATGCATTTGATTTTATATATATGTATACAATTCAATAAAAAGAGATTATATAAACACTCTAAATCTATCTACGATTGTTTATAGAACATGTTTATATATTAAGTATAATTATAATAAATGTTGAATAATTACACAAAAAAAATAGGACTATTTAACATTAAATTAGTAATGAATAATTTACATTACAAATTTGTTAGTTAAAAAAATACTTAAAAATGAGAATTATGTTACATGACACACTTGTTCCTACAAGACCTAATACTCTGCAAAAACACTTTCTCTTGTTGCAATCTTCTCGTCCTTCCGGTCTTTCGGTTAGGCTTTTTCGGCTGGATCTCCTTTGATCTGGACACGATTGGGAGAGTACTTGTGAAGACACTTCGACGATCAAGTCAGTCTGAGAGCTAGGTACCAGAAGAGTAAGGAGTGAATAATTACCTTGGGTGTTGTGCCTCTTTTGCTATTTATACTGCTCTAGATGGGCTATGGCTGCTATGGGTCTGCTTTAGGGTCCAAACGAAGACCCAATTGTGCCTTAATCGTGCTTATCACTTAAGTTGACCTATTTATACCTAATTACGTGTTTAACTTTGCATCTTGTCGTCTAGTCGACTTTATTGTCTGGTCAGTCTTTTGACCATTCGGTAGTACAACACAAAAATCATATAACATTCTTGATATTGTACTTCAAATAAAACAACCTTGTATTGTACTATTCACTAATAGTAAAAACTACTTAATGTCCTAGGGTCACTGTTCATTACTCATTGCTTTAATGTTTCTAAATATCTAAAGCATATTTGTTAAGATAAAATATGTGTACAATCATGTATCTAAATCATTTCATGAAAGTCTATGACTCATTTTGATTTTATGTTTCACAAATTCAATTGTTATTAACTAGATTCATCTTACAATATTTATTTTGATCTGGAAAACAAATTTTCACGGCCACCAAATTTCATGTCAATTTTTTCTTATAATTTTTTTAACCAATATTTTGTTTTATTAAAAAATAAATTTTAAATCTAAGTTGGTGGTGTGATAACTAAAAACATTTAAGATATTTCAAGCGTATATAAAAAATAAGAAGATATGTATTATTTAAGTCCAACACACAATAATCAAAAGCTAAATTGTGCCAAAACAAAAACCCCAACCAATTATTATTAATGATCCCACATAAATACAACATATTTCATACAATATCTCTATACCTAATTTCCTTACATAAAAAAATGTTGCTACACAAATCTGTGACTTGCTTCAAGAACAACCACCTCCATATGAATTGCCACAAAACCTCTATGAAAAGAATAAATTGAATGATTTTTATTTTTTTTGTGAAAATCAAATATACCACATATATATAATATTTTTTTTTTATAAGTAGAAGTGAACATGTAGTAATGTTTGATTGCGTAATTTGCATTTAATTACATTTGGATAGAGGTTAATAATGAGTTGACCTTTATTTTCTTTAATAATAAAGAAGTGGAGGCAATTTGCAAGCAACCCACGTAAAACAATAAAAATAAAACCCTAAATTACACTATCAACATCTTGATGTCATTTGAGACACTGCTAAGGTTGGTAAGAGTGGTAATCATTTGGTAACCTCAAAGTTTGGAGTAACCACTGATTTGCGTTTGCTTAATTTTGGAGAATAAAAATATAACAAAAATTTCATGTTCTTTTCATCTATGGATTTTCTAATTTATAGCAAATGAAAAAGCCAAAGAAGAGTGGTCATAAATTTGCGTCAACTTGTACTATTTAATTTTAACGTAGATATCGCGATAAACTAGGGCAATAGGTATAGGTTACACTAAAATAAATTGGTATAGCTCAATTTTGTTATTCAATATATTCTAGGATTGTAGCATTGTGGTATGAAATTCCACCCAAATCATTGGAATGGTTGGGAAGAATCTCACCTATAGTTTTATTTCTTATTTTTTTTAACTATAAATTCATTTTTTAAATTTATTTTCGGTTTAAAATATTTTTTTTAAATAAAAGCTTCCATGTTAGGTATCATTATGCAACTTAAGATCTCAGCTAAGCGGACACCTCAAGTTACAACAATCATTTACCATCACATGAAAAAAATATTATTGAACAAAAGAAAAAAAAACAAAAAAAAACAACAAAAATACGGGGACTATACCAAAACCCATATGTTAACAAAAACGATACATAGTAGACTATACCTATTCATAAAGAATTTTAAGAATAGACAAGGTGGAAGCCTATTATACCAAAGAAAAGGCTCTCTATGAAAAAAATCATAAATTAGCCAACTTATTAGCACACGCATTTCCTTCACGAAAAATATGAGTAACCGTAAACCTAATTTTCCCATAGTAATTAAGACAAGCATTCCATCGATTACGAAGCATCCAAAGAACAGTTGTCCTAGCAGTAAACGCAACACAAACCAAAGCAGAATCACATTCCAACCAGACATTAGTAAGCCCCATCTTTTGAGCTTCCTCCATAGCATGTATAACCCCATAAAACTCAGCAACCAGAGCAGTCT
>Ga0123342_1005151_pt1 | contig 19257 bp, 17 predicted proteins | sample Turbeawhitnodule_FD_89960 | JGI IMG/M metagenome (GOLD analysis project Ga0123342, IMG submission 89960) | Root nodule microbial communities of legume samples collected from Mexico - Turtle bean Mexico white nodule | ecosystem: Host-associated > Plants > Roots > Nodule | place: Mexico: Nepantla... | reverse complement strand
TTTTCTCTCTCTTCTCATTCCAACGATAACTCATCACTCAGTAGAAGAAGATATCAGAAAGTTGACAAGTTTTGGAGGCAAGAACTTTCTTGAGAGGTGAAGATCAAAGAGAGATGGTTTCATCCATTTTCTAACTCCAAACTCAACACATGTTCTCCTCTCTCTTTTCTTTTTCAATGCTTTCTAACAATCTTTCTTCCTTTACACGTTTGAAATCAGCCATGCACAACGAAACTGCACTCATCTTTGTCCACAAGCTGGAGAAACCTTCTTCTTTAGCTTTGAGTTTTCATAGACATAAGGTTACTGTAGAAGCCCTGAACCTCAAGTCCTTGGCTATTAGCTGTGGATGAAGTGCACACATCTCACACCCTAGCCTCTAATCAAGTACGCCGTGATAACAGCTGAACTTTGGTTTTCGTTCCTTCGCGAGTGAGAATGACTTGAACTTTCGTGCTCAACATGCATTTATGTTTGGAGTCACCAATGGTGTCTGTCCTGGTTAATGGTAGCCCGACAGAGGAATTCAGACCAACCAGGGGATTGAGACAAGGCGACCCCTTGGTCCCGTTCCTCTTCCTTGTTGTAGTCGAAGGTTTGGCTGGTCTTGTGCGAAAAGCGCTAAAGGAGGATCTACTTAGGGGGGTGAAAGTGGGGAGATTCGGGATTGAGTGTTGTATGTTACAGTTTGCGGATGACACATTATTTTTGTGTGAAGACTCATACTCCAATATCTTCACAATCAAGGCGATCCTAAGGGTGTTGGAACTGGCTTCTGGTCTTAAAGTCAATTTTCATAAATCAAAAATTGGCAGGTATTAAGGTTGAAAGGATGTCCCTTGAGACTTATGCAAGAACTCTCAACTGTGGAATTATGCAGATCCCCTTTAAACATTTAGGGGTACAAGTAGGAGGTAATCCACGGAGGATGCAGTTCTGGGAACCAGTTGTGGATAAAGTTAAAGCTAGACTTAGTGGATGGAAAGGAAAATTCTTATCACTAGCAGGTAGAGTATGCTTGGTAAAATCGGTCCTAAATACCATATCACTCTTTTACCCGTCCTCCTACAAGGCCCAGATAATGGTATGTAATAGAATCCCTAGCATCCAAAGGAAATTCCTTTGGGCGTGGGGGAATGATCGCAAACATATTTCCTGGGTTCGGTGGGAAAATGTGTGTAAAACCAAGGAGGAAGGAGGCTTGGGGGTCAAGGATATAAGAAAATTCAATTGTGCCTTGTTAGCAAAATGGAAATGGAGGTTGTTGAGTGAGGAAAAAGGGAAATGGAAAGATATTCTGGTTTCCAAGTACTCTATTGATGTTAGAAGTAATCAAGTCTTTGGAAAAACCCATTCGTGGTGGTGGAGAGATTTGTCTAAGGCCTGTGAAGAGGGAGAAGAAGCTGGGTGGTTCCAAAAGTCTATAGCTTGGAAAATTGGATCTGGGGATAAAGTCAGTTTCTGGGAAGATGCCTGGTTGGATGATATCAAGCTTAGATCATTGTTTCCTAGGCTGTTTTCCATATCTCTGGATGAAGGAAAGACGGTGGGGGAGGTAGGTTATTGGGAGGATTCAGGGTGGAACTTGAGGTTAAGTTGGAGAAGGCCAAGATTTAATTGGGAAAGCGCTATGGAGGGAGATCTGCTGAATCGTATTCATGGTAAGCTAGTGAGTAAGGAGGTCGAGGATACGCTGGTTTGGAACGGAGACCACAAGGGTGCTTTCTCTGTGAAATCTGCGTATATGACTATGAGCTACCAGTCCAACGATGGTCGGAATGATGTCTTTACCCTCTTGTGGCAAGTTAATGCGGCGCCTAAAGCATTAATTACGGCGTGGAGGATTTTACTGGGTAGACTTCCAACTTATGATAACCTTATAAGGAGAGGTATGGTTTTTAACTCATCTCTTTGTGTGTTTTGTAAAGCGTCAGAGGAATCATCCCAACACTTATTTCTGGATTGTATCTTTGCACAACGAGTTTGGTCTTTATGTTTTAGATGGATAGGAATCTTGTTTGTCCAGCAGAAGGACCTTATAGACCATTTTGAGGGCTTTCACTTAACACACTTTACCGCGAAACAAAATTTGGTATGGAAGGGAATATGGGTTGCTATAGTCCGGAGTATGTGGGAATAGAGAAACATGGTGGTTTTTAAACAAGGGATAGTAGACGTCGAGGAAATTCTTATGACGGCTCATATATCTGCCTGGCTAAGGTTGAAATACGGGTCCTCTCCTTTTAGTTTTACTTTCTCGGATTGGATTTTGAACCCCGACCTTTGCCTTCAAAGTTCCAGTAATAGGGGTGTTGAAGGTTTTTTGGGGATGACAGGGTTGAAGCAGAGTTTAAGTACCATCATGTAACATCAAAGCTAATGGTGTTATATTGTTATCAATGCCTACAAATATAAACTGAAGCTTGGTAGAGGCGGGTCTGGTGCAAGGAAAACAGGGAGAGAGTACTTGTCCTAGTGTAACTTGATGTAGTTATGTTGTTGTTGTCGCGTTAAAACAATGGTTGTCAGTTACTAACAAAGGCTATGTTAGGGAACTTCAGATGGAACTTTTATGTGCACTGTTATATCAGAGGTTTAGTTCATGTTAATGGTTTTTTTGGAAGATTTTGTGCAGTCTGGTAGACTGCCGAGCATAAGTCAGATAATCCTGTTCCAAATATGGAGCAGGCGTGAAAGTATTCTCTGGTTCGAGGCTTTTATTATACTGTTGAGGGGAGTTATGTGGCTCTCGTGCTATAGCTGGGTTAGAGCCTAAATCAAGAACTGAGGGAGATTGGTACTACAGCTAGGTGTGTGGTGCAATGAGGGATGCTTAGATGATGAATATGGAGAAGTGGAGGTTGAACAGATAGTGTGGTCAGCGTGAACGGTCTAGGCTTGGAGCCAAGCTTGGCAAAGATTGGTTGTAATGGTGGTTTACGCATGCTATTGAGGTTTAGGTGAGTAACAACTGTTATGAGTTAAACTTAGTATGATCCAAAGTAGTCTGCTATGTTGGTTGGTTTGTTGGAGGGGTACATAACACCGACGAACATATCAGTTGCGCATTGCACAAGCTAATAGTAGAGGGATCATTGGTTTGGCACAAACTTACAAGCACATGGCTCTTTGAAGGCTACAAACATAATGTGAAAGTTCTCTCCTGGGAGGTGTATATATAATAATTTGAAGAAGAGTTGAAATGTCCTTTTACTGCCCGTAGAAGAGTTCTGCGGTGTTCTATTATATCAGAACTTTGGTTAGGGGAATATGATGGGGTTGTAGTGATTTACATTCATGGCCACAATTTTCAAGGTGTATTCTATAGGAGGATTAACGTGCTGAACGTTGATAATCACAGGAAGAAACACACTGCTGGGTAGGTTGGGAGCAAACCATGTTGTACAACAGTCAAATTGTTTTCTGGTTTAGATCTTTGCTTTTTCATGTAGCTTGTAAAAGGGTTGGGACACCCCAAAGTGTCTCCTTTTAATTTAACTTTATTCTTTGCTGATAAAAAAAAACCATGCATTTATGTTTTTTGGAGCTTTTGAACATGTTAAATATCTGAGTTTGTCATAGAACATTATGAATTTGACTTGTCTTTCAAGAATTTCCTTCAAGTTTTAACGGAATAACTCAAACTTTGTTGTTCACTAATTCTTGTTATTTGCAAGTGTGAAGTTGAAATTGTCCAAAAGTTCTACTCTAAACTTGAAGTGCTCATAAAGGTAAGTTGTGTTGTATATTCATTTTAGGCAATCATTTTGAGTCACTTTTTCCTTTTATCTTCAATGAAGGTATTAAGGTACGTAATGGAAGGTGAATGAGAGGAGAGAATTACTGTTTGCGTGAATGCATATGATCGGTTATCATCTGACAGTGGAGAGAGAGTAGAGAGAGAGCGAAGATGGTAGACGTGTCTTTCTGTTTTACTAATTTTCCAAATGAGTTTCTAGAGAAGGATTTATGCAAGGTTTTTTAGCATTAGGGAAGGGTTTTAGACATCTTCATCTCTAGAAAGTTAAACGCCAGAAAACAAAGATTCGGATTCGTTAGATTTCATGGAGTAAGGGATGAATATGTATTGGAAAGGAAACTTGATTCCATTTGGATTGGTACATGGAAACTGCAGGCAAACCTACCAAAATATAGAAGACAAGAGAAACGTTTAGGAAATTCACAGAGCCAGACACACTCTCAGAATTTTTGGAGTCACTATACCCAACAACGCTCTTATGCTCAAGCTGTTAGGGGAGGAAAAGAGGATTCCGATCAGAAGGGAGATGAAGATTTTTTGCCAAATATTAGGGTTAATGCGGAAACATCCTTTTGGCTAGAAGGATGTTATATTGGGAAATTGTTGAAGGCAGTAGATGCGCAAGCAATTAAAAAAAGTTTTGTTCTAGGAGGATTTAATCTGGTAAGGGTGAGATATTTAAGGGAGAAGTACGTGCTTTTGTCCTGCGAAGAAGAGTGTTTAATTGAAAGGTTGATTGCAGACAACAAAGAATGGTTTGAAGGTATTTTTGGTTCCATAGTGCCTTGGGACGATTCTTTCGTGGTATCCGAGAAGATAGATGGTTCAGATGCAGGGGTATTCCTTTGGCATTGTGGAGTAATAAAAGTTTTGCGCATATTGGGGCTATGATAGGCAACCTAGAAGAGGTCGATGAGGAAACTGTTTCAAAAGAGGTGCTAGAGTACGCGAGGTTACGAATCAGATTGTCGTTGGGGGAGGAAGTTACACAGGTGAAATCTGTGAGAATAAACGACAGGATATGTCAAGTGTCTTTTGAGGAGGAGAATTCATCAGTATCTTTATTTGGAAGCCCGTATCATAAGTGGTTTGTGTTGAACCAAGTGTGTTTAAGTTTTGAAGAATCCAACCCCTTTGAAGGTTGATGAAAGGCTGGATGTGCTTGCTGTTGCTGAGCTGTCTTTTAGATAGGATCTGGGTAGATTTAATGTATAATCCACTCTTGATTGAATCCAAAGCATAAGCATTCTCAATCCTTTTTAAAAGAAAAGTGTTTTTCAAACTAAGTGAAAAACAACCTGTTGTTTTGTCAAAACAACCGATTGTCTTATGTTTAGGTGTTTTTAGAAAAGGTTGAAAACTGTTTTTATGGTTGACTTGCTGTCAAAACCAAAACAACCGATTGTTTGTTTTGGTACCATAACAGAAAAATGTTTTGTTCTTTGACTGAGCATTAAAAGATTTTATAACTGTTTACGCTCCAGTTTTTAATGCTTTGACCAATCTTTAAATGCAATTAATAGTTTGTTGAGATTATGCAACAAACAACTTTGTTTTAAATACAGTAAACAGATTTGTGTTTTTTGAACTGATTTTGCTTAAGAGAAAAAGTTGAGAATTGCTTAGAGATTGAGTTTGATCAAAGAGTGTGAGATAGGATTTTCATCTTGTATTGATTTCAGATTTGTTCTGTAACAAGTGTAATCCTTTGTATCTTTTGAAAGAACCTTGTGTGTTTGCTGAGTAGTGTTGTGTGTTCTTGAGGGGATCAAGATTAGCATTCTTAGTGTTGTTGTGCTGGACCAAAGGAAGTGTGTGTCTTGAGGGGATCAAGGTCACTTCTTTGGTTGTGTTGTAAGTGATTTAGGGTTGATTGCTTAGTGAATTTCCTTAGTGGTTTCTGAGAAGACTGGATGTAGCTCTGGGTTTAGAGTGAACTAGTATAAACCTATGTGTGCATTCTCTCTATCCTTAATCTCTTTAAATTACTTACAACACAACCAAAGAAGTGACATTGATCCCCTCAGTGGTTTCTGAGCTACATCAAGGTCACTTCTTTGGTTGTGTTGTAAGTGATTTAGGGTTGATTGATTAGTGAATTTCCTCAGTGGTTTCTGAGAAGACTGGATGTAGCTCTAGGTTTAGAGTGAACTAGTATAAACCTATGTGTGCATTCTCTCTATCCTTAATCTCTTTAAATTCAGTTTTGATATTTGCAAACTGGTATAAACAACCGATTGTTTCTGCGAAACAACCAATTGTTTTTCCGGTGCTGTGCTTATTTGCTTTGTGTTTTGGAAAACTGATTTCCTTATCAACTGTTTCTCGAAGTAATTTCATTCTTGACTTAAAAGTTTGCGAAAACCCTATTTAAACCATTCACCCCCCCTCTAGTTTAAAGCCATACATTCTTACAGTTTGCAGCTTCGGAGGAGGAATCAAAAGCTCGTGAAGAAGATAGTGTTGACAAAGGTTTTTCTTATTCCATTTACTCAGAATATGGTGGTAGGCAAGAAGAGAGAAGAGGTGAGGAGATGACCGTTCAATTCCCAAAGGAAAGGGAAGAGTTTCCAAAAGATAACGCATGCAAGAGTGGAGGAATTAATTCTGGTCAGAAGAGTCAGAACGACAATTTGAAAATGAGGAAAGAGAAAGCTTTAGTATTAGAAAAGGCGGTGACCTGTAAACCTAATAATTCTCTGGTAGGAATTAATTGCGGAACGACTAATGGTAAGGTATGAGCAGATGACATAATTTGTAGTGGGCAGGTTCAGACCCAAATGTATGCATAAAGTTGGGTGGGGGAAACCCTAATTTGTGAGCCCAATGCTGACATGGACTCGCAACTAGGGTTTGTCGGACAAGGAGGAGCGGCGGAGAGGATTGGAGGCGGTGGCAGAACCTACGACGGTGACGATGGAACTGACGCGGCCACTCTTGAGTCGTCGACAGTGGCTTGCGACACTGGTATCGAGAGCCTAGACGTCGACGAAGCCGACGAGATTCTCCACGCGAAGACGGCGATGGCTATCGTCTCTAGTTTTGAGGGTGCCGACGTCGATTCTACCTCGAAGTCACCGGAGATGGACAGCGGGAGACAACGACTTTCGGTGGACGATGTCGTCGGAACAGGGAAGGCTTCTGGTGAAGGAGTGACTGGTACCAACGGAAGAGGGATTGCAGTGACCGGTGATGGCACAACTGTCTCCAGCGGCGACGCGCCTACAGCGACCGACGACGACGTGGGGGCGTCTGCAGGGGCAGGGTAATGTGCTACGACAATTGATTCTGCTGTGCATGCTGGGACCAGTCCGAGGCGCGATTGCAGAGAGAAGGTGAGTGGTGGCGATGTGGCGGCAGGGGCAATGCAAGCTGAGGGAGAAAAAGGTGGATTTGATGACGAAAATGATGGTTTTTTGGGGTGTGAAGCAAGTGGAGAAATAGTAAGCAAGGTGGAGAGGATGGGGTTAGAATGGAGTAGAGAAAATAATGGAGCTGCGAAGATGTCCACTCCTAAGGGCACGGTAAGGGAGACAAAATCATTTTTCTCAAGTCACCAGTGGGGAGGATGTTAACTAGCTTTGGTGGAAGGGTGGATGATTTGCCTAAATCAAGAGACGGGAGTTCACCGAGGTTTGAAAGGTTAGTTAAGTCAGACTTTCTAAAAGGCTTAAGATCATAAATCATTATCTCAGACAGTGATGTAAGAAAATACAGTAGAATGCTTTGGTTAAAAGATGAGCAGGGCGAAGCTAGGAGGAGGTGGAAAGATGGTAATGAGATGGGTTTCACTATGTTAAGTGAAGAAGAGGTGGTATTAAATAGGCTCAGTAGTGTGGAGAATCCAGATTGCAGGAATTGGAGATGGAGATTAGTGTTTATGATGATGAGTCTAATTAGTTTGAACATAAGGGGGTTAGGAGGAAATATTAAAAGAACATACGAAAGAGAATTGATTAGAAAAGTGGAGGTTGGAATTGTTTGTTTACAGGAAACAAAGTGCTCAATGTTCAGTAAGGAAAGTTGTTTTTATCTGTGGGGTTAAAATGAAGTTGACTGGGAGGAGAACGGGGTAGTAAATAACGCAGGTGGAATCGTTACAATGTGGAAAAGAAGTAGTTTTAATATGACAAGTTTTTTAAACAGAAAAGGTTTCTCTATCATCGAAGGAGTTTGGAAGGCAGGAGGCGGGATACATATTACGATAGCAAATGTGTACAGTTCTGGTACATTGAAAGAAAAGAAGGAGGTTTGGGAAGAGTTACGAAAAATCAGGGAGATCCGACAAAATAAGGTATGGTGGTGTTGTCGGGGATTTTAATTTAATCAAAAGGAAAGAGGAGAGAAAAAGTGTCATCTCATCATCAGATTATAGTAGAGAGATAAGGGGTTTTAATGATTTAATTGAAAATAAGGAGTTACTGGATATTCCAATGGTCGGTAGAAAGTTTACGTGGTACAAGCCAAATGGGACGGTCAAGAGCAGAATAGACAGAATTCTTGTCTCTAGGGAATGGTTGGATATTTGGCCAAATAGTAAACCACTTGCTCTCAGCAGAAAGGTCTCTGATCATGGCGCGTTAGTCCTAAAAGTTTCATTGATGGATTGGAGGCCTAAACCTTTCAGAAGTCTGGATGTTTGGCAAAAGGATAACAGGTTTTTGGATTTTGTTCGTAGTAAATGGCAGACCTATGAGGTGTTCGGTGGAGGGATGGTTGTTCTAAAAGAAAAATTGAAAAAGCTAAAGATTGATTTGAAAAAGTGGTATAGAGAGGTATTCGGGAATGTCAACCAGGAAGGGGAATCTATATAAAAGAAAATTGAAGAGTTGGACGCAAAAGACGATGAAAGTGAGTTAGATGAGTTGGGGAGGGAAGAGAGGAGACTTTTGTTGGCGAAACAAAGTTGGAACCTATTTAGACAAGAAGCAGTCATGCACCAAAAGCTAGATTTGATGGAGAGTCAGAACCCCTGGTTAGGTTGGATTCAATATTATATCTGATGAAGACAATGAAGCGTTGGTAGGAGCAATCTCCGAAGAGGAAGTCAAGAATGTTGTCTGGAGCTGTGATAGTTCAAAGAGTCCTGGTCCATATGGTTTTAATTTTAGCTTCATTAAATTTTGTTGGGATTGTCTTAAGGAGGATGTGGTGTCGGCGATTAATAACGCATCGTTTATCTGTTTGATACCTAAGAACGATAATCTGCAACAACTTAGCGATTATAAACCTATCTCATTGGTAGGGTGTGTGTGTAAGATTTTTTCGAAGATTTTGTCAATCAGATTGAAAAAAGTGATTAGTAAAGTAATAGATATCAGGCAATCCGCTTTTCTTGAAGGAAGGGGGATTTTGGATAACATTCTGGTTGCCAATGAAACCATAGAAGAGATGAAGAGGAAGAAAAAAAGTTGCGTGTGTTTCAAGGTCGATTATGAGAAGGCGTATGACTGCGTGAGGTGAGATTTCATCTATTATATGTTAGGCAGTCTTGGCTTCTGTGAAAAGTGGAAATTCTGGATAAAGGCTTGCTTGGAATCAACTTTGATATCAGTTCTAGTTAATGGGAGTCCTACTAAGGAATTCATTCCAAAAAAGGGGCTGAGATAAAGCGACCCTTTAGCTCCGTTTTTGTTCCTAATAGTGGTTGAAGGTCTTGCAGGGGTGTTTAGGATCAGCTGAGAAAGAATTGATCGAAGGCTTGGAGATAGGAAAAAATTCCGTTAAGGTAAATATGCTACAATACGCTGATGATACTTTGTTTTTCTATAAGGAAAATATCAAAAGTGTGTTTAACAATAAGGTCAATGTTGAGTTGTTTTGAATTGGCTTCTGGCCTCAAGGTGAATTTTCTCAAGAGTAGGATTGGCGGGGTTGGGGTGAAAGGGACGAAAATTCTGAGTTTCGTGTCTGTAATAAATTGTGAAATTATGAGAACTCCTTTTAAGTATTTGGGGTTGCCTATAGGGGGATGCCATAAGAGGGGTAAATTTTGGGATGAGGTGGTCAACAGAGTAAAAAGCAAACTAGGTAGATGGAAGGGTTGATACATTTCGATGGCAGAGAGAATTGTTTTGATTAAGTCTGTTTTATCGTCTATACCTTTGTTCTACCTTTCTCTTTTCAAGATTCCATCTAAGGTGTTAATGAAGATTTTGAGTTTACAGAGGAATTTTATGTGGGGTTGGAGGGCAGATGGGAGGAATATTGCTTGGGTTGCTTGGGATAAGGTCTGTAATTCCAAGGATGCAAGTGGGCTAGGCATTATTAACATTAGAAGTTTTAATCTTGCTTTATTGGGAAAATGGATTTGGCATCTGAACTCGGATAAGGGAGGGTTGTGGAGGGAAGTAATCGAATCAAAGTACGGTGGATGGAGAGGCCTGAAGGAACTTCAGAATGATAACAACAAAGTTTCTTTATGGTGTTCAGAGGAATGGGGAAGGAAGTTTGAAGATCGTGTTAATTGGGAGGTTGGAAATGGGAAAGACATGTTGTTTTGGTCAGATAATTGGGTAACATCTAGAGATTTGAGAAGTAGATTCCCAAGGTTATTCTCTTTATCCGTTCTTAAGGAAGCAAACATATGTGAATGTGGATCAAGGATTAACGAAATTTGGGAGTGGAATTTAATATGGAGAAGGAGTTTGCTCGCTTGGGAGGAGGATCAAGAAAGACAACTCTTAGAGACGATTTCTAATAGGAGGATAGAGTCGGATAAATGGGTTTGGAAGGATAGAGAGACAACATGATTTTCAGTCAAGTCTGCTTACGATTTATTAATGGGAGAAGGAAGAGAGGAAAATTTGAGATTTTACAATTCTTTCTGGCAGATTAAAGCGTTGCCTTCAGCTCATGTTACAACTTGGAGGGTGATTGAAAATAGGGTAGCCACAAAGGTATATCTGGAGAGACGAGGGATTAAGATTGAGAATAATATTTGCAGCTTATGCGGGCTATCAGAGGAGTCAACAAATCATCTTTTCTTCGGGTGTAGGGTTGTTTAGAGAGTTTGGAACCTATGTTATGACTGGTTAGGATTGAATTCAGTTGATCTTAATTGTTCCCGGGTCATTGTGAACATTTCAAGTTTTTGGATTCACCTAATTTAGTTAATCTTATTATGGGTAATATTTGGATAACTTTGGTCAACGAGATTTGGAGACAAAAAAAAAATAATTGTTTATTTAAAAGAGGAGTGGTTGATCATACCGAAGTATTTTCTCTAGCACAGGTCAAAGTTTGGTCCTGGATCAATTCTAAGATACCATCAGTGAGTTTCTCGTTCTCTGAATAGTGTCTGGAACCCCTGGTATGTATGTACTCAATTTAATAATGGTACAATATATTTTGTTTTTTGTTCAGTTTTAGTGTTGAGAAAGGAAGTAGAGGATTAATCTGTGGATTTAGATAAGAAGGGGAAAATAAATTTTTATCTTTTGTTCTCTGTATGAGGGTTGGATCACTCCTTAAGTGGATCGATTTATCTTAATTGCTTATTGCCGATAAAAAAAAAGGTACATAATAGAAATTAGGAATTTTAAAGGTGAAAAATTTGAATATCTTTCAAAGAATATGATATTCATGTAGTATGGGATGGAGGTAAAACTGATGCATAAAATTCAATTCTTAGGGCCATGTTTTTGTGCAACTGTTGTAAGATTAAGTTTTAATTCACCTCGGAATAGATGACAGATGACTAGATCATTAGTGCAATTGGGTTACTCTAATTTTCCTTTTAGTTTGATTGATGAATGCTTAAGTGTAAGCAAGTTTTCAAAAGAACTTCTCTTTATCCGTTCTTTTTCTCTCGGTGAAGACTTGATTAATGGTTCAACAATTACTAGTAGATCCAAATTTGATTAAGAGTTTCATTGAGAATCTTATTTGACTGCACTGACGTCTTTCATCCAATCATCCAATAGCTCACGAATGACTACTGTTTGTACGTATAAAGTTTAGCACTGTTTATACTAACTAATTTAAATAATTTAAGCATCTTTTGCACTGACTAATTATAATAATGTAATCCTTAGGTACAACTTCTAAGGGATAAGACAATTTCAATTTTTTTAAACAAAGGCTTTGCGAACATCACGGGAAGATCAATTATCATAGTCTTTTATAGACGTTTGGAAGTGAGAGTAGTTAGTTTGACTGGAAATTGAACATATTTGATTAAAAGGTCTCGTGTTGGAAATATACATCCTTTAGTCTTCATTAATATTCCCATGGAATTCTCTCAATTGGTTGTTTTGAAAAGAAAGTTGGGATATGTGGTTAGGGAAAAATAATCTTAAGCATATGTACCCTAAGCTTTTTTTTCAATATCACTAGATAAGGGTGGAAAGGTGGGAGAGTTAGAAGTATGGATAGATACCTAATGACAATGGAGATTAAGTTGGAGAAGGAATAGGTTTGGAAGCATGCATAAGAAGAAGAAATGTTAATGGTATTATCTAATGTATATCTAAACAGGGAGGCTAAAGACTTAAAGTTTTGGGAATGTGATGATTCAGGTTCTTTTACCGTTAAATCAACTTACATTACAAGAAAATCATGAAATAAAAACCAATTTTAGAGACCAAGAATAATTAGTTGCTATAGTGACTAAATTAGAAATCATTTTAGAGACTAAAAAAAATTTTGGTTTCTAAATTAGTTTATATTATTGTTAAATAGTTTCTAAATTGGTATTTGGTAGTTAAAATCTTGGTATCTAATTAGATACCAATTTAGAAATTATTTAACAATAATAGAAACTAATTTAGAAACCATTTTTTTTTAGTTTCTAAAATGGTTTCTAGTCTAGTCACTATAGCAACTAATTATTTTTTGTTTCTAAAATTGGTTTCTATTTCATGATTTTCTTGTAGTGTTATGAATGCTTATTTAATTATGATAGACGTCAAAATAATTTTATTTATAAATGCCTATGGCCAGTTAAGCGATGCCTAACGTTTTAACCCATGTTTAAAGGATTTTGTTGGATAAAATTCCAACAAGATTGAACTTAATTAGGTGAGGATTAAATGTTAGAATGCCTACTTTCTCTCTTTTTCATTTAGGGGTAGAATCAACCCAAGATTTGTTTGTGGAATGCAAGATAGCATATCAGGTGTGGAATTCTCGTTATAAGTGGACAGACATCTTGTTTGTTTAACATAAGGATTTGAAGTATCATTTTGAGAATTTTCATTTGGCTCATGTTAGCATAAAACAAAATCTACTATGGAAAGGTCTTTGGCTGGCAGTAATGTGAAGTGTATGGGATCATATAAATAAATTCATTTTCAAACAAGGTAAAGTTGATATGGAAGAAATTTTTCATATGACACAACTCAAAACTTGGTTATGGAGGAAGTATAAGGTGCATGCTTTTAATTTCTCTTATTATGATTGGTATTTGAATAATATTCTATGTATTAAGAGTTGCATATGACACAGATATAGAACTAAACTTTTTGTGTATAAGGTTGGGAAGGATTGTGTAGTATTGTTGAGCAGGGGATTATGAAAAATCCACCTATGTAGAGTTGTGAATGTTTTGTTATGATGGTAAACTTTGTTATTTGTGAATTTTATTGTTCATTGTGACTGGGTCGGAAAGATTATGGTTTGATGTGGGCTGGTGGAAATCAGTGTTGAATTTTTCTACATGATATTAATTGGAAGAATGACAACTGAATGGAATATTTTGTGTAAAGGCAACAACTAGTCTTTCAATTGATTTACAATCATGATTATACTGATGCATCACAAAAGGTTGGAAAGGTATATGTTTAGTGCATGTGTAGATGTATTCTCACAACAAAGAACAAATGTGTTGGTGATGGAAAATCACAAGGAAATGCAGTACTTGAAGGGAAGAAAACATTGGTGCAAAAAACATTGGCAACAATGAAGTGCAAAGCAATCCAAAAAGTGAATGATGGAGGCTACAATATGGCGCAACTTGGAAGATTACTATCTTGTGCAATGGATCATAGAACTATGCTAAGCATACATATTTGGTTTCCATGCTACTGCAATCAGTACACCATTTAACTTTTAAAAGATTGATTACTGAGAAGTGGGGAAACACCAAAAATGACATGTAGCAGTAAGCATGAATGGAAGAGAGCATGGTAGGTTAAAGTTTGGGAACAATAAACCAAAATGCCATTTGAGAGAGATGCATAAGATTATACAACTTATATTAGCAGAGTGAATGGCTAAGCTAATGTATTTGTCATTTGTTTTTTGTTTGACTCTCATAGAGCAAAAATTAAGTAGACAATTGGCTCTCATAGAATGTGTTTGCTCCTATGAAACGTGATCCCAAAAGCGATTTCTTCCTTCCTCTAAAATCTCTTTTATAACCCTCTTTTCCTTCCACAAAATCAAATTAAAAATCTACCTTATGATATTGTTTGACAATTATCAAATGTTTCATTTTCTTTTTCAAATTATTATTAAACATATATCTTCATTCCAAATAGTCTCAAATTTTATTCTTGCTTCACTTCCAGATATATTGTTTCCAATTTTATTCAGATTTGTGCATTGATTGTAATTGATTCCAACATTGTTGTGAGAGATATTGTAGAAGATTTTCTTGAATAATATCTTCAAAGTATATTTGCTCTATTTTTTAATGATTTTGTAGAGGGATTTTAATTGCACGGTTTTTAGAGAATATCTCGACAAAAATTTACAACAATAACAAAAATAATAATTAAGGCCCAAATAACCCAATTAGAAGAATATTAATTAAAACAATGGATTTATTTATTATTACATTCCAATAATTTATTATTAAAGTTAATAAGTGTGAATAAAACTATGTTCATCATCTACCTTCCCCATTTACTCGGTATTATCATCAATGTTATCCCAGTTACTAATCTCTATTATGATTTTTTGTTTCTTTGTTTGCATATCTCCAAAAATCCTCCTATTCAGGGTTTTCATTATCCTATCAGATTTTTCAGATTATCTTTTTAAATTTCCATACAACTTCTTGTTTTAGTGTTATTAGACTAGAGTTTCTTAACTTCTTTCTAAAAACCTTTATATATGTGTCTGCCATATATCTCTAAAAGGTTTTTATCCGTAGTTTATATTATTATCCTTCTTTACTAATGTGCAATGGTTTGATATGCTTTTTTCTACACATATTGTTTACACCCCAACTAATGGTTCAACCATTTTTGAGAGATTAATAATCTACCGATCCTACTTTTTTATGTTCCATCTACCTTATTCAATGTAAAATTTCCTCCCACTATAGGTATATCTAAAACTTCTATGTTTTCTATGAATAGATTAAAACCATTCATCTTTTTCTTATTGTTGGTTGTTGTATTCCTACCATTTCATTCCTTTACTTTCCTAACCGCTTTGAAATCCCCAAACAATTTTTGCATGTTTCAATATGTTTTATCAAGTAAATTTGCTTCTACATTTTTTTTTTCAAATCACATGACAAATATATATTCCAAATAACTACCTTAACATGATCATTTATGCATCTACCTATTATTATTATTATGAAATATACTTCTAATTTCTTTTTCTCATGTCAAATGTTTTTTTTTTGTCCTACACTAGGATTCCTCCAACCCGTTGCTTTGCATTACTATCCATTCTATCTCATCCCTCCCCCCTCCCAATTTTATAACATGTCTCATTATTCATCACTACCATTTTTTTATTTAGTATCATTATGTCTTTTTAAATTATATCCTAATGTATTCTACCTTTCCTAGCCATCTAATCCCCTAATATTCATAGTAACTATTTTCATTTAGACCCTTTTGTCCCCTTCTTGCTTCATTTGTTTTACCTTGTAATCTCTCTCTTCCATCTTTTTAGTATGGTTATTATTATTGCTTAATCCTTATTAAAAGTAAACCCTAGTTCTTTTCCTTATTCCAAAGTCTATATTGCTTCATTGTAACCACTATTCATCAAGAATCGTCTAATGCAATTATCAATCCCACTATTTGAAATAAAATTATTGAGGAGATGAATTGTTAACATTTGAGCATGTCTTTATTGTATTTTGTTGTTGTTCGTTTCCTGTGATTTGAAGCTCCATGATTCATTTTGTTTTTATTGATCAAGATCATCTAGCTCCCTCTAGATTTTGATATTTGCTTTCACTCTCCTTTTTTATCTTCCAACATTTTCCCTATGTCTGCAATTCCCCCTTTTTAATCTTTTTTTATTTTGTATATTTGTAGTTCCCTTTGTCTTTGTCACTTTCGTTGATACCTGAGTGTCTTAGCTCTTTTGTCTCTTTTTGGTTTCTTTGCTGCACAAATTATTTTTCTCTAATGTTTGGCTTTCATTTTCCTTATTTTGGCTTTAATCTATTTTGGGCCTAAATTTTCTTTCACTATGTTGGTCTCCCTATGGTTTATGTAATAGGCTTTGTTGTCAACCCAATTTTCTTACACATCTACTTCACTCAGAGTCTTTGGAATTATTTGTAGTGACCTATCTACCCTATCTATCATTTTAGGCTTTTCCTTTTTGGTAATTTAGGTTCCTCATTTCTTTGTATCATCTCCTAAGCATTATATTTTTCCCCTCTTTCGTGTATATGTCGGTCGTTTGATCCCTTCTACAATGGTTCTAAATTTTCTTTTGTCTCCTTCGTTGTGTTCTCTAATAAGGTTTTCTCTGGCAGGATTATCCAATGAATCATTTGGTTGTTCAACTCTGTCAACTTAATCTTGTAGCTTGTGGGTTACATAATTAGAGCATTCGTTACTTGACAATGCAATCTCTGATATTCCCATTGATGACTCTTTATCTTCCTAGTTTCTCCCTCATTCTTCACGCCTACATTTATGTCTTCTTTTTGTTGATGTCTTTCTCTAACGTTATTTAATAAATCCCCCTGATGATTTTAGTGTTCATTTTCATTTTTGTCCCATTTTCGATTGGTAAACGTATTCTCACTCTAACAAATTCCAACGAATCCCACATCTTGGTATCTCATCAATTATTATCAGTGTTTCCACTACTATCAATTTACTAAAACATTCCTTGTTCCATAACGACAGTGGTAACTCCTTTACATCTAACCCACACAATTTTGTTTCCTTTCATTTATGCTTTTGTCTAGAGAATAATTGATTCACACATTGTTGAGAACCATTCTTCATTCTCCAATATTGCTTTCCTGGTGTCCATGCCTTCTTTCCCTATTAATAAAACGTGATTGTCCCTACAGTATCTTACCTTAGTGTATCTCTTGTCTGTTAGAATTAGGTTATCTTTTGTTGTTCCAAATCCTTTCTTGTGTGCTTTTTGCCTACATAATCTCCCTTATCCATGTTTTTGGTTTAACTTTTATCTACATTCTCATCCACCTTTCTTCATTCACTTTCTCTTTCAAACCTCCTTTCCTAATTTCTGCATAATTTTGTTGGTATTTTTCTCCTCCATACTACTTTGTTTCTACCTACCCTTCTTGATGCATTCTTCATCTCAATTTCCTCTTTACCCTTTTCTTCACATCTTCTTTTAGTATGTTTACATGTAATTTCATATTTTCTATCTAGGGATGACAATATGAGTTGGTCCGCCTTGCATAGGCCTATCCCGCATAAGAGGTAACCCGCGGGCCTGCCCACAGAAGAAAAGTATTTTTTTTCAAAAATTAAAATTTCATTAATTAGAAAAATACTTAGTCCTATCACTAAAAAATTAAAATTTCATTTATTAGAAAAATGCTTAGTGCTATCACTAAAAAAATAAAATGTTATCCGTGTTTCAATTCATTCGATTAAGATAAAAATATAAATTCAAGTATGAGGGTTGTTAGAAAGCTTGAATAAAAATAATTAAAGTTTTGCTTTGCATTTTCCTATATATGTATGTAAATGTATAAGAGTATCTTATCAAAGTTTTTCTACAAAATATTTTAATGAAGATGACTAATTTTTTAACTATCCTATTGAAGTATCTTTTTTATATTATTTTTTATTAACAAATTTTAAATATAAAACTTTACTTAAAAATTAAATCTACTGTCACTCTTAATACTAACTCGTTTAGATGATTAAAATAAAACATTTATTTTTTAGTACATTAAAATAAAGATCACACTGCAACATCAATGAATGAATGGAGTTTGATTTTTTTTAAAATAAAATAATTATTATTTTTATTTATGCGGACAAGATTAGTGAGTCTGTCCCACACTTTTTGGTAGTGAGATGACTCCCATGGTCTAACCCGCATTTCCATCCCTATTCCTATCCAAATGTTATCCAACCTCGTTTTTTGTCAAAAAATAAAATAAAATATATGAATAAGGAGAAGTTGAGGGTACTATAATCTTTATAAAAGAAATAAATAGTGTATCTAAAACTCTTTCACTACAAAAATAATTTAATTTTAACAGAAGATCTATTATCAAGGGTTATTATAACGTCTGTTAACACACATGTTTCTTGGGGTGTGTTAAACCCTCCTTGATAACTTTAAGTGATTTTACAAAAGTTCCCAACAAAATTCATTGACCACTTCAACTTTTTTTACATATTTATTTTCTAAGGCAACTTTTAATAGTTTTTGGAGACAAAGCCCAAATTAGTTCTAATTAATTATGAACACACATATAACCATAAAAATCACTTTTCTCATCTTCATTTCTTAATCTTCTTATTTCATCTTCGATCATTTCATTTTCCTATCTTCTTATTTCATCTTTCAAATTTGGTATCTAGCATGTATTTTCCTACTTAATTCCCTCATTTATCATACTCTTCTTCTTTGTCTAACTGTTTTTTTTTTTTTTTCGACTGTGCGTTTTTCTTTCGACGATCTGTTTTCCTTCCGCCCAAACGTTTCATCAGTTCAAATCCATCTATTGAAATACTCTCCCCGGTTCCTTTCATAATAATCTTTATTTTTCTAATTTTTATTCTTTAGTTTTTCTCTTATTTTCAAACTTACGTCATATATGAATGTTTAACCAGAAATAAATAAGTTTGTGTGGAAGCAGAGAATTCGAATTTTATTAATTGTTATTATTATTACTACATGCGACTACGACTATGAAGGGAATGGAAGGGTTTTGATGGTGGTGGTAAAATGAGAGTGGTGGGGAACCACGTAAAGCATATGGAAGGGTATTTTATATTAGTAATAACAATTTCAAGTATTTAATTTTGTTCAAAGTTCTACTAAATCTAAGTAATTTTTCTTCACGCTATAATAATTACTAATTTTACCATATTATAATTAGATTATGGTATAAAAATATTTGCACCTCAAGTAAAATAAAATATCTTAACAAATAATTGTTTCATTATATAAATAAGATTTTATTACAATCTAGTGCCCTACTATAATTTAGCCCTAAAGCAATTTGCACCACTGATTTAATTGTTTTTTGTTTTTATGAGATGTTGCAGATGGAGAGTACTAAACTCTTACACAGTAGTTAAAGTTAAAAAAAAAAAAAAAAAATCATTTCCAAACTTTTTGTATGAAAT
>Ga0123342_1005150_pt1 | contig 19263 bp, 10 predicted proteins | sample Turbeawhitnodule_FD_89960 | JGI IMG/M metagenome (GOLD analysis project Ga0123342, IMG submission 89960) | Root nodule microbial communities of legume samples collected from Mexico - Turtle bean Mexico white nodule | ecosystem: Host-associated > Plants > Roots > Nodule | place: Mexico: Nepantla... | reverse complement strand
ATTACGAAAGAGTGGACTTTAAGCCTAACTCAACCCCATAAAACCGGCTCATAGGGTTGAGGTTTGCACCCACTTATATACAATGAAAGGCTCTAATCTCTAGTCGATGTGGGATCTCCAACAGGTGGGTCACCCTTGATGTTTCTCGCTAGCTGACTTGATCGTCGGAGTGCAAACGGCCGCGAGGGCGCCCATTTGTTCACTTCTTTTCAGGTATCAAGGACGGAGCATAACGAAGGTGCCCCAACTCGCAAAGACAAGCCACACATAAAGACGACCCTGGTCTACCGACAGGAACAAATTCAATTCGAGTTTTTTTAAAAGACTATATCACTATTAAAACATCGACAAACTTTAATAATAAGATAAAAAAAAAGTTAATTTGTAAAAAAATTTTCTAACACAAGTATACAAGTATATAAGAATATAACAATTAAGATTTAGAATTTACATGTGTTTAATATCCATATTGTTAATGGTTTTAACTATTCTAACAGTATATTTATTATTTTTTATAATAAAAAAATCCGTAAGTTTTTTAAAATACGTAAAAGGGTATTTAAAAAGTAGTTTTCCAAATAAGAAATCTATCATGTAAATTTTTTATTTTTCGTTTATTTCTCTAAATTCTTAATTAAATCCTAATGTTAACGCAATATGTATTATAAGTTTGTAATTAACAATGAAATTAGTTAGGTAAATGAGAGAATGGGAAAATAATCTTTTTATTTTTTATTGCATAGATTTTGTCCCCGTAGGGGCATACATTTTATTTCATTTACAAAAATTGGTTCAGTGAGTGAGGGAATACACATTTATTCCACAACTCACTATTGGTGGCATGTCATCTTTCTTTGTGACATGCAATAATACCAACAAGTGGACGATAAAAATAACAATAATATAGCCTTTTTTAGTAATTAATTATTTTGTAAAAAATAATAATGCACTAAAGAAAAAAAATTAAGTCAAATTGAGGAATTAAGCACATATTTAAGGCCTTTATGTCACCGTAAGGAATTAAACTAAAATTGTTATATATTAATCATGTATACAACTCACAAAACGAAAGAGGACAAAATAATCAATATACATATTTCTAAATTCTAATAATTAATAACTTCAAGATTACCTAAATTTTTTAATTAGTGAGGGTGTAATACTCATTGACATTAGGTGTTCACTTAATCATCTTACGTTATTTAAGGAATGCATCAACTATGTCCTATAAAGGTTAATAAAATCTAAAATACCTTAATAAATTCTCCCTTTTATGAATGTTATCTTAATTGAGATAAGTAAGTTTATATCAATAAGTATGTAAAAAACAAAAAAAGCATCAATAATAAAATTTCATACCTAACACATCATCAACATGTGTATATAAGAGATAATTGAATATGAAATCAAACAACATAACTTTTATTAAGAAATACTAATTGACTTCTTATGCTCTAAAACATATTTCTACCCTAAGGTTTGGTGAATATAAAACTATGTAAAATGTAAAAAAAAAAAAAAACTAGCAATGTAACATTGTGGTGTAAAGCACTATCTTTACGCGTACCGTCACATAACTCTTTAAAATTTAATAATTAAAAATATAATTGATCAGTTATTTTATTTTAAAATAAAAAAGTTAGATTAGTTAATATTATTATTATTTTATATAATTACAATTAGGTAAACATTTTATTCTTAAGTGTAAAAAAATATATTGATTTTTAAAATTAATAAAATTACAAAAAAAAACTTATAATATAAAATAAATATCCAAACTAATTACATATTTTTATAACTTATTTACATGTTTATTTTTCACAAAAAGGAAGAATGAGAAATTTGATGTGGTTTTTTCACCCAGAGATAATTCATACATTAAAATTGATTGTATACCTTGTCTAAATTATGTTTGATATTAATTTTATTGTGATTTTCCATAATTGTAGTGATTGACATGTAAGATAACTGACATATTTGGTTGTAGAAAACACGATCAGGTTTGAGTCTTTTGATCGTGATTACTTTATTTGTTTATTTAAAATTGATTGATCCACTTTGATTATTGTGTTACATCTTATATATGTAATATGTTTTACTTGCAGATGACACCGAGGGATAAAGGTGGTGGTTGTAGACCGTAGACCATCTAATCGTGGTGGTCGAGATGTTCGTGTTGATGACAAATCTTTATCCAACACCAGCATTCCCCCTTCGTTTGTTCTTCCAACAACCATGGAGTCCACACATTCTATCTATGAAGGACCCTCCTTTCTGTACGCGAACAAGATGTTGAACATTTTGTAGGAGAATCAAATCCTACTACCTTTTCTACAGAGCTAATTATGAATCAACCTTCGTTGATACAAGACTCTCTTACACCTGGGTATGAGTTTGGTAATGTAGTTGACCAAAGGTCATGGCTTCATGCAGAAAGAGGAGAGTAAGTATATTTTAATCTAATGTTTATTCATCAATATTTTCTTATTTGCATATATCATTTTGACAATATATTTTGAATAGAGTTTTGCACCAACAAATGGACCTTCCAATGTAATATCACAAATCATTAAGCAAAAATATGATGAACCTAGGTCGACGTGGAGGAAGGTTCGTCTTGAGCTCAGAGATAGATGGTTTTGAGAGTTTAAGGTAATTTGAGTTATGATTACATTTAAAATATTATTTTATTATTCTACAATGTTTGTTTTCTAATTGAATTTTCATGCAGAAAGAGTATAGGTGGGATCCGAAACAAAACCAACACATTAGATCAATTTTTGATACAAAAGGCTCATGTATCTTTAAAAGTCCTATGAGTAAAGTTAGACATGGTAAAGATAAGGGGATTTGGATTTCACCACATATTCGAGCATCCTTGGACCAACTTTAAAGTTCTATAGAATTCCAAAACAAGCGTGACATTGCCAAGGCAAATTGGGTTATTGAGAAGGGAGCCTCAACCTACTATGGTGGTTCCATATTTGTAGCAACTCACTTTGAGAAAATAGTAATATTATTATATTTTTGTATTTTTCTATATTTAATTTAAATACGATATATATTCCATTATATCTTTTCATTAAATTTATGTAGACTAAGGAACTTGAGCGAAAACCAACTGCTTGGGAGGTTGTAAAGAGAATGAAGAAATTCAAGACTGGACAATGGTGTTGAAGATAGTGAAAATTCTACTCAACTTTCATGAAGAAGTGTTTGATGAAGAAAATATGTTTAAAGGTGTATAAATATGTATATCATGGTCTTAGTTAGAATAAAGTTATTTAAGTAGCCTTTTTGCATTTGATTCAACCTCATATCTCATAGCCATGGTGATGATCTTAAGCACATCGGTATTTTAAAAGAAGTTTTAAAAATCTGGTCAAGTTTTACAAAACTGTTTATACTGCACTAAAATTTTAATCTGTTGTTTGATAAAACAATTGATTTATTTGTACTGCACCAAAACTGTTGTCATTTTTTAAAATTTTGTTTTGTCTCCAAAATTAGTTTTGTTCACATATTCAGTTTTTAACCGATCAAGGGTTGGTTATGTTACCACCAAGTGTATTTTCAAAAATACAACCTGTTCTTTTAAACTTCAACCCATTGTTTTATAACAGTTTTTGAAACTAACTTGGGAAAACTGTTTAGATTTGAATCTTATAAAAGGAGTGCTCTATCACAGTTCAAAGTATCCAACCAATTAAAAAGTGCTTATAGTTTTCAAGTGATTTGCATTGAGATTTTCATGTGAGCTTTGTTTATGAAAGTTTTTCTTAAAAACTTTTAAGAGTTTTTGTGTTGGTTCCTTTTTTGGCTTGAGATTTGAAGTTATGTCAAGTACTGCAGTAGTGAGGATCCGGGTTTGAATTCCTTAGTCTGCAAACAATGTGCTTTCTTTCCTAAATTTTCGTCCTTGTAAAAGGGTTGTTGTATATACTTCTTGATAGTGTTTCTAAGAAGTAAAGTGTTGCTGAAATAGTGTTTTTCAACCTGTGTTCTTGGTTCTTGAAGGGTTCAAGAATTGAAGAGTTTGTAAAGATTGTTTTGTTCTTAGTGGAATCCATCTTGGTATAAGGTGGGATTGGATGTAGCTCATATGAGTGAACTAGTATAAACATGTGTGTGCTATTCTTTTTCCTTAATCACTGCCTCTAAAAACTGAAATCTGCAAATCTGTGATGAAATAAATCTGTTATTTCGGAATTGAATTTGTTGCTCTTAACTATTGTATTGGCTTGAACTACATTCTGTTGGCAAGATTTTGATAAGACTTCAATCAATTTTGAAATTCAAGGTATCCTTAGTCCTTGGCAAACTTGTTCTTAAAATGAGTCACTAAAAAACAATCCTGGTATGAAATTGTTTTAGTTCTTACCTGTTTTTAAAAAGAATTTCTGAAAAGTGTTTACTAGTTTAAATACTGATTTGATTCCTGCATAAATGGTTTGAATAATCTTTTAGAACGGTGTGTTTTAAAGTTTTTGTTCAAAGTTAAATCTCACTAGCTTTTTCGTTTGCAAGATCCTGGTTTAAAAAAAAAAGTTTATCATTGAGTAACTCATTGTGTTCAAGATTTGGTACTAACTTTAATATTGTCTCTACATAAAGATAAGAACTTCCTTAGATAGAATTCTTAAGTTAGGAATAAAATTTGTTAATCCTCAAACTAAGCTGTTGTATTTCTGAAATTGCTTCCTGAACAAGAAAATCAAACAATTTTTCTTTAAATAATTAAGTTCTTTATCTGTCAAGATTTCTTAAAAGTGTATTTGCAAAAATTATCTTAAGTAAAATTCATCCCTCTTGAACTTAGACTCCCATAATCTCAACAATTGGTATCAAGAGTTAGGGCTTGTATTTTAATCAAGTTTTATTTTAATATGGTTGAGTTTAAGTTGCCTTTTGCTGAGGGTGCGTCTATTAATAGACCTCCTATATTTGGTGGTGTGAATTATGCATTCTGGAAAATTAGAATGAAAATCTTTATGAAATCAATTGATATGGGAATTTGGGATGCTGTTGTGAATGGACCATTTGTACCTATACATGTTGTTAAAGATGAAACTGTAAAAAAAGGTTTGATCTGAATGGAGTGACAGTGAAAAGAAAAAAACAGAGTATGATTCTTTAGCAAAAAATATTATCACTTTTGTCTTGAATATGGATGAATTTTTCAAGGTATCACAGTGCCCACAAGTGCCCACTCTGCTACAAGCCAAGCTCTATTAGTCCATCAAATAGAAGAAATGCGTGAGACTATTCAAAAGTTAAATGTTGAACTTATGGCAAAAGATGTCATGGTGCGGACACTAGAAGAAAAGATGGAGTTATTGATGAAAAATCATGAGAAGCAAAGTGAACGCATGCACAAACAAGATGAGTTGATGTGCAAACAAAATGAGCAAATGCGCAAACAAAATAAGCAGATGTAACTCATCATACAACACATTCAAATGAACAATCCCGTGTCAGGCCCTTCAGATCCTACTATCAGTGACATCATAATGAAGACCACATTAGAGATGATAGTACAAAAAATTAGTTGTATGTTGAATTATAAAATAGATTTGACTTTTTTAACTTGTTTACAATAGTTTTCGTTGTGTAATATGGTTTACTTTTAATTTTGTATACAAGTCCCTTAAATTATGTATTAGAGTTCATTTCTATTTAGCTTAATTGAATTTTGAGTATTTATAAGCATGTTTATTTTTTTTTTACAAATAGGTCAGAATACTGTTTTAAATAGGTATTAATAATACATATAAAAATAGTCACCAAAATTATTTAGCCATCAAAATCAATTATGTCGCTATATGTCTCAAATTTAGTCACCGAATTAGTCACAACAAGATTTTTTTAAAATTAATTATTTTAACCCATTAGCGACCGAAAATGGTGGTTGTTATTACCTTTTACGTCAACCACTGATTTAGACACCAATTAATGGGTGGCTAATTTGGTCCCTGGAATTTTGGTGGCTAACTTTTTACGACCAAAGTTTCAGTCTCTATTTCGGACGCAAAATTGCAACCAATTTATAATTTGATTGTTAAATGCTTTGTGATTAGGGTTTTCACTTCCATCTTTATTTGGTGACTATTTCAATCGCGAATATACCTAGCGGCAGAATTTAGTGATCGCTAAAAGTGTTTTATTTTTTTTAATGAAATCAAATATATTGAAAACTCAATCTCTCCCTGTAGAGATACGATGATCACCTCCTTTGAAAACACATTCTAAAGATCTCTAACATTAAGGATAATTTCTATTTATGTTTGATCATCTCTTACATTAAGGATAAGTTTTTATTTATGTTTCTACATTTGAGTTTGAACTCATCTTAAGTTGTTGTGTACACTTTGGCAAGGTAAGTCGTCATCCTACCTTGCCTCTATTCCATTCATTTCAATTTGGCATTTATTTTTCCATTTCATTTATTTTTTTCTATTCTTTGTTCTTGTTATGATTCCATCTTCTATCTTGTTCCATCATCTTATCCATCCAAGAGAAACCAAAAGCCATAAAGAGATACTCACTCACCATCACCTCAACTATCTATCCATAAACTCCACCAAGATCCACCAACCACCTCCAAGATTCACCAAGATAACCTTGTGGCCTTCTCATATTTAATCAACCAAAATCCACCTATAATTCATAAAGCCTACATGAATAGGATCCTCATCCAATTCGCAACCTAATCCTATAGTTAATTTCCAAAAAAATTCAAACCAAATTTAACCAAGAACCTATCCTACTCTCCACACACCTTCCATTATCCCTCCCTTTGAATTTCTTCCAAGAAATTCATCAAGAACCTCTTTACATTCAACAAGAAACCTCCAGAACTACCTAGGCTAACCTATCAAAATCTCTCTTGCCTTAGCTAAACCAAAAGCTCACCAAAGGCAACCTTTTAACCAACCAAGAAACGTAATCTTAGAAGCATAGTTATTTTGATATTTTTTTCACTTGTAGCTTATTTTGTGGGTGGTCCATGGAATTTCTTGTGAACCTCTTTAGGTTCCTGCTAGGTATCCCCTTCAATTATTTTTGCAACTATGATAAATGTTGTTGATATTGCATCTAATTCAACTTTTAATATAGCCAACCAATTATGTATAAGATATTTATTTAACTTGTGTACTTGTGATTAATATATAACATTTATTTTATTGTATCACAGGAAATCATTGATGACATTAAGAGTGGAAGATTGTGTTTGGTATGATCTGTTAAAGGAAGTTTTTACTTGGTCTGCCACCAACTACATGGAAGACATGATCAAACACTTATGTAGCTGTCTAAGTTTTTTTTTTTTCTATGTTTTTGGTAATGGCCTTTGTATGTTGTAAGGGTACATGTGCACATAGGTCACTTGTATAAACTTTCACAAAAAAATTTCTTTTGGGTGTGACATGTATTTTCGATGAGAATATGACTATTACAGGTTGTTATATATTTTGAATGAAAATATGGTTATTACATATTAAAATTAATCTGATTTTTGTTTCCTTTGTTACATATATATTTTATATATATTATGTCCTTAGTTATATTTTAAAAATAAAAAAGAATGAAAATAAATTATCCAAATGTTTAAAGTATCTGCACAACCATATTTCAAATCTTACAATATACTATAAACCATTTATTATTATTTATGTAACTACTATTATTAATTTTACTTTCTTAAAAAGATATAGAGGCATAAAGTGCCTCTTTCCCACTGGTATCAAATAAGAGTGATTTATATGCATAATATAATTTAAATTACTTGAATTACGTGAAAAATAATAAGAAGAAAATATATTCTTTCGAGGATCGAATTATGTTTTAAAAAGTTTTTTATTTTCGTAAATATAGTATAATGTTTCACAGTCAAACAATACATTAAGTTTTTAAATAGATGAAAGACTTTTGATTTTCAAAATCTTTGTTTTAATAGTTAATCCTTTTAAGTTATAAACAAATAGATGAAGGAGAGTGTTTATACGGTATTTTTATATTAGTTTCAATATGTAGACTACCTTAATAGTAAGAATTGTTTGGGCTGCTTTAAGTATAAATGAGTACTATTTGATCAAGTCACTCCTAGCTAACATTAAGTTTTGGAACTCGTAGTCACTCTTGACTAATCCTGGTGTAAAGTATTTTTTTTTTCTCAAGTCACTCTTAACTAACCACTAAGTATTCTCTTATAGATCATTCCCGACTCAAGATAGTTACAAAGTTTGAGTGATCAACAGATCATTGTTTTCGCTCACTAGAGAGGATAGTGTCTTTCAACGTGTACAAGATTTAAGCTCTCTCTATTAGTTTGCAGGGGAATGAACACAAACTGTGTTCTTATAAAGCTTTTAGAGCATAGGAAAAATTTAGCAGAGTTTCAACTGTTGTAAATTATGGCTCTTCTTATACTTATTCTCTTTGAAACATATCTTTAAATAGGCTCCAGAAAAACATTTGTTGCATTCCCTTTTCTGGTCATTGAGAAGCTCTCTTTGCCTTCTTCTTTTGTATCCTATTGTTTGACGAGTTTGATCATTGGAAAGTATTAAATGCACGACATGCAACATTAATTTCTCTTCTCTTCTTCACGCAATCTCTTTGATAGATGGCAGTATATATCTTCCTCGGTAACAAAACCTTCTACACCAAAGAATGGTTTAAAATACAAGATAAATAGTTGAGCCAAAGTTAAAAGTAGTTTGTGTTAAGAGAGTTGACGAATGTTGAAGTTTTTTTCTCTAATACTAAGATATATCCGAACATTTGGCACAAATTTCCTTGAAGACAAACGTAGAAGACATTATTTGTAATTCAGACTCAAGCTTTAGAAATATTGTTCAAGGATGTGTTAGCTTGATCTTTAAACAACAATTTTTTTTTTTTTAATTTTACATATAGTTAGTGCATACAAATACAAATTCAACTGTAAATTTAACATTACACACGGATATTATCTATGAATTTTTATTTATCAATAGATTTAACATTAAATATAAAAATTATGATGATAGGTAATGCAGTTTTATAGATAATTCCATCAATAAATTTAACCTTACATATTTTCTAACAATCATATATATATATATATATATATATATATAATATGTTGCATACAAAAATATTTGTATGTAATGTTAGTTTCCGTATGTAAATTTTTAATATTAATATTATTGTTAATATTATTATTATAATAAAAATAAGAATAAGAATAATATTAATAATAATACTAATATTAAAATTAATAATATTTTTAATATCATTATTTTTTTTATTAATATTAATATTAATATTATTATTATTGTTTTTAATATTATGTTTTATTATTATTATTATCATTATTACTATTATTAATATAATAAGAATATTAATAATAATTATAATAAAAATAAGGTTATAAAATTTATAAGTATGTATAGAACCTGAACTTGATAATATTTACAAATTTAATAATAATAGTAATAGTAAATATAATAATAATAACATTAACCAAAATAATATTAAAAATATTAGTAGACATTACATGATCTTCGGTTTTCAAGAGTGAGACGATGCACTTGAAGACAACAATACAAATACACATTATAGCATTGTTGAACATAGTCATTACACATTCTACGTTTAAAAAAAGTTCAACAAAGAACCCTAAATCATAGTGATATCAAGTCAAATCAACATAATGGAATGAAATGACATAGATGCAAAACAAAAACAAACTAATCATATTAGAAGTACATAATGTTAAATAAAAAAAGATTGGATACCCAGTTTAAAAAATCATATTTATTATAAATTAAAACTTAATTATATAAATACTTTAAATTGTATACTTTATGTAATTAATTTTCAGCTTAAAAGTGATTATGCTTTTATGTTTTAACAATAAGAAGAATAACAATAACTATAAGGATAATAATAATAAAATAGGAATATTAATGATAATAAGGTTTCACCCGTAAACTAACTTGGAGCATAACATTTCTTAGCCACTTTGGGATCTTCCTTCACTATAACAATAGTGTCAGTCTCTTTTGGAAGTTTCATGGCCATCTAAGGGGTGGACAGTTTGGTGCCGAGGTAATTGAGATTTTGATGGCTGATGTGTACCCCCTAGTGTGCACCCTCTCCTCTGTGAATCCTAGCAATGGATTGGGATAGGACTTAATCATGGAGTGGGGAAGATCGAGCTTCAGAAAATTTGACCACCAAAGGACATCTACCGAACTTTCTTAGTCAATAAGTGTTGAACAAGGTACTTTGATGTCTCCAAATCTAAGAGAAATGCTTGAAGACCTTGTCGCTGGTTGTGTGTGTAAAAGTATTTGAATTTGTTAATCCACTCTTTGTGATGATCCAAAGTTGATTGAATTTTAATCCTTTTTGAAAAAGATGTGTTTTCTAAAGAAAGTGAAAATTCAACCCGTTGAAATGTCCATTCAACCGGTTGTTTTATACTTAGTGGATTTTGAAAAGGATTTGAAAAACTTAACTTTGTTTGACTTTGCTGTCAAGTCAATTCAACTGGTTGATTCTAAAATTTAATGGGTTGTTTTTATGGAAACCTTAACAGAATTTTGTTAAGTTGTTCCAATCTATTTTAAATGATTCAAAATGCTTTTGGTTCTTGAATTAAATGCTTTGACAATCTGATTGGAGAATAAAAAAATGTTGTTTTACGCTCCTAGTCACTAACTAAGAAAGAAAGTTTATTCAAAATCAGTTTTCAAGAATTCAAAGAGCTTTTGAATCATCTTCAAGTATGGAATAGGATTCTCTGTATTCTTTGTACTTTAATCTTTGATTGTATCTAGGTTTATTCTATTCCTTTCTTTCTTAATCACTGTATTTTTGTGTGACTTGGTGTTGTGCAATTTCAGAGGGTTGTTCTAAAAATTGTGTGTTGTTGTGAAAGGTGGTGTGTGTTTTTTAAGGGTTCAAGATCATCACTTTGGTGTGTTGTTTTTAATCAAGGTTTGATTACTTTGTGAATTCTCAATGGTTAGCTGAGGACTGGATGTAGCTTTTGGTTAAGAGTGAACCAGTATAAACATCCTGTGTGAATCTCTCTATCCTTACACTCTTTAAACTACTTTTGCTTTGATTTAATAAATTGTTGATATAAACAACCGGTTGTTTCGCAAAAACAACTGGTTGATTTTTTGAAATCAAACTAAAAACAGATTTCTAAATGATTGATTTTTCATTATCTTTCACTCTACCTTCAATACTTGCGAAAATCTTTCAAAAACAATTCTCCCCCCTCTTGTTTAAGGCCTCTAGTTCTAACAATAAGAACTTTACAAACTCGCCAATTGGCAATTGTAAGATGTGACAACCATTGGATCGTCATGATCGGGGTCGTTGACGCAAAAATCTTCATATGTGAAAATAATTTGAGGCAAGGACCGGGGTGTTATGGAGTTCACTGAATTATTGTTTCTTAAGTGTCTCCTTTATGCCAACCTTAAAATTCCCTCACCGACGAACCCTCCAACGATGGTGTGAATAACTCCTCAAACTTCATTAGGGTTTAGAGGAGTTGACTCTCTTTGTTCCTGTATAGTTTGAGGAGGAGGAGGAGGAGGAGGATGAGAAGTTTCCTCTGTTGGGGTTGGTGCTCCTCGCCCCCTACCTTGATATCCTCCTCAGAAACCTCAGCCTCTACCTCGCCATCCTTCGCGTCCTCGACCTAGGTTAAATTGGTTGTTCTAGATAAAACACTTTAGAAATCCATATCAAATGAGCTCTTTAATCAGGTCACACACTTGGTTGCATTCGTCAGTGGTATGATCTTAATTTTGGTTATAGTTGCATTGCTTGGTTGAATCAACAAAGGGAGAAGATGACGCAGGTTGTGGAAGATGAACTAGTTCTATTGTAAAAACTTCTTGGAGCATGACGTCCGGACTGGCGTTAAAGGTGTATAAGTATCAAATCTACGTACACGCCTTTTCTTAAAGTCTTGGGGAAAAGAATATGAGGTTTTGTATTGTTCCTTATCTTTTTTTCTTGATTCGAAATTGTCTTCTATGTTGATGTATTTGGAAGCTTGGGCTCTAAGGTCACCAATATTGATAGGTGGGTCAACATATAAGAAGTCTATGAAGCGACTTGGTCTAGTCCCGACCTTTAGCGAATACATTGCCACAACTGCGTGTAAACTTAGAATGTTTAAGGATGTTTTAGCAAACTGATTCATATATTGCCTTGATGACTCATTATCTCCTTGAACTACATGTTGTAGTGAGGCTGAATTGGTGACGATGGGTTTGCAATTGGCAAACAAAGCTATACATCTTGTACAAAATGTGTCAAATTAATCAATGGAGTGTGTAGGTAAAGAGTAATATCATTGCAAAACTGCTCCTAGTATTAGGGAACAATCTACAATGTATTTGATGGTCATTGGAAACGAGTCTGGCTTGAGTAAAATAAGCTTTCACATGTAGTCGGGTTAGATATGCCTTCAAATTTGTCAAAGATTGGCCATATAGGTAACCGAGTTTCCATGATGTCCTTGGTGAGGGATGAAATGAGGATAAACTCGTACTCTTTCATTCCCTTGAGGAGGTGGAACAACAATAAAAGGAATTTGTTGATGACAAGTCTTTGTAACATGAGTTTGAGTACTCAGAGTGACCGTGTTTTAGTTGTTTGTTGCCTCCAGGCGATGGTATGACTTGGTATATGTGTGGTTCATCTCTGTTGTTGGTCATTGTGAGCTTTATGGATGACCGAATGAGATTCATCTTCTTGTTCAATTTTTAGAGGAGGACGTTGCTCGAACCTTTGAACAATCAATCTCGTTGTATTTCTTGACGAATAACTTGAATCTTCTCACAATGTCGATCCTAGAGGATTTGAATCCCGTCATGATGTTGAGCTCCTAGTGACTCCATATCTTTATCTAGTTGTTGACGTAACCCAATGATAACATTTTGAACTGTAGACTCGTTCTTTCGCATTGCATAATCAATGTGGGCTTTCAAAGCTTTAAGCATTGATGAATCCATTGATGATTGAGACGTATTTGCTATTTTTTTACTTTTGGTGAATATCATGCAAAATGGTAATATTGGGAAATTTTTACTATAATTTCAAGGTTGACACCAAATGTTCTTATTGAAAATGAGTAAAAGTAGTATGAGATGGTGATTCTAAATGGACTAGACAAACCGATCTCTTTATTAAAGGATTTTTGAGTTTCACTGATAAAAGTCGAGTGAAAGTTCACCTACAGAAAACTCTCTTATACTCAAGTCAATAAAAGTATAATAATTCATGAGTAGTGTGTAAGACGAAAATATTAAGTGACTGAAAATAATCCTTAGAAATGATATTTATAGATTTATGCACTATGATTTATTATAAGTAAGGGTTTCATTTTTATCAATGATAAGACGGATCTTCCTAGACACGTTCGGGTGATTTCGGCACGTAGAAATAATTACTTTCCGTATTTAACATGTAACAAGTGGATATTAAGTGTTATGTGTTTATAGGAATCAGTGTGGTATAAAAAAAAGTGTTGCATTTAATTTACTCAAATATAAATTATATACCAACAATTAGATCTATAATTTTCAATAGATTTATGTGTTTATAGGAACCAGTGTGATATAAAAAAGTCTTGCAGTATTAGTATAATTTACTCGGATATAAATTATATACCAACAATTAGATGTATAATTTTCAATAGATTTATATTTAGTAGTTTTTCAATTTAACACAATTTTGTTGTACTTAAAAAATGGAGGAATTAGTCCTAAAATAACACAGTTATTTTTCGTCCTTAAAAGAATCAATAGAATACTATATATTTAAAAAAAATTCGGATCCTTGTTCATCAAATCAATTTCATTTTATTTTAAAGAAATTATACTTATGACATTTTATGTGCTTGGACAATCATAACCTAGTTCATATAAAATATGACTTTTGCATTTCCTCACTCATGTAATCAATTTTGTGACTAAAATAAAAGAAAATAGACATGTAACCAATTTCTTGTCAACACTAAATAATTAATAAAAAATTATAAAAATAAATAAAAAATGAAAACTGACCTGTCAATCATGTTTTATTTTACATTGAACTCATTAATTGTTGCAAAGAGACAATTGACTATATATGCGCCATCTGTTTGTCCCAATAATTATTAATGGAGTGAGAAAAAGGACTAACACCTTATTTCAGAACTCGTTTTTGAATATTTTATTTTAAAGAATTCTAATTTGTTTTGAAAGATTAGTTTCTAATTTGAAAAGAATTTAAAATAAAAGTTGTTTCAAAATTCTAAAAAATATTTAAATATTTTAAATGTGGTATTAATATCAATAATTATGACATATATCATAAAACAAACCCTAGTTATCAATAACTTGTAAAAATAAATTCTTTTGGCCACTAGCAAACACTCCTCTTAAATGTTGTGTCGGTGTCAAATACTCGTGTCGAACACCGAGACTCGTATGATACTTTTAGGATACGTATTCGTGAAGTGTCCAATTCAAAAAGTATTTGTTGGATTTCTGACAATTTTATTACGATTCTAACATAATTTTTTTTAAAAAAAATACATTAATTTATTAAAAATTCAAACTTATTGTATAAATTTTTATTATGATTATAAAAATAAGAAAAATTATTTTAAATAAGTCATGAAAACATCTTTCTGTTCTAAACAATAATTTGAAACCCTAAACCCTATAAATCTTTATTATTAATTTATATAATTCATAATTATATAATATATAGATTTGTGTCCTTGTGTCCTATATTTCAGAAATTATACGTATCTTTGTGTCTATATTAGTATCGTATAAGTGTTCGTGTCTTGCTACATAACTAGTAATTTTTCTTATAATGTATTATGGTTATGATAGATGAGGTGTGGCCTGAATGCATTAACTAGGTCGGTGATAAGGTGCAATAAGTTGTGTTTGCCGTGTAGTATAAACAGTATATCTGAGAATCATGGACATGAACTTCTCACTGTTACAATTAATTTGGCATTCATCTTCATCAAACAAAGGTTGCCCATTTGTCTCTTTCACTGTTACTTTCAATTTATTCCATTTCCTTCACTCTATTGGTAGTTCAACTGTAGTAGCAACCACACGTTTACCCTACACCACCATTTATTCCCCGTCTTTAATGCCAAATAAGTTCAGCCCCACACATAATGTTTATGTTGGAATTCATTGTAATTTTTAGATGGGAATTCACCACTATTCAATAATCCCTATTCACTCTTAATCAGTAATATTAGATTTTTTTAAATTGTGTATGATTTTTTTTCAATAAAGAATAAATGAAATAAAACGGAACATTTTATGTATGGATAACAATGTGGAGCGGGCCATGCAGGTCGGTCTTCAATCCATTATGAAAAAGTGTTAAATAGACTCAATATTCTAGCCCATTGACTCCCTTAGGCCTGTCCCGCATAACCCGTAACTCGCACGGGCCAACAACATATCCCATTCACTCATTATTGCAGTGTGACATTTATTTTATTTTATTTAAAAAAATTGAACTTAATATACTAAAAAAATAATGTTTTATTTTAATCATTTAAAGCAGTTAGTTTTTTTTTATAATAAAAAAAACCACATTACGGGTGATCCAACCCATGTACAAAATCGCACATAAATGAACAACCCCTCCTCCTAGAAGTTTGCTACTACCTTCCTACTAGAACAAATAGAGTATGGCCAACCTAAATAAATCACTTATGTTTAATCGAATACACACAAACCAAGGGATTCATAAACTAGTCAGAAAAGAAAAAACAAGCAAAAGGGACTTAGAGGTTACCTAGGACCAAACCTTTATAGTTGAACCATGGAGTTAGTATGAAGAGTGACCGTGATTTTTAGTTTTAAGTAAAGTCTAATATTTAAAATTTGTTAATAAAAAGATAATATAAAGAAGAGATTTCAATAGGATGGTTAAAAAATCAATCATATTCATTAAAATATTTTGTAGCGAAACTTTGATAAGATATTTTTATACATTTACATACATATATAGGAAAATATATGCAAAACAAAACTTTTAATTATTTTTAACCTAGCCTTCTAACAACCCTGATACTTGAATTTATATTTTTATCTTAATTGAATGAATTGAAACCGGGATAAAATTTAAATTTTTCATTATTAGGAATAATTTATTTTGTAATTAATGAAATTTTAATTTTTGAAAAAATAAAATATTTTTCTTATGCAGGCTAGCCCGCAGGCCCACGAGTTACTTCTTATGCAAGGTAGGTCAATGAAATGAGCCCACAATCCTTGCGCGGGGCGGGCAACTCGACCTGCATTTTGCGAGTCAAACGCGGGGCAGGCTAGCCCGCATTATCACCCTTAATTTTAGGAGTGTCACAATCCTTATACAATAACAATGCAAAATAACCTACTTTTCATCTCTTACAATAACTTAGAGAAAACCCAACTGGGCACTACAAGAGCAGGTTTTCGAAATCAAATATGTAGAAAATAACAGTTAGAAATATGTGCATAATCCTCTAACAACATATTATTAGGATGCCAATTACATAAAAACAATCATCTCAAACTCTTGACCTACCTACTGTTATGTCTTTTCCTTCATCGTGTTATAAATTCTTAAAAGGGAGGGCAACAACTAGTGTCTTACTGCAGTCCCCAAACCATTCATCTCACTATTTTCCAATTGCATAACCTTTCATCCATACATAAATTCTATTATTCCTAGATTGTACCTTGTTGCATTCCCCTTCCTATTCTTCTTACAATTTTCCCACATGATTTCATCAACATTCCTTCATTGCACTCTGCCATTATACATTGCCCTCTTATTCTTAGATTCCATCACGCCTTCTATTTTCTTATGAGTTAGTAAACATCTCCTCAACATGGTGCTTTCCAAAACCTTATTGTTGTTGCTATATTGTACTAGTTCCAAATATATAATCTAGATCAATCCTTCCTGATTTTGCACCCTTGTATTTTACCCTTCACATGTTGCACATCATTATAATTTGCCTCCATCATCCCTTTTTTTCGATTAACTACACATCCAATAAGCAAATACGTTTCCAACATTTTGTTATTCATCATTGTAGACATAAAAATTGCTAATACTAATTACTACCTCTATATATAATATTTCATTTCCTCCAACCCAAAACATCCCAATATCTTACCCTTCGAAGTATAAACCAAATTTTTCAAAAGAGTAAAGTAAACCTCCTTATAAGAGTTCCTATACGTGCTTTTTATTACATAATTTTTCCCTTATTATACCTACAAAACTTAGTAAACACCACTTTTAATGTATAGAAGAGGATTCAAAAATCAATAAGAAAATGAGAAATGAAAAGCACTAACCTTATACTTCATCCATAATCAAGCTTTGAGTTGAGTCATGAAAAATTTCTTCTTCATCAACTTTACCCTGTTTGAAAATAACTTTGTTTCTATGATCCCATATGCTCCAAAAAACTACCATCCAACCTTTCCATACTAGATTTGGTTTCACATTGATGTGAGCTAAGTAAACATTTTCAAAATGGTGTTTTACTTCCTTATGTTGAACAAATTGAATGCCTATCCATTTATAACAACTAGTCCATACTTGATCCTCTATTTTACATTCCACAAATAAGTGTTGTGTTGATTTAACCCTTAATTGGCACAAAGAGAATGCAGGTACATTAACATGAACACCTCTCCTAATTAGATTTACCCTAGTTGTAATTCTATCAAAAAAGAAATCCTCCAGGCCAAAGTTAAAGTGTTAGGCATCACTTTGACCAACCATAGACATTTATAAATATCACTACTTTGACTTATGATGTATTTAAATAAATATTTGTAAGGTGATTTAACTATAAATTGACTTGACTCCTCACCTTCCCAAACCTTTAAGTCTTTAGCTTCCCTATTTAGATGTATATTTTATAATGTCATTAACAACTCATCTTCTTGTTTGCTTTCCCACTCAAACCTATTTTTTCTCCAACTTAATCTCCAAGACCATTCTGAACCCACCCATGTTTCTTTTTCAAACCAGTCTTCACTTTGTCCTTCACCACACACTTGGTCTAAATCTTTCCACCACCGGGACTGATATTTAGCCTAAGTATGTGTCCTTCCTTATTCAAGACCATAGTTAGACAATAGTATCTCTTTCCACTTTCATTTTTCTTCACTCACTAAGCGCCATTTCCATTTAGCCAACAATTCATAATTAAAACTATGTATATCTTTAAAACCTAACCCCCTCCTCCTTAGGCTTGCACAAAATTTCCCAGCTAACCTAAGAAATTGTTCTATTCCCTTTCCTTCAACCCTAAAAATCTCCTCTAAATACTAGTTATCATTTTGCAAACCGACACTAACACTTTATAAAAAGACAAATAGAATAGAGGTAATGTTGTGAACACAACTTTTATTAGACATATTTTTCTTGCCAAAGACAAGAATCTCCCCTTCGAAGAATTCAATTTCAACCTGATTTTGTCCACAATTGGTTCCCAAAATTGTTTCTTCCTTGGATTCTCACCCACAAATGTTTTCAATAAAACTGTTAAATCCTTTATTTCTCTCTTTTTTTTCTTCCTTTAATTCTAACTCCATTCCTTTCATTACCATTCCTTACTGCATTAAAAACTCCAATTAAAAACTCCAATGACATACCATGCATTATTCTACTGTGCTTTCCCATAGTGCTACATTATCTTGCATGTTACACAAAGCATATATATTGACCACTTTTGTGGATTTTGTTTTTACATGTTGTCTAATAACCATAATAAAGCCTTTTCCAATATTATGACTTTCGTATTGAAAGACTTTTTTTATGTCGGTCAACATACTCCCTGCACCATTTATACCTTCGTTATGTACTCAAGTCCTTCCAGTGACCTAGAGAAGCATTAACCACTAAATCAGACAAATTCTTTAATTATATTATCATTTTTATTATACTTATTATTAATATAATTTATACATATTAATATAATTATTATTAATAATAATAAAATAAATTATACTCATATTATTAAATTATTATTAAATTATTATTAATATTATTATTAACATTATTATTAACATTATTATTAGTATTATTATTAACATTATAATTAATATTATTATAAATATTATTAATATTATTATACATATTATACATATTATTAATATTATTAGTATTAATATTAATATTTAATAAATTTAATATTATTATCATCAATTTAAT
>Ga0123342_1005149_pt1 | contig 19269 bp, 20 predicted proteins | sample Turbeawhitnodule_FD_89960 | JGI IMG/M metagenome (GOLD analysis project Ga0123342, IMG submission 89960) | Root nodule microbial communities of legume samples collected from Mexico - Turtle bean Mexico white nodule | ecosystem: Host-associated > Plants > Roots > Nodule | place: Mexico: Nepantla... | reverse complement strand
GGTGCGGGCGGGGGCGGGGGGGCGGGGGGGGGGGGGTGGGTGGGGGGGGGGGGGGGGGGGGGGGGGGGGAGGGGGTGGGGGGGGGGGCCTAAGGCCTTATAAACCCACATCAGAATCCTATACTTCCAATGCAAGATGCTAGTCCCATACCTTGCAATTGGATCCTTATAGATAGCAATCCATTACCTACATATTAATTTGCAATATAGATTAAAGATTCCCAAATACAAGTTTTAACCACCTGACTAAGCTGTTGGCGAGTCTTTCTTTCTGCAGCTTTAAAAGCCTTTTCATGGGCGGTTACAGTTTTTTCCTGTTTGCTCTCCTGCTTTTTCTTCTGTTCATACCACCTCCGAGCATTGGCATGAGCTGAAAGAGCTAAATCAACTTCGACCTGGAACATAAACATACTATATTTAGTAATTTTAAACATTCAAGAGAAAAAAACATTAAAAATCAGCATTTTTCAAAAAATATGAAGAAAATCAGTGATGACAGTGATAAGGTGAGATTAAAGGTTGATGAAAAAGTGATAATACCGACTTATGGGCATAATACTAGCCTATAAGAGATCAATATAAGGTAAACATCAATATCATTTTATGTTTGGTTGAAAATCATGACAATGGCAGGTCTCCTTATGCACAACAACTTACACGTGTTAAAAAATTTGTAGGTTGAATAAATCAATTGAAGACAATTGAAGAGAAGTTCAATATAAAATATTTAAATTTTATCCCATGTCAATATTTATAGCAATGGCAGCCTATGGTACACTTCAGTACAGTTAGTTGGAGCATAACTCTCATTTTTAAGAAGATTTACATGATGGATCGGATAGCTTTGCTCCATTGGTTTTCTTGTTTTCCTTTATTGTTTACTATTCTGCCTTTTTTAAGGATGATCATTATCCTCCCTTCTCTTTGTACTTTTCTCTGTCTTAATGAATTTATTATTTTGCATAGTAAATCAATAAAAACCTTATCCACAGGGAGTGTCTTCTCATCATCGTCCATCTCATCAAGATTGTTGCTTAACAATAAAGTCATGCAGTTCCTTTCAAGATGGAGCTTGTCGATGAGGCCAGCTACTGGGTTTCCAGCTTTCTTTTCTTCCTTCACCATCCGAGCAAGGTCATCCCAGTTCATACCTTTAGCTAGAGCTACACGAACAGCTACTATAGCAGCATCCACATCTTCCAAGTTGTATTCTATCAATTCTGCCATCTTAACACATTGATCAGCTTCTTTCCTCAAAGCATGTACTCGATTTTCCTACACAGCAGAAATGAGAGATATTATGCTGAGTATCAGATGTCCTAAATATTTATTTGAAGTTATATTTGTGTCCAGTGTTACCACATGCAACCATAAATAAATATTTTAATTTATAGATGGCAACCAGTAGTCAAAACATACATCAGTTAAAATTCAGCCCTCTGATAAATTGGAGTAAGGAAGAGGAATTTAGAGCTTGTTTGGTTAAAAAAACATGTTTTGTCTTCATTTCCTACCATGTTATTAATGAAAATAAAACATGAAAACAGAACAATTTTTTGCAAACCAAATAGGCCCCCCTTATTTTCCCGTCATTTATAGCAAGAAAATTATAATTTTAAGCACCACAACCCAAATGTATATATTTTGCAAAATGGAAGCACAAGTACAAACGAAAAATTGAAACCATACAGCACAAACACAATGGAAAATTTTAAAAATTATAGGAAATGACATGGCTATAACATAATATATAAAATTAATCTAAAGTAAACATAAAAAACTGAAATTAGAAAAGAATGTGTTTTAAAAATGAGCACAAGTCATTAGAAACATAATAAACTACAAAAAAATATATTTATTATGGTATTCAAATCAATATTAGTACAAAAGTGTAAAAAATAAGAGAACAAATTAAAAAGTTATTTCTAAACATAATACATAAAAAATTATAAAAGGAATTAAAATAATTTAAAACAGTATCTGACATGGTTAAGAGTTAAGACACAATGCAACCACTATTCAGGAGTGTTCACCATGTTCAGTAGGATAATGGGCTACAGAGGATACAACTATTAAGCCTTTTATTGCACTCTTTTAAAATACACTTTCACATCCACATGTTTTATGTTCAATAAGATATGATGCCTTTATATCATCCAAAATGAGATACTCCATTAACAAGATTGTGTGCCACAGGCACAGCTGACTTTCAAAGAAGTGTGTTGTCAGTTTGGGCAAGGGTACCAACCTGATCCTGGCGAATCTTATTAAGTTTCTGAGCAGCTGTGTTTTCTTTGGCTTTCTGCTGCTGTTCAGATCTTTGACTCTCAATTTTGCTGTAGAACTCATCCAAGGCTGCATCAAATGTCTCAAATTTTGTATAATCCCTTGACTTAAATTGGTTGAGTAAGATGGGGCAGAACTCATCATACATCTGTGTCAAAAGACACAAGTATGTAAACACTAAATTCCACAAAAACATGAGTAAGAAGTTTTTTACTATTTTCTCCTCCGTATTTATAGTGCTGCTAAAATTAGAGAGAAATAGAACATAACCTGGCTAACATTTCCAGGCTGAGATATTGAAGAATTGTTCCCCAAACTTCTGTTCTGCATCAAAATGTATCCTTCAGGGACTACTTCACCAGAAATAATATCCTGCATCCAATCTTCAAACTTCACAACAGCTTGAACCAAAGCTTGAATAGTAGCATTATCCCACGTTTTATCTTTGGGAACTTTAGTACTTGGGATTAGGCCAGCATCTAATATTATATGTTCAGAAAGTGCAGGTCCATAACCAAGTGCCTCCCCAAGGACAACTTTCAGTGTTGATGACTTCCCACCTTTTTGGGTTCCTTGCTTCTCTTTTCCTACATTAGAAGCATTACTTCCATTTCCATTGACCTTAACAGTCTCATCATTATCATCTTCCTTGGAAGACACCAGAGATGCCTGCAACTTTTCAATAGTAGTTCGCTCAAAAACTCTACAACTTTCAACAGGATATCGATGACGTGACATAATTGCGAGCCCTTTATCATCATCCCTGTTAATGACAAATTGCAACCACTCTGTCAATCACAGAGACATTTTCAGAATCCAAAAAGTAGGTAAATTAAATAAGCAGACAACCCATGCCCTGAAGAACATAAATAAAAAAAGTGCAAGCTAATGAATTCTGAAAGTGAAAACAATCTTAATTAATCAGACCCGATTCCAAAAGCAAGGTCTGTCGGCATAACTCGCAAAGCCCATCAGCTCGACTCCCCATGACATAAAAGATTCAAATCTAAAAGTGCAATACATACAAAATCAACGAGGCAGTCTTGTGATCCTTCAAAAAGTACACTTAATTTCACTCGCAACAAAAGATCCTATGATTGTTTGCTAGTGAAAACATAAGCTACCCGCATGCAAACAGTTGCTCCTTCGTATTTTATAGCACAGTAGTTGTAGGGTCTGTTCCAATTAACTTATCTAGAAACACTTAAAAGAAAAGTAAAGAAAATAAGAAGGAAAAATGAAATAAGTTTGCCAACGCCTGTGGCGAAGTCAATGTGAAAAAACTTATACAAATGTATAAATTAAAAGAGAAACTTATCTCATTCCTGATTTGTTTTATTTGTATTTTCTTCTTATATAAATACACATGAAGAAACTAAAAGAATCCTAAGCAAGAAATGGAAAGTAGAGGACAGGAGAAATTAGCAAGAACCTGTGAGACCGCAGCAGAGTCATGACGGTAAAATTAGAATCTGTGAGGAGGATATTCCCCTGGGCATACAGCTCCAGTATAACATAGTTTGCATTCTCCCCAACTCCAAATTGGAAGAGGATAATCTGCCACAGTTTTCAAAAATAAAATAGATTTTTTTTCTTTTGCGAAATAAACAAAAGGTGATGGATGGTATATGAAAGGAGGGTTATACTATACCCGATCGTACCCAAGTTGGCGCACATCCTCGAGCCTCCTCGTCCGAATATGCTTCCTCAATTTGAGAGTGAAGCCAGAAGGCGTGTTGCTCTTGTCACGCATGTAAATAGTAGAGTGCAATCTCACGCCACTCTCCATGAGCAGGAGAACCTTCTCGCTCTCCCCGGATTCCGAAACTCCACTGCTGTTCATCAGCTTGAACACGTAGGTCTGAAGAAAGGGAAAATCGAATCGAATAGAATTGAGAAACGCGAAAGAATGAAAGAATGAAAAAATGAAAAGGGAGGCACTACCTTGGGAGAAAGATCGTAGACGTTGGAGCACCGCATTCCGATGAGGCGTCGGAGGCATTTAACCTCGGCGGCGACATCGGCGGTGTTCATGCGCACCTTCACCATCTTGTGTTAGGGTTAGGTTAATCAAGTTTGCTTTGATAAATTAGTGTGAGGCAGAAGAAGAAGAAAAGAATGTAATATAGCGATTGAATTTAACTGATTGGAATGGTTTTGGAAAACAAGAAGAAGAAGAAGAAGAAAAGGGAAGTGTTTGGTCACAGGGAAGAAGTGATGGCTTTTACTTTTAGTATTACTCTTTTTTGGGTTCTTGTTTCTTTGTTTTTAACTACTTTTAATCTTATAATGGGATATAAAATAAAATAAAAATAACATATTTTCAATTAAACATCATACTTCCACTATATTAATCAATACGATGTTTAAAATATTTAGAAATGTCATGTTAAACTTTAAAAAATAAACGTATATAAAAGAAAGGTAAAATATATAAAAAAAACATAACATGTGTGTGAAAAAAAAAATACTAAAGCCTAAAATATAAAGAAGAAAAAAAGTAAGTATTTTAAGAACGAAATTAATATATATATAAAAAATTATAAATTAATGTTTTAATCCAATGATAATTTTTTTTTCAATTTACTTCTTTATGATAGGATTAATGTTCAATTTATTGTCTATCCTTCGTGGTATCTGAACTTTCTCACATTCTCAATAACTCAATTATGCATTTCATATACCAAGCTAAAAAAAACTATATTTGTATTTTTTTTTCTAATAACATCATAAATATAAACAACGAAACAAATGTGTAATCAATCATCATCTTACTAATTTTGTTTCACATGTTTATGATATCACCAATAAGTCTCACTTAGAATTATTTATTTCAATATTCTAAACCATTTGAGCATAACTATGATTGAAGTAATACTGATAGCAACATAAAATAATTTGAATGTGTTGAAGTTATTAAACTTCCATAATGTAATAGAATTTTCCATATTAAGGATTTTAATAAAAGTAATATCATGTGTGATTAAAAATAATGTTAGTAATATCATTATTATTTTAAATATTTTTAGTTGCACAAATATTTTTAATACAATATTCAACATAGACACTATATACAAGGGCTAGTAGACTTGAGAGAATTTTAGTTCTAAAAACATATCTATTGCCTTATACAATTGTATTATGAAATCTAATTTGTACCTTCTTGTTTAACTCAACCTCCTCATTTACATCTATAATGTGCTTAACCCTATAATAAATATTTTTTTCTAAATAAAATAGTAATCCTAAATAACAAACATCCGTTAATTTCATAATTAAGAGTATTTCAGTTTAAAATATTAAAAAATATTATAAATAACCTCCAAGGGTTTTGTTAACAGTATTCTTTATTTACTTTTTTTGTCATTAGACACAAGTGACAGAGGGATATTTTGGTTTTAACTTTCTCTTTTCAATTTTCAATGATGTTCCATTGTCCAATATTTTAATCTCAAAATGTTTCGATTGAGTCATTTTTGGACAGACTCTAACTATTATTTCAATAATCGTTAACAAATGACTTCTTACTTGAATTTTCAGATTTATGAGATGAAAAATCTTATAAACTCTTGATCATATTATTTTTACTACCAAAAATCTTTCTCAACTTTAAAATATATATTGCGACAAGTTTTTGTTGCATCATTCTTATTTATAATTTGATTATCTATATTCAGCGTGAATTCTTATAAAAAATAAATTAAATATAAAAAATTAGAAACTAGTTTATTTGAATATAAAAAACCACAAATTAAAATTACTTATAGCATAATATATTTATAAGATAATATTAAATCTTCATGTTATTTAATAATAATAATTTAATACTACTATACTATTATTTTGAATATCATTGTAAAATGGATTATTTTGAAGTTTTTTTCTGAAGTAAAAATTTAATTTATTTTTTTAACATTCCATTTGAAATAAGAGTTTAATTTACCGTTTGAAAAATCAAATTATAAAAAAACACAATTTTATGTTTGTAATTCAAATAAAAAAAATAGTTATTCAAATTTAGAAAAAAAAACACAATATAGTTATTTAAAAAGTCAAATTTAATTTCTAACTAACTAAAAACACAAATGAAATGAAGATAAAACATGATTCAAATTTAAAATTCAAATGAAGAAAGTAAGATTTAAACAAAAAAACACAATTTAAATAAAAGAAAAATCTATGTTTAAAACTAAAAAAAATTATTCAAATAAAAGGTATAAAAACACGTGATTTAAATATTTTAAAATAAGAACAAGTAAACAATAAAAATAAAATAAAATAAATAATATAATATAATTATTAAGAACTAACCCGAATTTCATCATACGTATATAGACGATATAAATAATCTTAAGATTCATAAACAAACATAAATGAATTTCAAATTTCAATCTTTAACACCATTTACACCACATTATTTCACCATTTACACACCACATTATTTCGAATATGAAAAATCAAAACGACCATCCAAAAGCCTAAATAAAATATAAAAATAACATTCCAAATTTTGAAATCCAGAATGTATAAAAATCACACATCCATAAGAAAAATGAAATCAACGACAATTTTAAATTTTAGGATGTCATATCATTTATGGTGCACGAAGAGAAATTGCCAGGCATTCGTACTAAAGTCTATTTAGCATAGTCAGTGTACAATCTAGGAACTGTGACTAACTTCTTCAGTATTTACATTAGCTGTAAGATTAAAACTAAATCAAGGGCTGAGATTTGATGTAACTCATTTATAGTCACACTTGTATAATTTATGCTCTTCAAAGATATATATATATATATATATATATATATATATATATATATATATATATTCAAACAAATACATTATTTATGTATTATCGTATGGAATGCCATGTTTGATAATATCGAGTGTAAGTTGGGTTCGTTCCGGAATAATTTAATTCCACACAACTTTAGTGATACAAAAAAGTATCCCACTGTAATTATTTTTCATCAAATATATTTACATTTAAGGACAAATTGACAGTGAGAAGATGAAAATGAATATATTATGTACATGGCATTCCTATCCCTCAGTTCACATTACATTGAATATTCTTGTTCTGTGGCGTTTGTCTAGTAAAGAATATTACTGAACCTCTAATGCTATTGAAACGAAATGATGCGGTAAATAGTGGCGCCTCCTTTTAACTCAAATCGAAGCCAGCGTCAGCATTTATGGCATACAGTAATTTGGTTTCCAGTTGCTCTTTACTGCATTGAAAATGAGTGAGTAGGTTTGCCACACAAAATACATCAAAACCTTACACCAGATAAAATAAATCCAAGCTACATTATCGAGAATTAAGATCATGCAAAGATGCATGAATATTGACTAGAGTTAAGAAAAATGGTTCCCGTTATCGTGGCTCAAAACCTTAGTCTTCATAGTCGTAACATAGACAAAATTGAGGGAAATGATAATACTGAAGTGGAAACCATAAACCAGAGATCTGCCCTCCCTCGAAAACTTAACGTGAAACAATGTTTGAATTAAATTTAACGTGAACTATTATCATAGAGAAGTTCTTATATAATGACTGATGTCCAAGCTCAAACATTAAGGACATTCACAACAAACATCTTATTAATGAACTAATATCCAAGAACTACCTAATAAGGTTTCAGACCAGCTAAAAAGGTTTTCAAATTTTTAAATCTGCTAAGACTATATTTCGATATTTTTACAATTCTAAAATCATTATTCTTCCGTGACACACTCATGCGTCAACAAGACGGTGTAATGTTAAATCTAGAGAATCTGATTCTCTCGATTAAATTTGTGTTTCCTATGTACTTTCAGATATCTGGTACACATACACTATAAATTGACAAAACGCAATTTCTCCTTACTTATGTCAGTGTTATTAGTTCAAACATCTTTAATTTTCTAACCGCTCTACAACGGTAGAGACAAACAAATTTTCATGTACACACTTCAAACTGTAAAGACAAGTACTATGACGAACCTTTTATAAGGTGGAAGCTTTAGTAAATTCATACAGGTGGCTGATGTCGGTAATCGGTCAAGAGCTTCCTCCGAACTATTACCACCGGCCCTATAATAAGAGACATCAGACAATTCCAATACGATCCTTTTGTCTGTAAAATATACCAACTTTGGTAGAGATCAAGTGGAGAAAATATTTAATACAATCAAAGCATACCTTTGTATGCAAAACAAAGGTTCAAGATATCGGAATCCTAGCAATGGTCCCCGAGAGCAACCTGTCACAAACCTGTAAGGATAATAAATTTTTATCTCATACTAACATGACATAAAAAGAGCAAATAAATCTTATTGCGGTGTGCATCTTACTTCAAAAAGTTTTTCTTGTTTTCTAATGAAAAGCCTTTGAGAACTTCCCAGAACATCTCAATAACATAATGCTCCTATCAGATGAAAACACAAGTCAGAATTCACAAGTCAAACAAACAAACAAACAAAAAAAAGAAAACTGATAAACCAAAATGGTTCAAATGCTAAAAAACATCCAGACTACTGATATTTACCCTAGATAGATGGAAAAAAAAACAAACATAAGCTACAAGATCAGCAAACATCCCTTTTATGTAGAAGGTAAAATTTGGAAGAGCACAGATATCCTCCAACGTGGAGGAAAGAGAAAACCAAGTTGGAGGAAGTTTCAGTGCAACAGCAACCAGAAGATATAAACATAACCAGATCCAGTAATTGGTTTAGCATGAGCCGACCTTAAAAATCACATAATTAAGCACCAATCAAATGCTATACTCAAAAGTTGGAAGGTTGAAAAGACTACACACACTTCCACAGAAATCGTTCCCTTTGTTTGACCAAGACCCTTAGAATGAGAATCAAATTTGATCCATTGCTGAATGGCAAACCCATGCTCATCAGAACTCCAAAAATATTCTTCCAACGGAAAGTACTCACCTTACAGAGTTAAAATGCAAAAATAAAAGCTTCACTGTTTATGAGCCGGTTGAATTTAAAGGAGCTGATTTAGGATTGAGTTAATTAAGTGGAGATGGGAAGAATTTGGCAACCATATTATGTGTTCACTTCATAAATTAAGGGTTTCTTTAGATATGTTTCTCCATGGACATTTATAGTTAGGAAAAGGAATAACGACTAAAAAGAAACATTTTATATGAAACTTCTACAAATTAACATATGCATAAATTAATTTAATTTGCAGATTTTTTTTTTCTTTTCATTTTTCCTTCTTTATTTTCTTTTGTAGTAAGTGTTTAGAATAATTTATACAAATAGGCCTTAAATGGGTACTGGTTCCTAGGCTGAGTAACTCCGTGATTGATTTATACATCAATAAAAGACTACATGTCTCTCAGTTTCTACAATCTCCATCTTATCTATCTTCAAAATCCAACAAATAATCATAGAAAAAAAACCCTAAGCAAAAGAACAATCTCGAAAAGTTTTTCAGTTAGTGTATCACTTGAATGTTTCTTGCTTTTGCATTACTGACTAAATCCTCACAGAAATACCAGATGCTTACACTATGATAGCCTCCTGCATAGTTTGTATGCTGCCGCAAATCATCAACATCCAAGCTGTCAAGTGAACCTGATATCAAAAGCTATGGAAAACAATACTGTGAAGCAAGTTCAGTACTGAATTACATTGAGACAAATTACAGATTCTAGAGAAAACATGAATTAGTTGAAAACCGAATCCAGGAAAATTGGCAGTTGAACAATATATATAAAAAATTTCAACAAACTATTGAAGTTCATCAACAAATAAGTGTACTAAAAGACCAAGCCTTTCGACTACCACATGTTCACAAAAAACTATGGCTATAGTTACAACACAATGATATGATTTGGAATGCACTATATACCTCTTAAGAGTTTGAACTTAAGACCAAACTCAATTTCATAAAACCAACTATAACGTCTGCACTTCCTAATTCAAATGTTTTATTTTAAGTTATATATCTAGCTAATGTGGGACTAAAGAGGACCCCTGAGACTACCACTAAGGAAGTCATCAAAGAGGTCACACAACTAATAGAAAACTATTAGTTACAACACAATGATATCATTTCGAATGCACTTCATACCTTAAGAGTTTGAACTTAAGACCAAACTCAGATTAATAAAACTGACTTTAACATCAGCACTTCCTAAACTTTATATGCTTTATTTTAAGTTATATATCTAGCTACTATGGGACTAAATAGGACCCTTGAGACTACCATTAAGGAAGCCATTGAAGAGGTCGCAACTAATTGTGGACTATTAGTTACAACACAATGATATCATTTGGAATGCACTTCATACCTCTTAAGAGTTTGAACTTGAGGTCAAACTCAATTTCATAAAACTGACCTCGGATATACTCAGCTTCTTATAAATATAATCAATCCTTGGACCACAAAAGCATTCAGTAAAAATATCTGTTAATAAATTATTTGAATTAACAAACTCAATCTTGACATCTTCCGATACAATATTTTCTCGAATAAAATGACAATCAATCTCAATATATTTGGTCCTTTCATGGAAAAATGGATTTGAGCTAATATGAAGAGCAACTTGATTATCACATATAAGTGTCATTTGATTAACCTCTCCAAAATGCAATTTTTAAAGTAATTGTTTAAGCCAAATAAGCTCACAAGTAGCTGAGGCCATAGCTCTGCTTTTGCATTATATCTCGCCACAACACTTTGTTTCTTGCTCTTCCAAGAGATCAAGTTATCATCAATGGAGACACAATATCCGAAAGTTGATCTTCTGTCAGATGAATCAGCATCTGAATAACAAATGACTTTAGTATGGTTATTGTGACCATATAACAAATCTTTTTTAGGAGAGCCTTTAATGCATTTTAGTATACAAATGACTACATTCCAATGGTCCTCACAAGGGAAATTAAGAAATTGGCTCACCACACTGATGGTAAAGGAAATATCAAGACGACTAACAACAAGATTGTTTAATTTTCCAACTAATTTTTGTACTTAGGATCTGAGAGAGGCTCCCCTTGATAGGGTAGAAGTTTGGCATTGGGATCCATGGGTGTATCAACAAATTTTGAATTTATCAACCTAGTTTCCTCCAAAATATCCAATGCATTTCTTTTTTTAGAGATAACAGTATTAGATTGTGCTATCTCAATCCCTAAGAAATATCTGAGTTTGTCAAGATCTTTGGTCTAAAAGTGTTGACAAAGGTAATGTTTTAGTTGTAAGATGCCACGATGATCACTGTCTGTAAGAACAGTGTCATCAACATATACTACAAGATAGATACACCTAGCACTCGAGCGATGGTAAAAAGATGAATGATATGCTTCATTGCGAGTCATACCAAACTGTTGAACAACATTGCTAAATGGTGATAGTGTGCCCATATGCGAATCCATAAATATAACTTTAAAATCATCTCTAATGTACTAAAGGATGTCTTATAAGTCCCAAAATTGACCAATAGCCTTCTTTCTATACAAAAGCTAACGAAAGATTAAAATTGTTGAGTAACTTTTTTCTCCCCTTGTATTTCAAAACCTTGCCACAGGGAAGACAATTCTGATTGCTAAGGAGCAGAGTGGGTTGTATCTATTGGACCACCCACAAATATTGAATCACACACTTGATATGGGAGTATGGTATGAGGGGGTGTGTTGAAGATCTCCCATTAACTAGAAATAGGATCAAATTATAGTATATAACTAGGAACAAACCTCATTCACGAGACTAGTTCTATAAAGTTAAATAGGCTTAAAGTCACTTTTTAAGAAAATCAAAACATAGAAGCAAATATAACAAAGTCAAGGCGTACTTTTCACTTTATAATTATCAATCATGAAGAACATAAATTTGTAGCAAGAGTCAGGCGTAAATTATGGCATGTAGGAGAAAACGATAATTGTTTATCAAACCAATAAGATCACCCAATGCAAGAATAAGAATTCAAATGAAAAAAAAACCATAGCTTTAGATGCCTGAAAGTCGGTCAAGATAGAAGGAAACCTGAAGTTCATGCTCATTGAACATATCAATCCAATCCTTTTGAATAAGTTGCTGAAATCCTCTCAGGAAATGAGAACTTTGTTGACGTATCTAAAAAAGATAGTTAGTTTTAATATATTTGATGCATAATTATAGTCACTCTGAGATGCAATTTAAATTAAAAAAAATTAAGCCTTGTTTGGTTAATTATTTTTCTTATAGACAGTTCTGGTACAAGAAAGATAGGTCAAATGAATCAAAATTTCCCATAAACTAAACCAAAAACGTTTTATGCACTCAACTTTTAGAAAAGAGATCATATAAAAAGGTTAACAAGCATAAATTGATTTTACCTATTCATTTATTTTTTCTCTTATGAGTGTTAATTGAGAACTTTATTCAAAGTAGGCCTTACTTTACCTGAAAATTCAAGCGATGATTGGCTACAAGATGAATAAAAGTAATGACATTCTCATTAGTAACACGGGTGTTCTTTCCGCCTGGAAGTAGCTCCTCTTCTGTTTGCTCTCCGTATTCGTTGTTTACTATAACAAAATATAGTTCCAACTCCGAAATGTCACCCTCATAATGCTGTTAGTCAAAGAAGAATCAGTGGGAAAATATTGACACACCCACCGAGAAAATCAAGGCTTTCCTACAAGCAATCTTTCATTAATTCAAAAGCAATTGTGTTACAAAATCCCCACCCATAGTTCTAATCCAAGGACAACATAGTGCTAAAATATATTATGTATCTATGGGTAGTATATCATGTATATATGGTAGGACTAGTTACATTAATATTTGTGGTAGTCCAAACATGTATAACACTCATGCTATGATCCCCCCTTCTATTCCAATGTTGATTTTATGTTGTTTGATCATACATATGCAAGTATGACAATATGTTTATGAATGATGAATTGTTACATTTGATCTTAAACCCCCCTTCTTTCATTCCAACATTGAAACTAGAATTTGACAATATTTGTTTTTAACATTGAATTTTTTTTAGTGCATATCAATTCAACACAGGGCCATCAAAACGTGAGTGTTAATTAAAAAAAAATTATGTAACCTATATATAGTGCTATTAGTTTTTTATAGCTTGCATACGAGCTTAAGCTGTTATTTTATTTGCAAGAAACCTTGTTCAATCCAGTAATAACTAGCGTACCTAAATTAATTTTAGTAGAGTTTTCTCAATAATGAAATAGATGCCAGGAAATGAAAGCCAAAGAGGAGATATTACCTTAAGAAAAATAAGATGACGATATAATTCTGGATCCAGGGAAGGCAAGTCATTTAAATAGTTGTGCCTGATACAACCGGAAAATAAAGGCATAAGAAAGCAAGAAGTATAGCTTCTTATAGCACTAAAGCACAAACCTCTCATAGAACTAATGCATATCAAATTAGCAATAATTTCTCTTTCTTTTTCTACATATTCCTAGCACAGGCATGTTTACTTAGTAATTTGCATGGCTTTATCTTATTGGTTCATGTAATTTTTCTTGTTTATTTTCTATATAGGAAAGAAAATTTCAACCTTTATAAAGGATCCAAGGTAATTTGAATCGTATGCAGGAAGAAAATAGGAAGTCAATCATCATAACCCTTGACTACATGATACTTGGGGAACATCCAAAAATTAATTAGGACGTTTTCACTAGGGCTCAGTTAGAAATCTGTATGTTTTCTTATATTTCGAGTTTTCTTTAGGATCCTTCAACTTTTAGGCCTTGTTTAGAAACCTTAAATATAAAAAAGTTTCAGAAACTCTAAGAGGAGACTTGTGTCTTTGTTTAAAGCTAGGTAATTAATTCTCTTTCTAGTTTCCTTTGTTCTTGTGTTCTTATGGCTTCCATGAGTAACTAAAATCTTTTACAGGATGATGAAGGTCCAAATTACTACTTTGTTGGCTGCGCAAACATGGTTCTCTCCAGTTAACAATAGTATAAAACAAATTAGAACAGTAGATCTATAATTGTCTATTAATCCTTAATAACTAGTGGAAATCAACGACACTGGAGTAGAAATACAGCCTAATCTAAATGAACCAAGCCAACATGTTAGTTAGTTCCCATTAGGAGTTAAAGCTATTGATAGGCTAAATCCTAGAAGTTTATTTAGGCTAGTGTATTGGTAATGGAAGTAGTCAAAGATCTTCTCTTGGTTATCAAGAAAGTACATAGAAATTGGCTATTACAGCTTATTAATATCTAAAATCAGTTTGTTTAAAGAGAAAATATACATCCTTGAATCAATAATCAATCCTAAGAACTGAACCTAAGATTTTACCGTGGGCTACAGTTTTGTCGTCATTAAATCATAATCATCTTTTAGTTTTTCCTATTGGTTTAAATTCAACCCCCTCCCCTTCCTCCACATCTCTGTATTGTTTTTTTTTTTTAATTTCATAAAGGAAGTAAGCTTTACCAGTCTGTATGGATATAACCCTCTCAATGTTCTACACTTATTATTTTCTAAACAGAGTAGGAACAAAATTTATTGGGTTGACACCCACCACAAACACAGGAATAAACTTCAAAAACAGAAAAAATATTTAATGTAGTAGTAGAAAACCACTTCTATGGGAAGAGCACATAGGCCCATTCATTTCAAGAAATAAATACATTCACAACAAGCTTTTGCATTACATTAATACCAAGTGTCATTTGTGAATCACAAAACATAAGCAAGTGAACAAATGCATGGAAACTCAAGATCTGAGCATTGAACAATCTAAATTTAAATAGGGTAAATAATAACTGAGGCAAACAAACCAATACAACCAAGTCTTACTTTTGTTTCAATTTGCTCAAAAAGAATGTAGCAAATGGTAAATCAACCAGAATCCCTTCAAACATAGCCTGCAAATGTAATCTGTAAGCGTGAGGTGTTGTTCTAATCAAACAAACACACAAGAAAATAATGCATACAAACAAATAACAGATACAGAACAATGACCCACTAGGCAGATTCAATCACTATGCACGGTCCCACATTATACCAGATTGCTTGAGCCAAACTAAACCCCAAAAAAACTATCTAAGGGAGGAGAATAACCAGGTCTTATACGGAGTATTTTGGCCCTGTTCCTACTATACACTATTGGAAATCTTAAAACACCCCTCTTGCACCTACGAACTTGACATCTGGAGAGTGAAGTTTGCAGGGCTATACTACAGGTAATGTTAACAGGTTAGCCATATATTAAGGCTGCATAGCCTCTGATTTCATATATTAAAAAGAACTGAAAAGGAAGATTCCCTAGATCATGTAAGGATTATTTTGACCATTTTAAGAAAATATGGGATGTCGTGACACCTTATTAAAAAGACGGAGGAAAATGGACAGAAACATACCTTTGCAAGAAGAGTACCAAGAAAATGGAAAAATTGGAGATGTTGTTCATGTATCATTCCTGATCCAGGATTAGGATAAAGCAGGTGATCTGCTGTTTCCTGGATATAATGATGTTCGGAACATCAGATAGCCATTAAACCAATAAATCAAAGTAAAAACATAAGGGCTATAAAGACAGGTGTTTTGCTGAAGCAATGTCCAACCAAAGATTACAAAACATAAAAGCATTTTTTTTTTTAAATATTTTCAGTGACACATTACAAACAGTTGGTCGTTGTTACTAGGCATAATAGCAGTTATATTTTCAAAATTCAAAAAAAAATGAACTGTGAAGTTTATTCACTACAATTCCTGTCTTTCACACTTCACCCATACACCCCAAACCAGCCACCCCACTGCAACAATATCTAAAAGTTGAATTTGCTGCTCAAGTTGGGCCAACTGCGTTGAAATGAAAATACTAACACAGTATCCAGAACAAATTCTACTCAAAGCTTAGGCTATATGTGAATAGTTTTGTGATGAACAAACCTACCTTGTGCTTAAATTCAACTTTAGTTTATAAGGATGTAAGTAATAAAATTCAAAACTATAGACCACACGATCATGGAGGTTATGACTTGAATGCACTGTTCCAAAAGCTTACGCTTTTAGGCAAAGTACAAAAATGGTTTTATATCTAACAGTTGTTATACGTTAAGAAACATAAAACATAAACAGTGGATAATGTCATATGACCTTAAATAATCCATATTGCACATCAAATGCAGCACGCGTGATGTTCTCCATGAAATCTTTAAATATTCCACCTCCATCTATTCCTGCCTCTTCAACTCCAAATTCATTAACAAAAGCCACACGAATCTGAAAATTTAATTGAAGGATGACTTACAAGTCCTCAAGACCAGGGAGAAAATGGTTAGTAAACATTAGCATGCCTTACCAGTCCTCGGAGGTCATCTTCTGACAGCTGACTCATTTGATTGTAGGCATCTTCCAAAATATGATTCCGACGTATTTTGAACCGGTTTCTAGTAAAAACAGCCTGAGATCCATGTCTTTGCCTTGCAGCAGCTAGTTGAGACTGATGAAACAATAAATAGACAACAGCTAGTTTATGAAAACACATCGGAAACATATGATATGCTGAAACTCCAAAGCTGCTCATTATCATCAACTGTAATTCTGTAATACAAAAATAACCCATATCTGAATAATATCAGAATTTAGTGAGATTCTTACAGTGAAAATTTTAGCCCTGCTAGTAAATGGTATCAAGAAAGGAGCCTGCTTCAAAATTTCATTTGCTCGAGTATTTTCTATAACAGCCTGCAGAAAAAAGTTGCACAACTAACAAATCATGTTTCTGTGCATATTCCCCTAAATATCAATTGTATAGGAAATACCTGAGAGATAAAGTAGTCATTCACCCCATCAGCATGAAAGTCACTGGGAGATGTAAACTGTCGTCTGTTGTTCCAATCTTGCAGCTATGGGGGGAAAACGTAAATTAGGAAAAAGATAAAAGAACCTTCAGATGCATAAGGTTATTAGTAGTGCAGATGCCCTTTTTAGGAAAGAGGCATCAAAGAAATTGTAACTTGAATAAGTATTAGAAGAGTACGGATAACCTCTAAATATTCCTTGTAATTAATAGAAAAAAAGATATTGCCATTCCTTTTTAATAGAAACAAATGATATATCATTTTTTTATAAAAAAAGACCAGAGGTTATTTATTAGTGAAAAAGGAATGAAAGCACCACTACAGAAAATATTAGATACCCTTCAAAATGGAATAAGAAAAATTATTCGATAAGGGAAAAAAAGAATAAAAGTGCAGTAAGGCTGTCCAGTTTCTCTGAAACTCCCCAGAAATAGTTATAGCATAGTACTATAGAAGCCACAAACATATAAACCCATTATAATGTAAAGTATCAAGTGATGCCCTTGATAAAACATCATAATATCATGAAATCTTCCAAGTTCAACAGAGAGGAAACATGAAACTATTGTTTCTGTTGTTCTACCTGGGACAGAAGCTCAGAGACTACAATGCTAACCCTCTGCTGAATGGCTTCGAACTGCTTTTTAATTGCTGTGCTGACTGGAACAGATTTTACCAAATTAGCAGACGTGGTATGATTCACCCACAATAGCTGCCACAGCACCTGCAGAAATAACAAACTTCAAAAACTAGTTGCTACTTCAAAGCAGGTTACATTTGTAAGGGGCATTGCACTAAAACTTTAGGGATGTTTTTGACATTTTTGGCATGACATTGGTAGACATCCTTCGAAAAAATTTGACACACCTTGTTTATGATTAGAGAGCAAGAAAGATTTTATTTTTCATTTTAACAATCTGTGAATGAATTCCCTCTCCCTCGGAACTACAGATTTCAATCTCTGAACTCTCAACAACTTGTCTCACTAAAATAACAGGCATTCCATTCCATAACATTACCTGCCTTAGCAGAATGATAAGACTTCTAATATCCTTCAGTGATAGTGGTTTCTCCTGCTCATAATATTCCTCATTATCAACTATCATGAGCATATGCCTGATTAAAGAAGAACAGGTTATGATTAAATGAAATACTAAAAGTGTGCAGAAACTACAATTCGTGCATCAACACAAGCATTTATTAAACAAGTCAATAGTATAAAAGATTCTTACTTGTAAACAGGACAGAATACAGAAAGCGGCAACAGCCAACCTGGTGCATCGCCAGAGAGGTATGATAACCGTTCAGACAAGGATGACCATTTTTTGTTTTCATGGCAGCGTTTCATAAAATTCCAAAGTATAGGAACAAGTTCAGTTCTGTAGGCAAGTACAGTCATAATCTTTTCAAGAGGCAATGTGTTGAAGATAACATGTAAAAATCCACAAACTGCACCAACAGCTGCCACCTCCCTCTCCTCTGGCTCACGATCTGAATCATTGGCAGATGAAAAATCTCTAAATAATATATTTATCTGCATGTGACAAAAATCAAAATTCATCAATTTTTCAAAATAAATGGTAGAGAATTTTTTTTTGACACTTGATACAGAAATCATTTGCAAGATGGTATACCAGTTGAAGAAGGAAGCGAGTATCTATGGCATTAGAGATTTGTTGAATCAATTTCCTATCCAAAACTACTTCCATGACTTCATCTTCGCCAGTCATTTCATCCTCAGCAATTTTAGAGTCTGGAATTAAAACTACACAGCTTAGAAACAAACGGTAAAGAGAGAGAACCATCTCCCATACACACAAAAAAATAAAAATAATAATTATGATTAAATATAGTAACCAGGCTTCAGAGTTTATGCTCAAATCTAACATAGAAAAAGTTGCACACTTATTATTGCATAGTAAGTTGACTTCTGTATGATAGATTACTTTGCTTGGGGTTCTAAAAAAAGTGTGTCCTTCCACTCTTTTGCAGTTTCTAATTATACACTCAGTGTTTGCAGGTAAAACTAGGCTGTGATGTTACAGAAGTAATAGAAAACTGTTAAGAAGTGGACTTTAAGCCTAACTCAACCCCATAAAACCGACTCATAGGGTTGAGGTTTGCACCCACTTATATACAATGAAAGGCTCTAATCTCTAGTCGATGTGGGATCTCCAACACACCCCCC
>Ga0123342_1005148_pt1 | contig 19270 bp, 8 predicted proteins | sample Turbeawhitnodule_FD_89960 | JGI IMG/M metagenome (GOLD analysis project Ga0123342, IMG submission 89960) | Root nodule microbial communities of legume samples collected from Mexico - Turtle bean Mexico white nodule | ecosystem: Host-associated > Plants > Roots > Nodule | place: Mexico: Nepantla... | reverse complement strand
TTTATATTTTTTTTTTTTTATTTTTTTTTTTTTTAATTTTTTTTGTGTTTAATTTTTTTCGTTTTTTGTTTTTTTTTTTATTTTTTAGGGTTTTATTTTTTTTTTTTTTTTTTTTTTTTTTTTGTATTTCTCTGTTTTATGTTTATGAAGTTCTGGTTTAGATGATGTGAGGTTCAATGTTTTCAATATTTTCTTAATTCTTATTTGGTGTTTCGATTTCTTGTTGTGATGGTTAGTTATGAGGTAAAATGTTTTCATGTTGGTCAATAGAATTCGTTTTTTATTTTGGTATCTGTGTGTGTATATACATATATAAATGTGATCACTTTAATTGTGTATTAATTTCTGGGAAGATTGTGGTGTGATGCATCGACTAAGCATGTATAGGACACTAGTTGAACTGATGAATCATCTATGCATGTTTAAAAAAATCTATCTAATAATGCTGAAAACAGGGCTAGCTGCTAAAACGGATCTCTCTACTTCTCACTGCTATGGCATTATAACATGGGCATCGTCAACTATCTTAATCTTTTAACGTGTGAAATGAATTTATGTTGTGAATATATCTGATAGTACGGCTTGATATCTTTTACATTTTATATGGTTTATTTTAATTGAAATGGATATGCATGTTATGTCAATGTGTAATCTCTAATTGGTTAAAATTGAATCAGTGCTGTAACTTTTTCTTTGAGGGCTAGGGATAGGGTGGTTGGGTTATTATAAATTGCTCTTTTTATATGTTTAGGAAGGCATTTTGTGCAAGATTTTGAAAGTTCATTGTCAAATAATGTTTGATAACATTGCTGGCGGGTTTGTGATTTATTTTCAGTTTGTGCTTGAGAAGTTGACAAGGTCATGGGTCTTCACATGATTTTTTGCCATTTTTTATATTGAAACTATGGGATTTGTCTATTTATGCAACCTGGCATATTCATGCTTAAAGAGGAACAATGCAACATCTCTCTGTTATTTCTTGTTTAAGTACATGGATATGCTCAAAAGCTTGTTTCGTCAATATTTTGCATTGGGAAAAGGGTGCTATTTAGCATTACATAAGTTGGATCATAGTTGCGTTATGTGTTTTCTCTGATGTGGTTTTTTTGTTTATAACGAAATTTATGATGACTTAATCTTAGGTGTTCTGTGTTTTGAATATCTATGGTGCAGGAAAGTTGGAAAAGATGGACCATGACAAGACTGGGTGCCAAGCTCCTCCCGAAGGTCCTATACTGTGCATCAACAACTGTGGTTTTTTTGGAAGTGCAGCTACCATGAATATGTGTTCTAAATGCCACAAAGACATGTTACTTAAACAGGAGCAGGCAAAGCTTGCAGCATCGTCCATTGGGAATATTATGAATGGGTCATCTAGCAGCACTGAAAATGAACCTGTTGTTGCTGCTGCTGCTAATGTTGAAATCCCAGTTATTTCAGTAGAGCCAAAAACTTTCTCTGTGCAACCTTTATTTGGTTCAGTTTCAGAGGGGAGTGAGGAGGCAAAGCCGAAGGATGGTCCAAAACGTTGCCTCAGCTGCAATAAGCGAGTTGGTCTGACAGGGTTTAATTGTCGATGTGGCAATCTTTTTTGTGCTGTACATCGCTATTCAGACAAGCATAATTGCCCGTTTGATTACCGCACTGCTGCTCGGGATGCCATAGCTAAAGCAAACCCAGTTGTCAAGGCTGAGAAGCTTGATAAGATCTAAGATTTGAAGTCTAAGTTTCATACCTGAGATGAAGTTATGCACAATTTCATCATGAGATGACCCCGAGTTTCCTTCACATTTTATTGGTGTTCTTATTATATTGTTATATGTGGTATGTGACTTGGAGTTATAGGACATCTCTGCAATTTGAAGGACTCTTTCATGTGATTGGCGAAAATATATATGTCGGCCGCAGTGTTTAAGTTTTTAAAATTTGCTGGTTTGATGAAAGTTGGTGTTGTTAGCTTTGTAATGCTTCTATCCTGTATCAGAATGGTATGTGCAATTTGAAGATGGTATGAAGAGCATTCGTACACATGTGATAGATTGTAATTGTGGTGGGCTTTCTATGAATTTATTTTCGATAAAACTTTGGGCCCCTTTTCATGTGTAAGAATTTTCATAATTTGTTCTACTTGATCACTTATAGTAAGTAAGTACCAAATAAAAGAAAAAATAAATGATCAAGTTGGGTTAATATATGCGAATTTGGCACCGACTGAATCCGAACTCGGAAAGATTAACATTGGGAGTGAAGGAAACCTTGAACTAACTTTGAGTTTTGAATATTTTGTCAAAATGTTTAACAAATTTATCTAGATTAAGAGAAAAATAAAATTGTTCAATCCCACTCAAAGGGTATTCTAACATGCAGTGGTTCCATTAGCTGTCTCTGAGCTTGTAAATTTGTCCTCTATGTTTCCATCCAGACCAACTGATGGTGCAGCTAAATCGTATCATATCCATCTTTCTAAAAAAATATATTGTTAAAAACAAAAGGGGAACTTTGCCCAAATTCGGGAGAGAAATATTGGCAAGATTGGGACCAGTAACTTCGCCTATATCAAAATCCCGTTACATAAGGGAAATTCTCTATCCACCTCCATACTTACTCCTACGTCTCTACGTTAATCTCTATATTAATTATAAAAAATAAGTTTTAATCTTTTTCTGTGTAAATTTTTTAATTATAATTTGATAATTTTTGGAGTTATATATTATGATTGATTTGATAAGTTTAAAAGTAAATATATATAATAAAAAATAAATTTGTAATTAAATGATATGAAAAATATTAAAATAATAATATTAGAAGTTGTAATATGATGGTATTTCAAATATATCATTATCTTATTATTAATTTCTTGTCAAACTATCATTTTCAAATTATATAGATGAATAGGAGGAGTCTTTTCCAAGTTGCATCAAGACAAAATGGACATTTTACAGCTCATTGAACGACATCAACAAATTTTTGCCTTCATCAAACTCGGTTCAGTTTCACAGTCAATGTATCAAAACATGGGTAGTTAAATGTATCTGTGCAATGTGGGTAACTTTGCTTTCACAGAGCGCACCACACTCATATACTATACATTTCCCAAGGCCACAACCTAACCAATAATTCAGGGAATTTTGTGTCTTGGTCTGGGGCACTAAGTTGTTTGAAGTAACAAAACCAAGAAAAAGATTTTAGAAGACTTAAGATGAAAATAATTTGAGAATTTTTTTTAAAAAAATGATAGCACTGAAAATCTTACCATATGCTTAATAGAAGTTCTTAAGGAATAATTTATTTTTATAAGTAATCTAAAATGATTTTATAATGAAATATTATTTGAATGAGTTTTTTCAAAAGTTAAAATTTAAAAATTTATAAAAATAATTTAATTACTTAAAGTTGTAACATTTTTTTATTTCATTTTAAAAAATAATTTAAAATTTTTATTGGTATTTATGGACCAGTATTATTTAGTATTTTTTTCATTACTAATAATATTTTAAAGTTAATATCAAACACTATGTAGAGATTGACACAGCAAGAACACAAATTTATATATTATATAATTGTTAAATTATATAAATTGATAATAAAGATTTATGTGCACTAAATATGTTTCAGTTCTTTTTAGCAAAAAGATGTTTTTCATAGTTGATTTAAAAGGATTTGTTCATTATTTTTATAATTATAATAAAAATTTATACAATAAGTTTGAGTTTTAAAAAATTAATGTATTTCTTCTTTTTTAAAACTATGTTAGACCCATGCTATAATTGTCAGAAATCTAACAAATATTTTTTGAATTAGACATTTCACTGATACATGTCCTACAAATATCGTATGAGTGTTGTATACGTGTGTCCGACATAGACTCACCATTTAAGAGGATTGTCTTAAAGATCAAACATATCTTTTGTTTACGATATTTTTAATTAATGTTGATTGAAATTATTTTAGATTGATTTTGATAATTTTTGTTAATATAGATAAAGATTATTTATCAATGGAGTTTAATAGTGGTTTTTTCATATAACATTTTAGAGTATTATACAAGCCATAATTTTTTTTTTATTGATATTAATAATGTATTTTTTATTCATCCGAGTAAAGATTTTTCAGTTGATATCGATAAGATTTATTTTTCAATCATTATTATTTAGATTATTTTTACATTAATCCAAACCGTTAGTATTATCTTCCGTTCGAATTCATGTAAGATTTTTTAATATTGGTTTGTAAAATTTTCAACCAATCTTATTTTTTAAGTAATGGTAGTTTTAAGGATTTTTTAGAAGACGCTGATAAAAAAATTCAACTAAAAAATAACTTCCACCAATGTAAAAGAAAACAACATTATGTAAATAGAAATACTTGTAATAACATTAACTAAATCAATTAAGAAAAACTCTTATTAATATTTTCTAAACAAAATCAATTTTCATTGAAAGAAAATCTCAACCAATCGTCAATTACAAAAATCGCATTAATTAATATTTTTTAAATTATTATATATTATTTATTTTAATTATATTTTATATTTGGTGATAGTTAAAATATTTAATAAAAAAATTAACAATTTTTTATTATCTTGTTCCTTAAATAACAATTATATATATATATATATATTTGTGATCATAAGAATATTTAGTTTTATTTATAACTATTTATTGTTAAACATAGCAATATACTATTTAAAGGTATAAGAGATATATGTCCTTTGCCGCCACTATTTGGTATAACATATAATTTATTTATTTTTATCAGCAAGTATAACATATAATATAATATTTAGATATAAGATGCATCAATTACCATTAGGACTTTAAATAATGTTTCTGCTTTAAAATATGTTTACTTTACATTTTTTTCATCAAAATGAGTTGTTTAATTCTTTTTCTAACACATACATATATTTATATATAATGCATTTGATACATACCATCATCGTTCTTTGAATCTCTCGACACTTTAAATGATTTCAAAAGTCTAACATGGACCAAGTAAATGTTTTAAGAATTCTTTTTATCTTTATCAACTTAATAAACTAATAATAATTAAAATAGATTAACTATAATTTACTGAAAGTAGTGATGTATAATAACTTTATTAAAACGGGCGTTACATATAAAAAATAAAGTATATACTATGTTTAATTATTCAGGAAAACTATTGTAGTACCTTTATTAACTTTAAATCTGCAAAACCAAAACCTTTATACAGCCTTGTACTTTACTAAGATCATAACTTCCAGCATTGCTTAACATTACACACAACTTACTTTTGAAAGACATTCCTCTACTTTTCATATTGACTCTCATCGGTAATCTATCTATTAGTACTTGTTATGCTACTATATAAAAGTTGAAAGTAAAACATTAATAGTCTAAAAATTGTTCGTATTAAGATTTGTATTCTCCTCCTACGTCATTCCTTAATAATTTATCACTACAAGAAAATTATGAAATAAAAACTAATTTTAGAGACAAAATAATTACTATAATGATTAAATTAAAGACTATTTTAGAAACTAATTTTTTTTATTTTTAAAATTAATTTTTATTATTATTAAATAATTTTTAAATTGATATATAATTTAGAAACTAAATAATTGGTACTCATTATAACAACTAAAACCCAAAGCTCACATAAAACTTAAATCTCGTGATATATTATAAGCTCCATTTTCTACGAGTAAAATAAAACATCCATTTTTTATTATTATTATGCATAAAACATAATAGTAAACTGAAACTTAGATACTTACGTTATTATTCCAAAATTTCAAAATCTACTTTTCTTTAACATAATAACATAGTCATATTTATCTAATTTAAAAAAATAAACATAACTTGTTTTTAATCTTAATTTTTTCTGATCCTTTTATATACACGATAATGAAAAATAATTATCATACAATAAAATTATTAAATAGAAAATAATCTTAGAGACAAAAAAATATTAGTGGTTATATTTACTAAATTAGATACTAATTTAGAGACTAAAAATTTATTGATTTCTAAATTAGTTTCTATTATTGATAAATAGTTTCTAAATTGATATTTAATTAGCTATCAAATTTATAATCTAAATAATTGAAAGTTAAAACCTTGGTAGCTAATTAGATACCAATTTAAAAAATATTTATCAATAATATAAACTAATTGATATCCAATTAGTATTTTATTAGGTTTAGAAACTATCAATTGTTAGTTTGTAAAAGGGTTGAGATACCCATAAAGTATCTGATTTATTTAATTTTATTTTTTGTTCAAAAAAAAAATAATAGAAACTAATTTAGAAATCAATATAACAACTAATTATTTTTAGTTTTTAAAATTAGTTTGTAATTTAGTAAATATAATGTTATAATTATAAGAAAACTGTTGACGTTTTTGTCTCAATACAGTTATTAAATAATTAATGTTCTCCTCTACCAATAGATATAAAGTGTACATATATTAGTCAAAGTAGTATAATATTAACTGAGTATTTATTATGCTTAAATATCAATATTTTTATAAAAAAACGATTAACTAACTCTAATAATCATGGCAGACAAGGATTAATTAAGCAAATTGAGAAACATTTTGGTGTGAAAAGGCAGTAGAAAGGGTAGCACCAATGCTAAGCAAATAGAAGATTAGTCAGTGCTTGAGTAATTTACCTTAATCAAGCAAAAGTTTCATAAATATTAAACATAATAAGAGACATAAATAATAGATATATATGGTCTTTGCTCACTTCCTTAGTGGTCAAATGTCTCAGAAAATCAGCACCTATTTTTGTTTTCCAATTGCGAGAATAATAAAAACCCAAATTAAAAAAAAATTAAAAAAGCATAACAAAATTGTATGGCGACTCGTACGTTGTCTTGTCCCATACAACACTTAGAACTAGCTTCCTTTCCCTCACTCATTCCACATTGTGAACACCCCACCATTTGACGTCTGCATGGATTCCGCCGCCGCCGCCGACCAACCACCGTAACCTCCGGCCGGCATGTCATAGTCAACTTTCACCAATCCAAGTTCCTCCGCCGTGCCCACCGCATTACCCGACGATGCATTCGAAGCCATACCAAACCCACTCCCTAAAAACCCACCAACATTACTATTATTGTTGTTATTATTCTCCAACACAGATGAAGATGAAGAAGAGGACCCCATGTTCACCATTCCCTGAAGCATTGGAGGGTTCTGAAGGTAACCGCCGTAGAACTGAGGATTATTCTGCAGGTAAGAAGAAACACCACTCTGCTGGTGCAACTGAAGCTGCGTTTGGATGTAACCCGGGTGTAAAGGGTCTTGGTGAGAGAAGTGAGAACTTATGTCATGGTTTTGCAAGGTTAGCAGAGGTTGAGGTTGCTCGAACTGGTGGTGCTGCATTAGAGGGTAAGCGTGTAGCCTAGAAGAGCTTGAGGTTCCATATTGGAAGGTGGAGGAGCCTAGTGCAATCATCTCTTCACGTTTTCTGGAGGATTCTAGAGCTTGAGCTTCTTTCAGACGTTTTGCAGCTCCTCCTCCTATGGGGAGAGTGTTGCTTTCCAGAATGGCTTTCACATCGTAACGGCTCATGTCAAAGTTTGTCACAGCATTCAGACCTCTGAACTTTATCGCTGCTATGTCGTAAGCTTCTGCAGCCTCTTCCTCAGTACCTGCAACGACAAGTTATGTATATTCGGATATACAATTGTTTTTCTTTCATGAATCTAATAAGATATCCCAGTTCAAGAATCAAACGCTATAATAGTTCGAGCATATGGGGTAAAGTTTTTTTCCTAATAAATTTCACGTAGGTTAATTTGAATTTCTGCTTAGTGTAACTTTCTTTGTATGGATTTATATGGGTGACTTACTGAAAGTTCCCAAGTAAAGATCTTTGTTTCCTGCAACTCTCCCAATCCTTGCTTGCCATCTTCCGTGTTGGTGATGCCTAATCAAAGAATAATAATATTCTGCTAAGAAAAGAGTAGAAAGAAAAGGATCGAATGCATGGGATGAGAAGAAGAAGAAGAAAGCATTGTTCCTCCATTTATGCATTGACACCTTGTAACTCCGCGATACATTGATGCACCCCTGGAGAAACCACTACTTTTCCTGCAAATCACCACCACAACATGTCAAATAATAAGCACTTGAAAGAGATATAAGGATATATGAAAGTGTGTTATAAAGTTTTCAACCTATTTCGATCCCTATCAGGTAGAAACTCATCAAACCAAACCATTGTATATTTCAATTACTGTCATAATCAAGTTCATAATTTAGTTGCGTTCTCAATTTATCAAAGAGAAAGTGACTCTAATTAAACTATACTAGTGTGTTTATGCAAATGGAATCTAAATAATTGCACACACTGTAACAAAATGGTCTAGATTTAAAAATTGATTTCACTTGTCGCCGTTATTGCACTACTGTAGACTTGTTTTGCACATGTTTTATGCATGTTGTCTTTGAATTAGTCACCTTCTAATAGCGGCAACAAATTCTTGTCTGGTCATGTGTTTCATTTCATCCAATTCCTTCTCGTAGTTGCTAATCTGTAAGAAATTAAGTAAAATCAACAAGATTTCCTTTGAACCAGAGTCTGAGAATCATTGAGAAAGTACCATTAACTTACTGGAAAGTTGGTAGTGGTGGATGTTCCCCAGTACTTCAGTGCAGCTAAATCATAAGCCCTAGCTGCTTTCTCTTCTTTATCATATCCACCTGCCATTAAATATAGCAAAAGGAAAACAATACATTTAGTAGTTTGATTTTCTACATCCAGGAACTTAAATAAATGAAAAGGGGTTGGAAAATAGACTGAAATGGAATCACTTACCCAAATAAACTGAAGGAAAGTTGATGAGAAGTATGAACAAAAGCAAAACATCAAGAGAAATGAGTTAATAGAACTCTCAATTACTAATATCACCTAAAAAACTTCAAAAATAAAACTAAATTGATTTGAACTTTAATCACCTTGGCGTCCTTTTCTTGATTGTCCTTCCCTTCTACAGCTATTATCCCAAAGGTGAGCTTCATACCTTCCAGTCCATCTATGTCTGTTAATATATTCATTTAATTAGCACAATAAAATAAAAACTGTAAACAAAAAAATAAATTGATTTAGTGAAGAACAGAATGACTATCCAACCGCGTTACTCCACGATATATGGATGTTCTCTGCCCGAAAGTATCCAAAGTTCTTCTAGGTGCAGCTTCAACAGTGTTTGTACTGTTTTCACCACTGGTCTCACATGTAGAATCCTTACCACTTCCCATGGATAATGTCAACGATTGCAAATTACTATTAGCATTTTCTTGATACTCATTGCTAGGTGTGTCAACCACAGGGTTTTGCAAAGGCACGAGACTGTTGTTTGTGAAGAGATAATCTGAATCATTGGACTGAATTTCGTTTAAAGCAGCAAGCTCTGACTGATTTTCAGACTTGCTCACTCCAAGAAAATCAGCCACTTTTGGAACTTCGTTGCTGCTATGAGTGTTAATCATATTCCAATCTGTCGAATTAATTAAATAGCGGAAAAGAAAGATTAGCAAGCCAAATAATATAGAATGAGAGAAAGGAGAAGAGAGAGAAGGTTACCATGATTTTGGAAAGGGTTTTCCATGCTCTCGTTCACCAGCCCAAGGGAAAATTGATGGTATTGAGTTGCTTGAAGATCATGGGATGGTAAGGAAGAATGAGTAGGAGAAAGAGGGAAGGAAAGCCAGTTGTTGTTCATTGAGCCCTTATTTGCTTGCTTTACCTTTCAACAAATCAAAAACACCTGTATCTAACACATTAAATAAGGAGAAAGATATGAAGTATATTTGGAAAAGGGAAACCAAAGATAGATGTGGGAAAAATAAGAGAGAGCAAAGAAACATATATAGGTTTACCAAGGGTTCTAGCAAGGGGTTTAAATCAATGAACGCTTTGTATCTCTCCCAGCCCTTCAACTTCCAAGCTTAAGACAATGGAAGAGGAGAAAGGGCTAAGAAAGGAACATTTTAACAATATTTAAAGCTCTTCCCTTCTTCCCCGTTCTCTGTCCTACCAGGTATTACTAAACTAGTTTAAAACTAATAGTTAAAATCACCCTCAGCTAAGGTCGATTTTGTAGACTCTGACTCTTTTCCACCAGTTTCCAACACTAGCAAACAAAGTTAAAATCTGGCTACAATGATTATTAAATAATTAATATCTATGCAATAAGATATTATCAGGGACACGAGTGTGTTATTAAACTATTATCCTTCAAATCCTTCAGTCTTTGACCAGGGACAATACCACCATTCTAACTGCAAAAATACTCCTCTCTCTCCCTCTCTCCACCCACTTGGTTTATTGGAACTCTCGTCCTCGTTCTGTGAAAACAATGACTCCCAAAAGCCCAGCATTCCCACACACTACAAATCATCTCTCGGTCTCAAAATCAACGACTCTACGTAAAGTTAGACTACCGACCTCTCTCTCTCCTTCTGTATACAAGCCACATAAATGCATATACAATGAAGGAAACTAAAATAAAGATCTGAAATCGGATATTTAAACATCAGGTAGAAGATCAAGTCCATTGTAGAGAAACTCTCGAATTTGGTATATAAATTAAGAAAGAAAAACCAATCTATGGATTCCCGAGTCGTGCATGTGTTAAAGATGCATGAGTACGGTCATGCAATATTATATGGTGAAAATCCGACATATTAAAAATTAAAAGTACTGAATGAAAGAGTAAGAATTACTTTTTGTTCAAAATGAGACCAAGCTGTATTGCATATTAATATTATTTAATTAACGTGATTCAATTGAGCAGCAATTAAGAAATATAATTTGAAGGGTTTTGTTTGTTCCCCCAAGTAAAAATCTGTTGACCACCTACTCGATTTCCTCACCCGTCAAAAGGCCACTAGCTTCAAATTAGTTTAAATTAAGTTAAACATATGCTACCATGTATCTGCAGGGTCGTTTTCTTCATAACACCAGAAGCTAGTATTCTGCTTAGGTTAAGTTTCATCCAAAAAGGTCCATTTCTAGTATATAGACAAATTAAAAAGATCTTTGCACAGTGGCTTAACTTGCCAGCCCTAATGCATCTTCACGTATCCGAATGAAATGATTACTGAACATGCCACATATTTCATATTTTATGGAATGTCTAAGTTATCACTCAATAACAATTATACTATATTCAGCTAGTAGAGATAGGGAATAATATATGTTACTAGCTAGGCAAAGCTTGGATCTCGTAATATACCGCAATTACAGCACAACACACGCATATATTTGGTAGCTTAAGCACAACGTTAAAATGTTCAGTACAATTATACACACACAAACTTTTCATATCGCTGATATCATGTAAATGTGGCATGTGTTATGAAGTTAAAAATAGAAGGTACATCTCGTGAGAGGGCTATGAGCAATTCTTGTGTGGACAATAGGTGTAGCAAATCAAAAGTTCTGGATATAATATTAAAACAACTTCAGCATATTATATATTTTTTTCACATAAACTTTCTTCTTATTAAGTTAAACCATGACTATCACATTTGTTTGATGCATGGAGACAGAAGATTAAAAGCGCAGCTATATTTATAGAAAAGAACGACTCCATAATTGAATATACAATTTTCAGAGTATAAACACTAATAGTCAGTGCAAGAGCGAGGGAATCCATGCATGTTATCTATTCATAAAACTTAATTTTAATTTCTACCAAATAAATTAGAAACCTTGGACCAGACAAGCTCAGATATAATTCACTAGCTAGTCATGAGATGAATTCGAAGAATCTAAACTGAAAAATAGGATTACTATATATATCATATTGATTAATGTAACAGCGATGTTACCAAAAATAACAGTGAGAAGCACTGGCAGTGAAGAATAAACAATTCCAAATACCTGCCAATGTTGATGATGCACTGCTCCCGCCAAATTCTTGTAGATAAATAATAGGCGATTTTGACCGAAGTGAACGCAATAAGGGAGCAAAACCCCACGTCTCTCGCTGCTGTTCCAATTTTTATACCTCAACAACTAAAACTAGAAACAGTTTTTGCAAGCGGTGAAAAACACTGAAAACTCTGCTGTTCATACACCTAAATTAAGCATATATATATATCCTTAATACTTAAAGATGCAAGGAGATGGAAAACACAGGTGTGAAGCAGATATAAAAAAGAAAGAAAAAAGGGAATAAATAGGAATGAAAATGGAACTGAGAAGAAAAGGAAGTGCATGCATTGATGAGGAATCTGTTCTCTCGCAGTGTGAACAGTTTTAATAGATTTTAATTTCTTGTCTTGAAAAATGTGGAAGAGGAAGGGAATAAATAGAGTTTAGCGAATGGAAGGAAGGAAGGGGGTGCATGGTGGCGTGGTGCTGATTCGCCACCGGTCATACGCAGTCAACCCAAAATTAATCAGGTTGTCACGCCGTTTCAGGTTCTTGGGCCAAATTCAGAGTCAGGGGAATGTGACTGACACGTGTCCATTGTCCCTTCCTGCTTAGGGTTCTCTTTGTCTTCGGGCTTTCACTTTCAAACTTTGCAGCCAAACCAGCCAATTATCCGGTTTGCATGCCTGCACTAAAAAACATGAATAGCTAAAGAACTTTGACCACTTTCTCACCACCCTAACCCAAAACTCTCCCTTCTTTATTATCATCTCCACATTACCTCTCTATCCTTCTTATCCCTTCAACTTCATACATTCTTACCTACCTACATACATATCTATTTGCAAACCTAAAGATGAGTAAACACTGCATCTATTTGCAATCCAAAAGAGATCTTAAAACCATTCTTTCAATGATTTTAATTAGTTTGATATAGTGTAAGTTATGCTAAGAATATATAGAACTAAACTCTTTAAAGATTAAAATTGTATTTCTATCTAATTAGCCATAGTGCATTTTAGATTAAACTACCAATTTTATTATCAACAATTAATAAATTAATAGATTTGTAACATTTAATGTTCAACCCTTATTAAAAAAAGTTAATTACTTATGCTACCTTTCAAAACAAATGTATACATTGAAACCCATCCACATTAAACTACCAATTTGGTTACTATTAATCTCTCTTAAATAGTTTTAAAAAATAAGTCTTCCTGTTTTTTTTTTCTTTATTTTTTTTATCAACAAAAAATTAAATAAATTAAAAACAATACTTCAAAAATGTCTCAACCCATATATAAATATTAAAAAAACTTTTATTACCAAGTATGTTCTTAGACTTCTCAAGCATATAAAGCATAACCACTACAAGAAAATCATGAAATAAAATCTAATTTTTAGAAACTAAAATAGTTAGTTGCAATAGTAACTAAATTAGAAACCATTTTAGAAACTAAAAAATATAGTTTCTAAATTAGTTTCTATTAATGTTAAATAGTTTCTAAATTGATATGTAATTAGCAACAAAAGTTTTTGTTACCAAATTTAAAAACTAAATAATTGATAGTTAAAAATTTGATTGCTAATTAGATACCAATTTAGAAATTATTTAACAATAATATAAACTAATTTAGAAACTATCTTTAATTTAGTTACTATTATAACTAATTATTTTAATTTTTAAAAATTAATTTTTATTTCATGATTTTATTGTAGAAACAAAATACATAACATCACAATCCCATGAAATTAATCCCCTGCCACCAGCTCATAAAAGCTACACAGTTGGCCTCAAGATGGCCTTTGCTGATCATTTTTTAAAACAAAAATAAGTATTTCTTTAAATATTGAATAAATATTAATTTAGTTCTTGAAATGTATATGGGTTGAGTGACATAGTGTGTTTTATATTATATCTTAATTTCTTGGAAAAAAAAATGATATATTTTTGAACAGCTGCTTAAAACAATTTTCAATATTTATGTGGGTGTTTGGCATGATTTGAAATGGGAAATGATACTTTGAAACGAGTAGTTATATATAGTGTTTGAGAAGTATTTAAGTGAGATAGATCTGAAGGAGGAGTTGAGGGTAATTGCAGGAAGGGTTGAAGGGCATTTAAGGAGAAAGGAGGTCACGAGGATCCAGAGAAAATTTTGAGAATTTCCAAGAGATGGGAGGAAATGCCGGGAAAGTGCTCGTGTCGCCTCGAAATGAAACACTGGAAAAGGTTGGTTGATGTGTTATGTTTGGTGTGAGTCTCTCTTCTCATAAATTTGAACCACTCAACTCAGCCTTAGCTTCTTAGCTAGGTTTAGGTTTGTTTCTAAAGCACAGGACTCATCCAGATACCATGACCAATCAGACAAAGAACACACATACTGTTAAATACTAAAATCAAATTCCCTGCATATAAGCAAGCACAGCCTGTGCATGTATGTGTGTTCCTGGGATTCTGAAAACTGAGAAGTTAAAGCTCATTTATAGGAACTTGGCTTTTCCAAAATAAGGGAGTTATTTCAGTGCTGACTCATTAAACATGTAGACAAAGAATTACACTCAATTCTTCCATGTATTAAATCATCCACATAATAATAACATCTATTCTGAATCATACCATGTATACTATTTCATTCCCAAAGCACAAAAGCTTCTTTCATATTTCAAAATATTTTATTCTTCATTATTTTTTTCATCAACATTTTAACTACTAACTACATTAGATTTATGAAATTAATATTAAATTAAATTAGTTACAAATTTTGAATATACTTTATAAATTATTATTAAAAAAATAATTGCTTTAGATATCAATATTTTTTAATCTATAAAATACTATCAAACTTAATTAATTATTTTTTTATAAATTATTTAATATTTAATATTTTTTAGTGATTGATCAAATTTAATTTTTATTTTGTGCATAATTTTCAGATAACATTGTAATGAAACATTTTCTACTGTAATTTGTAATTAATTTTTAATTTGAATTTATAAAAAATTAAAAAGTAACCCAACAAATATTAAATAGTGCAGTAATTATTTCTCTATATAAAATTAAAATAGATAATTATCTATTAAAAAATTAATGATAATAAAAAAACATATTAAAATATAAGAGATAATAATGGAAAAAATTAAGTAGCCTACAGGCTAGCTATAATATTTTATTAATTAGAATAAAATCTTTAAATGAACTATTTTGATGTACCTTACTAAACATTTGTATATTGATCAAACTAACTTATAAATTAGTAAAATAAATTATTAACTACTTAAAAATATTGAATATTGAATATTATATATATATATATATATATATATATATATATATATATATATAAAAGATAAGTGATGAGAAATTTTATCTTCAAATAATGGGGTTTTTAGCAACTATAAAAGAGTCCAACTCATGTAAAAAATAAATATATTTTTTGAATAAGTCATAAGGTTGAACATGTGAGATGCTAAAATGGTGTAATTCAACCTTAAATTTATACAAATGGAAATATTTAAAAAAAGTTATGTGTATTATGTTAGAAAGCATAACTTCAAAATAAAAAAATCATGTTTTTTTTGTTACGAATTTGGTTTGTAATTTTTTTTTTTCCTTGCTAAACTTGTGCCTGATAACACTTTTTTTTGTTTTCTAAATTTTGTTTTGATGAAACATATTTTTTGAATATTTTTTGTTTTTAGTTGTGTTTTATGACTTTTTTTTATTTTTTTAAAAATAGTTGTAATTAGAAATATATTATTATTTTTGTTATTATTAAATTTTATCAAATCATGTTTAGGAGTAAGTTTTAGTTTCTAGTTTTTTTTTTTGGAATTGTGCACTTTTTGTGTGTGTTTTTTATTTTTAAATTGTAAGTTTTAAAATATTTTTTATGTTTTTTTGTAATTTTTTGGGCTGGGTGTGTTTTTTAGTGTTATTTATTTGAAATTTTAAAAAAACTATAACTTTATATTAAAGTAATTTCTTTAAGAAAAAATGATCAACTAAATAAAATTCAAAAAACATATTCAACAAAAAAAATCACAAATACACATAAAAAATATTTTTAAAACTCCCGTTAAACAATTAAGAAAAAACATAAAATGTGCACAATTCCAAAAATAATAATAAAATAAAACTAAAACTAAAGCAAATGATTTTTTTAAAAAAAAATGATTCTAATTGTGATTCCTTAAAAATATGTGTCGCAAAACACGATTTAAAAAACCAAAAAAAAAAAATCTAAAAAGAAAAAGATGTTTCAAAATACGATTCAAAAGAATAAAAAAATACTATGAAATACTAATTTAAAAAAATACAGATCAAAATAGTAACATAAAGCACAACTTCAAGATAAATTACTTATGTTTAAAGTACAAAAATACTCTTTAAGATAAATTAATTGCATTCAAAATTAATTTGAATAAAATATAAATAGATTTAAAAATTCAAATGATATATTTTTTAATGTATGTTTTGTATTAATCTACAATCAAGAATACATATATGTACTATGGAATATAATTTTAAAAGGTTAAAACTGGATTTTGAAATAATAGGAGGTGTAATTGAAATTTATGTGGGTGCAGATTGCAGAAGCAACCAGTTTGATATCTTGACACATTGCGAAATCCAGGCCCAAAATGCTTAGTGGCGCAGCAGCGACTGTTTGCAATTTGATTTTGCGTGATACAAGAGCTCAATTTTTCAATAACTAATGAAGAATAAACTCTTGATTAAATTGATAATGTTATGATTATCATGGAATGGTAATACTATTAGTTATTCAAAATATACTAAAATAGTTTAATAAAAATGTAAATGTGAGTGTGTTTTCTTCATAGTGTTCAACAAATCTCCACAAGAAAAATTAAAATAAAACAGAAAAAAAGAAAAAAGAAGTAAACTGACTAGAGTAATGATCCACAATATTTTTATTAAGTTTAAATATTTTTAGCTATTTTGTTATAGATTTTTTTTAACCTGTCATCACGAGTTATGCTTATGCAAGTATAGCAATTTTGTTTTGTATGTATAGTTGCTAAATATAACAGTTTTTATTTTTAATTTTCTGCAAATATAGTAATTTTTTTAGTCCATGCCATTACACAGGGAGTATTTCAGAATAAAAGAGTCTCCTTTAAAATTTATTTGATTTGTTTTAGGAAATTGAATAACCATAAAATTATAAAATTAAGCCTGAATTATGCTGTGGGAAACCAAATCTCATCCACCACATTGGAAAGACCCGCATCTTAAACCTTATCAAAACCAAATCTCCGGCAAGATTCTGACATCGATCATAAACCTCGGTTTCTTCGCGGACTTTTAATGAAATGTACTTTTACATTTCTCGGAGTAACATTTTGAATCTTCATTAGACGCACTTCATTACATTTCTTTTTCACTTCAATAATCCCATTATGTAAGCAATTTTAAGGTCTTGAAAAACCAATCTGGTGAATCTTGGTACTGAACTGAAAGAGAATTTTGAAAAGTGCTTGCAATATTAATCTCCCCTTAGTCATTATTTAACTTGAATTTTTATATAATCATTTATTATATCAAATCATGTTTCTGTGTTCATAGTGAAGAACTGCTGAACAATAACAGCAGATCCTCCACAATGATTCTCCATGTTGTTATAATGGATGAAGGAAAGATCATGTTATAATGGGTAGAACATGTATTAAGCAATCAATAGACAGCAGTGGATTCGCGTGCTGACATGCATGGGATACTGAGATCTCTCAGATGATTACAAAGTATTAATAACCAATAACTAAGCTTATAGATGAGTTCCAAGATATCAGATTCTTATAACCCTGGATCTTCAAAAATAGGCTTGTCCCTAGCATGTCACACTGACCACACTATCACAAACCATAAGACATTCATTCCACCTTTCCAATCTGTCCTTGTCTCCCTTAATAAATCCATGAAACTGCTGAATCTCACACTCCATATTTTGACCCACACACCTCCACTAATTTCCATTTCCTTCACTTTTCCACCATCATTTATCATTATAATCTACTCCCTCTATTATCACTACCAATATCAAAACTTTGTCTCCCATTTCATGTCTCTAATGTAATACATTATTGTTAAAAAAGTTTGAACATTGGTTAGTAAAATCTAATGAAATTAGTTTTCATATCTTAGATCAGTAAAAAATAAATACAAAATTGTGTCCTAAATTAAATATATGTGTGTGTATACATATATATATAATTATTTTAGAATAATAACATTGATTCAAATTTGAGAAATAAAAAATAAACAAATATTATAAAAATAAAATATTAAAACTATTTTTAATAAAAAAATGAGAGATCTAATAAAAGTATATTTTATCCTTATATTTACTTTTCCCACCCATCCCCTGAAAAAAAATGGATCTCCATTATATTTTTGTGTTTACCCGTGATTCTAAGTAAAGAGAAAAATCTTCTAGTAAAAACGTTGTTGAGGCATGTTCAGATAAATGATTTAGTGAAGAAAAGAAAATCTACAGGCAATCATGTACTTTTGACTCCAATAACATTGACCTCACTGGATATAGTGACTTTTAAGTAGGAGCGTAGTAGGTGTTTCATCTTAATAGATTCGAGATAAAAAGATAAAAATCATCTTATTTTTTAATTATTATATGGAATATTTATTATTAGTTTTATGAATGTTCTCTGTTGAAAAATCTAATTTTCAAAACAGTTTTTCTTTCTAGTTACATTGCTTTGCTCGCACAGAAAACTTAATTTTAGTTAAAGAATTTAAACTCCTTTTTACTCCGCAACATGTGGATAATTTTCCAATTTGATTATAAAAAAAGTTGCTGAGTTTAGTTTGAAAAAAAGGTACAAAATTCAAACTAATGTAATATGATCTAATTTTGCAGTTCAGGTTACAAATATAAAATGGTTTGGATATTGTGCACAATCATATTAATCTGAGAATTTCAAATTCATTTGATCATGAAAAGTTATTTTTATATAGTACAAAATATCCCATTATAAATAACACGATTCATACAAAATCGTCATGAAACAAAATATGATAATATTTTTTTTAATTAAATAAATTTTTTTAATAACAGTTGATGATTTGTTTAAAATAAATTTTTGAGAAACCAGTAAATGCTTTATTCTAATCTTATCCCACTACGCTTCCACTCTATATTTGTCCTTATAGCTAGCTTAAACATATATATACTATTTTTTAAAATTATCTTATTGTCGGATCAACAACTTCTCATGATAATGTACTATAACTCCTAGATTTTTCATAATTAGCAAAAACCAAAATATAAATAATATATATATATATATATATATATATATATATATATATATATATATATTATATATATATTATATATATATATAT
>Ga0123342_1005147_pt1 | contig 19275 bp, 8 predicted proteins | sample Turbeawhitnodule_FD_89960 | JGI IMG/M metagenome (GOLD analysis project Ga0123342, IMG submission 89960) | Root nodule microbial communities of legume samples collected from Mexico - Turtle bean Mexico white nodule | ecosystem: Host-associated > Plants > Roots > Nodule | place: Mexico: Nepantla... | reverse complement strand
TGGGGGAGGGTAGGGGGAGGGTGGGGAGGGGCGGGGGGGGGTGTCGTCCCTCGCGGGTTGTCGGTCGCCTCTTTTGTCTTGGTCATTTCGGCCGCGTTAGGGTGACCTCGTCCGCCTAGGTGGATCCGCCCGGCGGGGTGGGTCTCGGTCATTCCTGACGAAACGGCGGAGATGCCCAGCCTGTATAAGTTCCTCGATCTTATCCTTTAGGGCTTCACACTCCTCGATCGAGTGTCCGACGTTTTGGTGGTACCGACACTGCTTCCTCCGGTTGGCATTATTGGACTGACCACCTTCCTTGGAGGAGGGATCAACTCGGCATTGAGGGCCTCGTCCAGAATCCTTCCCCTCTTGGTCTTCAAGAGTGTGTATCTTGAGAACCAGATTGGCCGGTCTCGGTTGTCCTGGCGTCGGTCATTTTTTTGACTCGGCCGCGCCTAGCGGTCCTTTTCTTCCCTATTTCTTTCCCCACCAGCCTCGGCACGGGTCTGGTTTCGGAATTCTCTTAGCTCTTCAAGCTGCATGTACTTAGCAGCTCTCTTTCTCAGCTCGTCCAGGCTGTCGGCCGGCTGCATGCACAGGTTGTCGGCAAAGGACCCCGGACGCAGGGCCGACAACATGTGGTGCATGGCAACGTCCGAACTCAGATTCCGGATGCTCATTGCCACTTTACTGAACCTATCCACAAAGGTTTTCAGTGACTCTCCCTTCTCCTAGCGGATGCCTACCAGGCGATGAAGGTTAAGTGGTGCAGCCGGCTGGTCGCAAACTGAGTTTCAAACTTTGCTACGAGCGTGACAAAGTTATCGATGGAGTTGGACGAGAGCTTGGTGAACCAACTAGGAGTTGCTCCCTTCAAGGATGTGGGAAACACTCGGCACAACACGGCGTCGTCCGAGGTGTAGAGACTCATATGGGTGGTGTAGGCGTCCATATGCTTGTTCGGGTCGGTTGACTCGTCATATCGGTCTCGGTTGAAACCCTTCCACTTCTCAGGCAGTGGGACTTCGATGATGGTGTTGGTAAAGGGGTGTCGGCGGTTCGGGTCGACCGTCAGGGTTGTCCGGGTGGACCTCATCAGGCACGACTCGTCACCCATCTCGGTTTCCCGGGGAGGGGGTCAGCCTCTTGTCCCCTCGGCCACATCTGGGTTGGGGGGAGAGGTGTAGGACTTTCCGACGACGTTCGTCGGTATGACAGAGGGTCCTCCCTCCCCCAACTTCTTTTTCATTACTTCGTTCTCCCTTCGGAGGACTTGCAGCTCCTGCTCGTTTCTTTGAGCAACCTCCTCGGTCTTCCTTCTCATCTCGGCCATCTCTCTCTAGAGAGACAGCAGCAGCATCGTCTAGTCGGCTTCGGTCATTCTCTCCATGCTTCTGGTTGAGACCATCTACTTTTTTCCTTCAGCTAGTTTTCCTCGGTCCCACGGTGGGCGCCAATTGTTCCTACTAGGGAGATGAGACTTAGAGAACTATTGAAGTCTTTTTCTCCTTCCTTCGGTCGGGCAGGTGACTGGGTAATGAGCTGGGATTCTTCTCGTCCTCCTGCTTCTCCTTCGGCACTCGGTCTCGGGTGGACACCGGATGGTGGGGGTACCTGCGTAGGCACTCCGACACTCAAGTCAGTAAGGCGGGTGGTCAGCTCTCAAGTAGGTGAACAATAATAAATGACATACCTTACTCCTTGGAATGCGTGCTATTTATATTATTCTAATGGGTCTACCTTGTTGGGCCCGTTTATCGATGTGGATACTGCTTAAGGTTGCATTACCTAATTCTTGATGATGGATTAACTTCACTGATCTTGGTTTGAGCGTTAACTGTAGTAGGGGTCGGTCGTCGGCCAAGTTCCCATGGTATGGACCGGCCATCGGCCAAATCCCAGTGGTCTCGGCCAAGTCTTCTAAGGTCTCGGTCAGGTGGGTCATCGGCATCGTCATCTCGGTCACATCTCTTAAGTCTCAACCAGGTCCCCCTGGTCTCGGTCAAGTGGACTCGGCCTCGGGCAGCCAGGCTCGCCCATACCGGTACAGCTTCCACCACCACCACCTGAAGAATTCCACACCAAATGGGAAAGTAACATGCTAGCACATTCCAATTTTTGGCACCCTACCCTCTCAGCAACTGCCAAAAGAAATCGAGCAAGCTTCGCACCTCTATTTTCTTCTTCAGATAAAACCACAAGACTAATTTCACAAGGGTGCACAGGGATGCAAATATCATGATGCCACTGTGTAGAGTGCTAAAGATACTTTGCTCCGACCAATCTTACTATTTCTTTAGTTGATAATTAATGAGGACTAAAGCAAGTTTCAACACTACGACTGATGTTTTGCGTCCCTAACCTGAACCTGCTTCCATAATTGCTCATGAGCTCTAGTGATGCTAAAATTGATGGCAACACTTGTTTATCCTTTGGTCCCTTAGTTTATTGAAAAGAAGACCGCTTAGATAGATGAGCAACTTCAAAGTTGAACTCCTATGACATCACGTGATCAAAATTGAAACTACGTTGTTTCATTTGAGTTTCATCTTCATGAGTTGAGGAAAATGATGGCTGGCCTTTTTTAATAGGAAAATATAGTTTGATAATTTTTGAAATTGTATATAATCATTGATTTGATAGGTTTGAAAATAAATATATAATATAAAAAATATTAAAATAATAATATTGAGAATTGTAATGTAATTTATAAAAAATTGGAATGGTATCATTGCCTTTTTAATAAGAGATTGACCATTTTGTAGAAAAGTCCCATTATACCAAACTATTGTATGATTATGGGCCTTCCGCTCATTGTAGGCCATCATGATCCTCTAACTAGAAGACTACAATTGTCCTGCACCATGAAATGTACTATACTATGACTATGAATTTTTTGGTTACATTTACGGCTAGATGTTTTTGTCTAGTATGGTAGGATGAATGCACGAAGGTTTTTAATTATAAGTTGTTGAAATGAAAGAAAAATAACAATTTTTTCCAATTTAGTTGTGTTAGTGGTCACTTTGCATGTTTATTAATATCATTTCGGTGTTTTTATTCACATGTTTCACTACCAGAAAAATATGAAATAAAAATCAATTTTAGATAAAAAAATAATTAGTTGTTATAGTAACTAAATTAGATACCATTTTAGAAACTAAAAGAAAAATGTTTCTAAATTACTTTATATTAATATTAAATAATTTTTAGATTGGTATCTAATTAGCTATCAAGATTTTAACTACTAATTATTTAGTTTCTAAATTTAAAATTTAAAATATAATTATGAATAGTTTAATTTAAAATATAGTTTAAAAAAATTACTTTTAAATTAACTCGTAACTATTATCAAAACAATAATTACCTAGTTCATAAATATTTTCAAAAAAATAATTTCAAGCTTTAATAAACAACAAATTTAGATTTTTTTTAATAAACTGTTTTGAAACATGTAACCCACGATGTCTTTGACTTATTTTGAATGGGGTGAAGTTGATAATAAACAAATATTTTAACAAATACACTATAATATTAAGGAATATTAGAAGAAAGTATAAGTGAAGAAAGAAAATATCAAGATCCCGGCCCAATATGATGTAATGAATCATGCACCAATAACTTTAAAATTAAATTTAAACAAACTAGTTTTACACTAAAAAAATACTATTAAGTTTAAATCAAATAGAAGTGAGGGTTACTCAGATAGAAACAAAACACGGTCCCGTATCTAATATATTTAAAGATTATGTGGACGTAAAAGTAAAAGTAATTATATCTGTAAACACTCTTTCAATGGCAATTTAATAGGTTAACCCGCTAAAACCCGTCACCTCGAATTCGGTATAATTCATTAGTTTTATTTTATCCTTTCAATTTTTTAAGTTATAGTTTATTGATCGATACTATATGATTAAATAAGTTTAATATTCCTCTTAATAAATAACTCATTTAATGAATTTATTCTAACTAACATTATAGTTGATCTTAAATGAGATTTAAGAAAATTTCATAATGATGGGTATTGTCGATATCCTTATTGTGGTTAATGTATCTATTTTAAAAAGAATATAAGGATATTACGAGTGACACTATTTTATTTTATTAGAACTTCTTTCAATATTTTTAAAATAAAAAAAAACTATCAGTATAAGAATATTCATAAAAACCTAAAATCGTTTGATAAATAATATAATATTTTTAGTTGATTATAATCTTAAATTTCAAATTTTTAAGATTCAAATAAAACACCAAACATGATTTTATACTCTTGAAAACCAAGCATGTATATATAATTATCAAAACTAATCGACTCGAATGGATCAATGATTAATAATATGCATTTAATTATCATCGATACAAATAGAGAGTAATGATCCGAAGTTTTGTTGACATATCCAATTCTAATTATGGTCGAGTTTGTACTTTTAAAACTCTAGGTGAAGTAAACGTAATTGGGATTAACACCATCGCAACGAAATCATGCATTGGAGTTGGTCCTAGGAGATTAGCACCGAAAAACAATGTTATAAGCCGGTTTGGATCGCTTATTTCAGACGCGATTATAACATAACAACATCATATGTTATCTAAAAAATAAAAAAACTAGTATCATATTGATTTGTCGCAGGTCATGCCTATAAATAAACCACATTAAAGAACTAATTATCGACATGTTGAGCAATAATACGTTTAGAATACAATATTAGTGGCGCGTTTGTTACAATATTGTAATGTCTCTGACCAGAGAGAATAGGAAAAAAATTGAGAGAAGAGAAGAGAAGCTGAATTTGGAAGTAAAAACAAAAACAAAAGGAAAAAAATGGGAATGGAGAATTGTTCAACTGTAATTACACCTTGTCGTCGTTCTGGGTCGATTCCACCTCTATTGTTGTTGGCCTTCTTCTACAGAGAGAAACCATGAACATCCAAATCAGACCTTTCACAATCCTCACCATCCCAATGGTGACAATGAGATAATACAACCACCATCCAACAAAGTCACCAATTCCCACCTCCATCAATTGCTCATTCTTCACTTGGGCCACAACCACCAGAGTCTCCACCTCCTCCCTCAACCTCCACCACCACAAGACGCCCAAGCCCGCAGCCAGGCCCACCCTCTCCACCCACCTCTCTTTTCGGGCTCCAGCGAATACCGTGTCATCCACGACGGGCCTCACCACCATCCGACACCAAACGTGGGTGGTCTCGTGCAGGCCCAGCAGAAAAATCATCCTGCTCATCAGGCTTCTCTCCGCGCCGAAACTCGACACGTCATCATCGTACTCGTAAAGGCCAGCCGCAATGCTTCCCTCGATGCCCAAACCGACGCAAACTTGAAACGCGCAAAGGAGAATCCACGCTAGAGAGAGAGAAGAAGAAGACTTGGAAGGTGTCTCACTAAAAACAGTGTTTTTACCCATGAGCCCCTGGATGAGGGTCCCTACGCTGACAACGGAAACCAAAACGTAGAGAATACATGGGTTGATGTGAAGGGCAAGGTGGAAAAGATAGGGAAAGTCTTGCGGCGAGTACTGGAACAAGGTTAGGGTCTGAAGGTAATATTGGGCAGCGGAGAGAGTGGCCAAGAGAAGAAACGACAGAGGGAGGAGGAGGCTGAGGATTATGATGGTGAAGAGGTAGAAAACCTCTCTTGGCCTCAACAACTCTTTGGCCTTTTTCTTCCAACCCATCATTTCTCTGCAAGCACCAATCATCATGAATCACACCCCCTCTTAGCTCTTTATTCACAACCCACGGGAAGTTCAACGTTAAGCTCCCTCTATGTTTGTGACTTAACAACCATTTTCTCCACCTCCAACTTCAAAAGTGGTTGCCACGTCCATTGCTTCCTTACTTCACATTTTATATATATAGGACATGCTCTTCATCATCGCTCTCTTTTCATATTTATTTCCCTTTCGCCTAATTTAATATACGTATCTACGTTATTTATAACAATTCCTCGTTTAGTTATTTATCCTTTGCCATGAGTTTGGTACAAATGGATTACTCCTTTCAATAATGCTATTGTGTTTGGCTGCATTTTGACGGATCAGTGGAGCCACTTTTATTGGACGACTATCCTCTTCCTCCATCATCAAGCATTTGGCATTCACATCATTTTTTAATACTACTTAGACGTACAAATATTAGGTAATATATATTCATTAATTATTATTCATATTTTAAATTCGATTTAAGTATAAAAGAATTAAAATCATATAAATACACATAACAACCAAAACAAAAAAAAAAATAAGTAAAGTGTCGAAATTTTGGAGAATCAAAGTCCATGAAGAAAAAAAAAATTGTTAATAAGAGTTCCGGTAAGAGTTAGTGTTTCATACCTTTAGAATAACGGTTAATAATTTTAGTGAGATTTACTAATAATTAGTATGTGTAGTTGTTTAATGTTTATTTGCATGATAAATTGTGTCCTGTCAATTTATTATAATGTCATGCCACTCATTTTAGTAGGAGTAGTAATGTGGTATCTTGTTGTCTTGATTTTATCTGAAAATGATGGCTCTCGCCATATTGAACTATACCTGAAGTTTCCATAAACATCAATTGTGAATCAAATTCTCTTACTTTTAGCTTGAATTAGATATAATTTCAGTTGGAGTTACTAAGTCCAGTGGGAGTAGGAATTGTATCTCATATGGATATTTAGTTGAAAATAGGGATCTAAATCTATTCTTATAGTGCAATATTTTGTAAGAGTGCTAAAACCAATTTTACTCCTTTCTTCTTCTTTACGCTTGACCAAACATCTTTTTAAATATAAATCAAATTTTGTGGAAATAGTTATGCAGAATATTTCAATTTTTAAAACTATAAATCAGATTAAACTGATTTTGATCGATATTTAATTTTTAAGAGGAGAAAGTGTTGTAATAAAGTAATGAGGTCACCCACCAGTACTTTTAAAATACGCAAATTTGAAGAATAAAAAGAATGTGTACACCAACAACTTGATTGATTGTGAAAGTGAAAACAAGAGATAAAAATCAATTTGAGTGAGTCTAAATATAACTTTTTGAGAGCACTGCCAAAGTGAATTGGTGAATTTTTAAAACCAAACTAAAGTAGTTAATATAGTTTGACGAATTGATGAATGCTGCTGAAGGGTTATATTATTGTACCCTGTTTGGGTAAGTTGAAAAGGGCTTTGTCTCACTACTATAATCATAGTCCCCAGAGTTTAAAATTTATATGGAAACAAACAATAACTAAGAAGATCCGTATGGATTGTTTATTTTCCTCTTCTTCTTGTATAGTTGCTTTGACATCTTCTGTCAATGAAAGTTTATAAAGTAAGTTAAATTAAATATCTTTGAACAACAAAATAAATAACAAAATTATCCACCACCAACTACAATTTTAATTTTGGTGAAACTCTAATTCCGCAACACTCCAAACCAGAAAAAAAATATTATGAAAACTGACATTGGCTGAAACTTTGTTATCACAAACCCTTTACAGATTTAAGATAGAGTATTTGAAATAATTATAACTCCAATGTGTGAACAAGTTTTCTGTTTTCTTTAGGGGAAGAATTGACACCGAAGCAAAACTCAAGAAAGTATTTGTACTGTTTATGTATGGAAAAAAAAAGTTTGTTTGATTAACACTACCAATATAATAAAATAACTACTTTATAAATATTTTTAAAGTAAAATATTATATTATAATAAAATGATAATTTGATTATTGTTTATAAAATATTATTGTTTATAAAATATAAAAGAAAATTAAATAAGGGCATGTGTTAGTGTTAGGTGGGGTGATGTGGGCCCCAGTAGGCAAGAAACATACTGTGTCATGTCATTTGAACTGAATAGGTTATGGTATGCGACCCAACATCCCTCTAATGTCAAAGGAAAAATATAGATTTATTAAATACATTTACCTAATAACTGATTTTTTAATAAAATATTATACAGCAATAAAATAATAATCTATACCTATACTATTTTTTGTGTCTACATCTTCCTTTTTATTTTATCTTTATATTTATTTTATTTTAGACATTCCAATCATCTTGTTATTTTTCTGGATATAATCAATTGTTTTATAATTAATCCTGGTTACGCTCTTTTTTTTCTTTGTATTTTAAAACCCATATTTCTTCTTTGTTTTTAAAATTAATATTGGTTCTGGATTTTTTTTTTACATCGTGTTCTTGATTTTTTTGTACTGATCTTCTTCTCTTTTTTGGTAGTATCTCTATCTGTATTTTTTTTTAATATATATTAGGTACCAAATACACATAAAAAATTTATAATAAAATAAAAAAATTAAATACACATAAATTTATAATAAATTAAAATATTACAATATAAATGTATAATTTATTTTAATAAATACTAAATACACATTTAGTAATGATAAAAAAATTAAATACACAATAACGTCTATATTTTCGTAATATATTTATATCTATATATAAAGAAGATTTCTTATACATAAATTTGTTTATATTTTATTTTTATATTACAATTATTTAAATTTAAAATTAAAAAAATATATATATTAAATTTGAAAGATACATTACATTTATTTGAAAATAATGAGTCGAATAAAACGTTAAATTGATATCTGGTTTGATGCACAGTTACTTTAACTCTCTCTAACGGATAAACAAACACAAAGTTACTTAAATATAGAGCATTCAGATTTTTGCACAAGTACAAAGTTATTTTGATGTCATGAATGTGTATTAGTGCGAATAAGAGAAAAAGATTAGAAAAAAAATATTTTGAATTTGTTATTGGAGTTTCTCATCTTATTTTTTTCTTATTTTTTTTTATTATTATATTCATCTTTATAACTGATTTTAAAAATGATATTATAGTTATTTTCACCAAGTAACTTTTTTTTTCTGTTTTTTCTTCTTCCGTTTTCATTATGCTTTTTGTTACTTTTATTTATTTATTTTACGTGGTAATTCGGTTTTTATTTTTCTTATGTCAATCAAATAAATCATAATACTTAACAATCTATTTTTTTTAATCTCAATAAGAATACGCAAATATTAAAAAAAAATATGAATGATATGTTTTATACAATTTAATTAATTTGATTATTGTTATAATTTAATCAAAATATTCGTTAACAACAATTTTATTTCTTTTGAGTGATACGCAGAAAGACATTCTGAATATTATCTGTATCTTTATTTGATTTATTTTTTTAAAAAAATTAATATTTTTTCTTTAAAATATATATATATATATATAAATAATTTGATATTTAAAATATATGTATACACATAAATCTATATTTCATTTAAATAAATATATATATATATATATATATATATATAATAATATAATAAAAAATCAGATACACAGTAATTTGCCCTGTGTTTCCGTAGTATAATTATAATGTGAATGTAAAAAAGAATAGTAATATCAATGTAGAAATAAAAGTCATAAGTGGATTTATAACCCACTTCAATCTATCTCTCTATAGATAAACTATACAATAAATGATTATTTAATTTAATCTCTATTAGACACATCTAATATAAGATTTTCTGAATTTTTTTCTAAAGTATAATTTACAGTGTTATTTAATTTTATAAAATAGTGAATTGTGTTTAAGAAAATATTAAAATTAAAATAATAATTTATTCATATGTATGAGATAAATAGATAATCTATTGATTCGAAAAAGATAAATAAAATGTAAAACGTAGAGTGGAGTTGTAAGTTGGAAGTGATAAAAGTTGACGATGGAAAGTGTCTGTCAGCAGTGGGTGAGTTTTTTCAGAATGTTGGTGACTGGTGAGCAAGAAGCAGAGGTGGAAACTGAAAAATCCTTCAATCCCACAAGCTTTTTTTAAAAAACAACTTCACAAGGTTCTAAATCGTTAAACTGTTTTAAAAAATAAAAATGAGACAAATTGTTAATTATATAAAAAAAAATTATTTAATCTATATATTTAAGATTAAATAAAATCATCAACATATTAAGTTTATTTTCATATTTTATTCTCAAATAAACTCGAGATTATGTATTTTATGCTATTTGAAATATGACATATGATGAAATTTAATATTTCCAACAATTTAAAAAAAAAATATTGCACATTTAACTTTTTTCGATTACTATTTTTTTTATCAGCATTTTGACGCGGATATTAATTAGGAGGATTACAAGCATTCACATATTTGACTAAACCATAGATAATTCTTAAATTAAAAAATAACAACTAAAGCAATTAACTATTAATTTAATGTGAATATATATATATTTACTTTAATTTTGATTATATGTTTCTAAAGAATACATTTTATGGGATTTTTAAGTTGGTTGAGAATTATACTTAAAATATCATAAATGTGTTTGATATGTCTAAAACATTTTTATAAAAAGAGGTATAGTTATAACTATACTTATATGTATAATATAAACACACAAAAATATGACAGGTAAACTACATCCCGTCATTAATAAGTTATCATTGATTTATTTAAAAAAATATTTAATTAAAAATCATAAGACAAGGGAATTGTAAAAATAATGGAGTGGGAGACATCATTACTCTATAACTTTTAGTCCCATGAGAGCACAGGGTACTTACTTTACCTTTTGAGAGTATCAAATTTGTGAAAGTGATATTTTAAAAGTATTTTTATTGAAAAAGATATTTGGAGTGTCAAACAAACTTTATTAAATAGTGCAGGGACGTTTAGGTAATAATGTTTATGGATTGGAACTGAGTACATTTTAGTTGATAATCTAAAAAATATTAAATCATTTCTTAATTGAAAATGAAAAATTACTGTTTCAGCTGATTCTATTAAGATATAGTATCTTAAGTATGTTTTTAGTTTTAATCAAATGAATAAATTTTGATTTTAAAAGGTTAATTGATCATTTTAATTGATGAAAAATATAACATGGGCATATGTAGCTCACAAAAAATTAATATTTGGAAAATAAATATTATTCATCTATCTTGAAATGGATGTTAAAAATTAAATTAGATACTCAAAATTTTGGATGGTTGAAAATCAAAGACAAAAATCAAAATCAAATTATTTATTTATATCAGAAAGCTTTTCTAGATAACAATTTTCAGACATGAATTACCACTTAAAATTTTCATTGGAAACATCAAATGTAACTTTGCTTTTTCTGTCTCAGGGCTTGGGATAAAAGTTTTAATAGACACTTTTAGAATAAGAAAAAATCGAATCGATAGTGTTAAATACACCAATTTGGTCAGAAGAGTGTTGACAAGGAAACAATGAGTATTTCCAAATATATTATTCAAAACAATCAACACAATACACAGTTAACTAGAAATCAGAAAGTTCTGCATTTGATAAAATCGGAAGTTCAGAAATTATACAAAACTTGATTTATAAACACTAAGAATGAATTAGTGGCTAAAATAAAATGCAAAGCTTTTATGGAAAAATAAAAACTGAGAAGGGCAGCATAGCGTTTCATTATTTAACGAAGCATATCAATATCAGATAATCACAGACGAAAGGATGAAGGAAAAATTACATTCAGGATCCATTAACTAAAGAAGTTTCTGTCAGTATAAAAACTAAAGCAATAATAAAAGTATCAATTTGACCTCATTTTCGGTACATGGACACAGATATCAACATCCGTTCAAAAGTTCAGTTGAACTCAGCAACCAAAAACATCTAATAGTTTAATCCTATCCTTCTTATACCTCGGTAACTAAAGTGCAACAATCTCATGCTCAAACACTGGCCCGATCTTTACCCTCTGCTGCAGCCTCTAATGGCTGGAGAGCTTTGAGAGGATTCATAATCACACCATCTATGAGTCCGTATTCCTTGGCTTCTTTTGCACTCATAAAAAAGTCACGGTCTGTGTCCTGGTTAATCTTCTCCAAACTTTGGCCAGTGTGATAGGAGAGATATCCATTCAGATTTGCCTTGTGATGCAGCATTTCATTAGCCTGAGAATTTTTAATCATAAACAGTCAAGTCCAACAACATATTGTACAGAATTATGAATATATGATATGTGTACATAAGTAAATACTACAGTTTCCTTTGGCAAGGTCATACACAGTGACAATGTCACTTATTGCAATGGTGTTCATAATCAAAACTAGTGCAACAGTCTGATTCAATCCAATCTATCGAAATGCTGGAGAAATCCAAATGTATAATAGTAGGGAATGGAATATAAATAGCAGGTTAATATAGGGAAGAAATAATAGTATCTATCAGGGGTATGGAATATAATGTATGAATAGAGAAATTACTAAGCATGTTTGTAAACTTAAATCTAGATTATTAGGAAACTCACTACGTAATTAGGCATTCATCTTGAGTTAAATTAACTCATTATAGAGTTTAAGTACTGTCCTATGATTTTAGTTTTCTTGGATAAAAGATAAAAGAAGTATATAAACTTCGTTCCGTAAAAATTAAAAGGATGAAAATGAGGTTTGTACCTGAATATCTATGTCAGTCTGGCCTCCTTGAGCACCACCAAGCGGTTGATGAATCATAATCCTTGAATTTGGCAAACTGTATCTCTTTCCTTCAGAGGTGATGGAGGAAGGGATATAAAGTTAGAAAGAAGCATTTTTTTCACTTTTGGAGAAGTAGAGATGACATTCATCAAGAGAAGGAGGATACAATGATTTAAAGTTACAAGAATTATTACCAATGGTCCCTGCACTAAGCAGAAAAGCTCCCATACTGCACATGAAAAGGTTTATATAAGTAAGAATGGGAAATAAAATTTCTTCAACAAGAAATGATAAATAACTGTACTATACAATCGACTATTATTCACTTCTCATTGTCAAACTATCAATATTGATCTGATTTTTAATCCGTGGGAGTGTTAAGAATATTTTGTCGAAAGCAAAGCCTAAAGACTTTTAGTTCAACAGTTAATATTATCTTCAACAACACTACCAGTCCCATTTCACTAGATGAAGGTAAAAGGGAAAATCACAACTACACTCCCTTTACTTTTACAAATTGGAGTAGATTTGTTCAAATGAAATGCAGCAGACTTAAATACACACGGTGACAGGGAAACTATTTGCTCTCAAGATTCACAAATGGCTACTCCTGAAGCCAGTGGGAACTCATTTAAAATATATCATTCCCAGAAAAAAGGCTGTGAGAAACCAAAGATTAAATGAGCAGATTGATAAGCTTTATTTTATTTTTATTAATTGGCCTTACCAGGGTATATATACAAGTGAATAGTAGTGATAGGGAAAATACAAATTGGAATGAGGATAAGAGGTCAACCCTCCAAAATAAAGACATACAAATAAAAATGTAATCACGTGTTTCACATGATACAGCGTTGAAGTCAAAATTCTAATAAAATTAATAATAAATCATCTTAATTCTCCAAGTGTTTTCAGCAAAAAATAAATCAATCTATTCTGAAGGCAGCGTGCACTAAGAACAAATTGGGATAAAACTTTTAACTTTCTACTCATGGTGATAACAAGTAACCTGACAGCATTAGGGTAATATTGTCCAGAGAAAGAACAAAAAATTACCTAGCCGCTAATCCAACACAGACAGTAGACACATCAGGTCGAATATGCCTCATTGTATCAAATATTGCCATACCTGAGGAAAAAATAACAAAGGAAGAATTTAACATTTGAAATGCAATAATATTCTTTTTCAACTCATGTGTAGATTGAATATAATAAAAACAATGCAATATAGTGTTAACTGAAATAATTACCAGCTGTAACCGACCCTCCTGGAGAATTTAGATACATGACAATATCCTGTTCAACATCATAAGAAAATGTTGACTAAGTGCGTGCACGACAAAATTGAGTTTATTAAACAACAGAAAATACCAAATGCAAATTCAAGATAATAATTACATCCGAATGAAGAAATACCAAAATATAATTATTTAACATCAGCTTAAGAAATGCAACGGAACACTTTATATGGAGAAAGATTAAGAAGATAACCATGAGTTTTCAATGACTAAGAACAAACCTTGTTAGGATCAACAGCATCAAGGTACAGGAGCTGCGCAACTATGATGTTTGCCATATCGTCATCAACAGCTCCACCACAACGGATTATTCTCTAAATACCAAAACACATTATTAATACTAACAAGATTAAACAGAAGCTGAACACTCAACCTCAAGTAACAAGATAAAAAATGCCTACATATTGGAAAAGCTGACTTATAACACTCTGGAAACGCTCCTGCACCATAGGGGGTGGCCCTTGTCCTTGTGCATAGGTGGGAAAATAAGGGGAAGATGGGACTTGCAAATCACTCCTTGAAGAACACTATCCAAGTCAATAAATAAAGACTAAGCTTAAAGATAAAACTAACAACAAAACCAAATCTACCTTATAGACCAAATACCCTGACGTGAACTCCTCTCAGGTGTCCAAAATTCATCACCATACACTGCCTTCACAGCAGAATTTTTATTAATCTTTCTACCTTCTACTGATTTGCTTAATTTCCTGCAAACCACAACAAGGCTTCATCCCCTTAATAGGCATAAATATATCCAACATAACAGAGAATATTCTAGTCTCTTCCATGATAAATTGCCAGTTTTTTTTAAAAAGGGAAATTTAAGTACAGATAAAAAGTGGATAATAACAATTCGAGCTTTATCTATCCAAAATTTAAAAACCCTTCACAGCAGACCCACCCGAGATTAATCATTTTAAAAATCCAGGCAATTCAAATTTTATCATGACATTTTTATCAAACTATTTTTCAGTTCGAAACATAACCCAAAAGTGACCCAAAACCTCACTTTCACCCTTACCCATTAGCATAAAAATTTAGGGTCCTCTTCCACAAATCTGGTGTCCAGAATTCTCTAAAATAACTAAATAATCCCGAAATGAAATCTAACAAATCGAAAACCACAAACTCACACACAAGTCATCAAAATGTAAACTTTACGGCAATTAAGTTTTTAAGAACACCACAGTACATGGGGTGCCATAAGCAAATTGATAAAGAAAAAGAAAAATACCTGGAGAGGGTGGGGAAAGAAAGGTTTTTGGAGAGAGAAGAAGAAGAGGAAGTGGAGGAAAGAAGAAGAGGGTTGAATCCGAGAGAGGAAGAGGGAGTGAAAAGGGATGTGTGCGCCATTGTTAATTGGTGGATGAGAACGAAGGTGCAAAGAAATGTGAGAGTTTGTTTAATAAGGAGAAGAATAATAAGAAGAAGAATAGGGATAGCTGAGTTGAGTGTTGGGGCAAAACTTGTCGACAGTGAACTCAACTCAGAAGCGTTTGTTAGTGTTGGAGGAAAGGCTCCCTGTATATTTATCAGGTCAAAAATAAATAATAGATAATATCGTTATACATAAATATCTTGTTCTGTTTCTTAATTCTTTTTCTCTTTTATCTTTATATTAATATTTTATTATATTATGTATATTACGTTATTTTTTATATATTTTTTTAAAAATATATTGAAACAGTTTTCGGAAACAGTTTTAAATATAAAGCAGTTTATAAAATATTATTCTGTTTCGCAAGTACGAAATAAATTATCAATCTAAATTATATAAGAGAAAACAAATTATTTGAAAAAAAATATATTAGTGAATTTTTAAAAGTGTTTACTAACTTATAAAGTTTAATTCCATAAGTTCAGATATAAACAAATTTTCAACCAAAATCACCTATTAAATTTTAGGCTTAATTGTAATCTTGTTTTTTTAATATATTTTACTATATATTTGCTTGATTTTGAATTATTTTTCTACCATTTTAATCCTTTGAGTTTTAATTATATACAGTTTTTGGTTCCTGGATTTTTTTATGTAAATTTAATTCTTATTTTTTTTAATTATTCGTAACTTTGTTTCATTTTTAGTTTTAAAAACTATTAAATCCCTTCTCAATTACATTTTGATAATATGTTTATATCGTTGTTATATTTATACCTATATAAAGTGATTATCCAGTATAACTATTTTTTATATAAATTTTTTTATTTTATTCTTATATTAATATTTTATTTATTTTATTTTATTTTAGTTATTTTGTTTATAACTATTTAAATTTAAAATTAAAAAAAAGTTAATATTAAATTTGAAAAAAATTGTTTACGATTTTGTAATCACTGTTTTAGAATATATAATTAATTATTGAATTTACTTTTTTTATTAACACTAGTGGGAATATAGTTTACTAAACAACTTTTTGTTTTTTTTTTCTTCCACTTTCCTTATGCCTTTTTGTTATTTTTTATTTATTTCACGTTGTAATTTAATTTATTTTTTATTTTTATATGAAAATCAAATAAACCCTAAACCCTAAAAAGAACTTTAAAGGTTTTTATTTTTTACTTTTTTTTGTAAATATTTATATTTATATATATATATAATTATAATGTGAATGAATAAATTTCTATTTTGAATTACTATAAGCATTATATATATACTCTTTAATGGGTTTATAATATAGTTTGAAAAGTATTTTTAGGATATACCTATAACTGGTAAAACATATGTTTATTCAAGTTAGTAGTGTTTTTTTTTTTCATTTTCAAGGAACCAAGGAACCAATAAGGAAAATAAAATTAGTAATAGATTTTTAATTTCATTTTGTAGTGAAAAAATTAGATGTTAGAGATATAGTTAGGAGTTTTTAGAAAATGACGTTGATACTCATCCTTGCTTGTTAACAATTGTTAATATAGCCTCTACGCATAGTTTTTGCTCTTCTATATTGCCTACTTTTTGGTGTTTGTTTTTCTCCCTTACATCCTTATGCTATTAAAAAAATACACTCACCTATATTTATTTTTATTAAATATCACTTATAACTTTTAAATAAACATCAACTACTCTTTTACTTTTAATAAAGGATATATATTCCTTATTTTATTTTTTTATAATAGTTTTACAATGAAGTGACACAAACACTCCTTTTATTTTATTATTTTAACTTTTATTTTTAATTTTCAAAATTTTAAAATTATTCTATTTTATATATCATTAAAGTTAAAGATAAAAATATTTTTTTTTTAAATTATACTCTTCCTTACATAACTTTTAATTAGTTTATACATTTATTGTCATCAAAGTGAAAATGAAAAACAAATATATTTTAGAGTATAAATGAACAATAAAAAGCATTACAAATTTTACAACAACTATTTTATGAAATGAGGAAGTTTTTTTTTATTTAAGTAAAAAAAAAAACTTAAATGAAAACTAAATAAATATAGTTAAAAAGATAGGTATTTTTAAAATAGTATTGCACTTAAGCTTGTTTTCACTAATGAGGAGAAATTTTCGTTCAAGTAAAGCTAACATATTTTCATTCAAGTCAACTCATTTCGCTTAAGCTAGAAAACTTATTTCTCTTTTTTTCTCGTCTTTTCAATAAATTGGATTATGTATGAGTTTTTGTAAATGTAAAGTGAATATTAGTTTGTATATTCAATTGAACGTGAAATTTCAAAATGATATACATTGTATGAGGATGATGATATTTGCATGAAATTGAGGATATGCATTTGGGATAATATATGAATCATTTTTTGATTTGTGTATTAAGTATTGATTTCTATGTTGTAATAGAGATCATCATGGTCCATACTAAGACATCAGGTGGTGAAAAACTGACAAAAGAGTTCATTACACACTATTTAATGTCTTGAATTTACTCAGATTTTCTCTTAGGTATTGAATCAAATTTGTAAATTTAAGTATTGAGTATTGGATTAGGTGTTAATCTTTGGTAAAGCTACTTAATACGAGTTTTCTTAAAGACGTCAATTAATATTCTGATTATTAAATTTTCTTGATATATAGATTCATGTGTGATCTATATGGTTGTTGTATGAAATTTGATTATTATGGTTGGTACATGAATTTTGCATGTCTATGTTTAATTGAAAAGAAGTTGGATTATTTATGAATTATAAATCTAATCTTCTTTTTACTCATATTTTCTTATGTTAAATATTAATTTTAATAGTTTACCATTGTGTTTGTATTATGAATTGTTTAATGGATTTATTGTATAGTTTGAAAAATATTTTGAGAATGTTGCAATCATGACCTATAATTAATAAAACATATGTTTATTCAAGTTACTGTTTTTTCTTGTTCAATTTCAAGTAACGAATAAGGAAAATACAATAAGAAAAATACAAATTAGTAATAGATTTTTAATTTCATTTTGTAGTGAAAAAAATAGATGTAGAGATATGGTTAGGAGTTTTTAAACTCTTATCTACCTTAATCATGTTTTAGAAGTTAGAAAACAATTTCTGTATATAATTTTTATCAAGATGGGAGCAACTCAAAGAAAGTTGATACTCATCCTTGCTTGTTAACAATTCTTAATATAGCCTCTATGCTATGCATAGTTTTTGCTTTTATATATTGCTTACCTTTTGAGTTTGTTTGTCTCCCTTTACATCCTTATGTTATTAAAAAAATACACTCACCTCCATTTAGTTTTTATTAAATATCACTTCTAATTTTTAAATAAATATCAACCTCTCTTTTACTTTTAATAAAGGATATATATCCCTTATTTTTTGGTTTATAATATTTTTACAATGAAGTGACGCATACACTCATTGTATTTTATTATTTTCATTTTCAATTTTCAAAATTTTAAAAATATTATATTTTATATATTATTAAAGTTCAAGATAATTTTTTTATCATCAAAAAATGAAAAACTAACATATTTTAGAGTATAAATGAAAAATAATGCATTGCAAACTTTATATAAGTATTTTATGAAATGAGAAAGTAAAACTTAAATGAAAACTCAATAAATATAGTTAAAAAAGTAGGTATTTTAAAAAAGTAGAAAGTGTGCAAATGTTTTTTTAGAATATTATCGAAGAAAGAGTTAGTTAGATATTTTCATAAATGTTCATATTTTTTTTTCTATGAAATAGCACAGGTATTGAGTGGTAGGAAATTATATTAATTGGTGCTTGAATATGATATTGGCTGAATATTAATTACTTCAAAGAAGATGACTAATATTTCTTCACCAAAATTGAGAAACATAGAAATAGGGGCAACCCCTATTTGATGAACACGATCTCAATCAGATTCATATAAATAACCGTTAAATCCTCTATCCTCTATGAAGGGAACAATACTCTCTCAAACTCAATCAGATTCAATCCTCCGCTGTGATTACACCTTGTGGTTGTTAACGATGGTGTGCAAGGCGGTCACGCAATTGCCACTCAACTGGAACAAAATGGTGGATTCCTGGCGGAAGGGCATGTCGACGCCAGGAGACTCGTCATAAGCGT
>Ga0123342_1005146_pt1 | contig 19276 bp, 18 predicted proteins | sample Turbeawhitnodule_FD_89960 | JGI IMG/M metagenome (GOLD analysis project Ga0123342, IMG submission 89960) | Root nodule microbial communities of legume samples collected from Mexico - Turtle bean Mexico white nodule | ecosystem: Host-associated > Plants > Roots > Nodule | place: Mexico: Nepantla... | reverse complement strand
TTGTTTTTCACTTAGTTGGAAAAACACTTTATTTTCTAAAAGGTTTTAAATCACATCAGTTTTAGATTCAACAAAGGAGTGGATCACATTCTATTCTACCCAGATCCCTCCCTAAACACAGCAGCAACACCAGCCTTGCATCAAACACATAGGATTTGGATTCTTCAAAGCACTTGATCACCCTTGATCAACATATGTGTCCACGCACCTCCACCTAGTCTCCAGCGAAACAATATAAACACCCGGTATAAGGCCTTAACTGGTCGGGAGACAACTGTAACTTGTTGAAGGTCGACTAGAACATCACGTCGGCCAAACTTCCCTGGTCCACGAGGACGTGATGCACCCTCCTTCCTACTGTCACTACCGAAATCACCATTGGGTCATTGTCATGTGGAACGACGTTCTGGCGGTCGGCCTTGGTGAAGATGAGGTCAACATCGAGAGTATGATCTACTTCCTGCCCCTCTACTGTCATCACCTCTCTTGCATATTTCTTCCGCTAGGAGGCGATGCATCCTCCTCTTGAGAACCCTCCAGAAATGGTGTTGATCTCACCATGAATGGGCACCTCGTGCCCCTGATCTATTCTTGCGGCTACTAACGCCTGATCCTTATGCGGCTCTAGGAGGTAGTCCTTCAAGAAGCCGCTTTTCACCAGCTCGTCCAATTGGTGTCCCAGGACCAAGCAGTTGCGTATGGGGTGGCCATATGCTTGGTGAAATTCGCACCAAGCGTTCTTGTTGGGCCCAATCATCTTGTCTGTCTTCGGGGACATCTTCAGTCTTGTCGCTATGCTAGGAATAGTGATCAGCTCCTTGAGCTCAACACGAAAATTGTGCTTGAGGGGCGGGTCTCTCCGCGCACGTGCTTCAGTCTGGGCTTCTCGTAAGGTTGTTGCTTCCCCGAGCCTTTCTTTTCTATTGTCGCCTCGTGCACCCTCATAGGTTGAGGTCGACCTACTACTCGAGGTCAGACAGGACTGACGAAGCCACGTTTCTCTGTGACTCAATCCTCCGCGGCGATGTGCGCCAAAGTCGGACGCTTGATTTCACAGAACGTCTTTGGGTAGAACCTGAGTAGTGATTCGCTGAAAGGCCTTGGTAGCATTCCCTTAGTGAAGGTGTGCACCCTCATTGCCTCATCTGTAGGTTTGAGCCTCACCACCTGGACTCCAAACCTGTTCAAGAACTCTTTCAAGGACTCCTCCTAGTACTGCTTTATGTCAAAGACATCATAAGAGATTAGAGGGGGAGCCCTATTGATAAGGTATTGTTCTTTGAATAGCGTTGCGAACTGGTCGAAGGTGGTGATGTGTCCGTCAGGGAGACTGACAAACCATTCCAACGCTGCGCCTGCCAACGTGCTCATCAGCAGCTTGTAGTACACAACATCAAATCCTCCTGTGAGCATCATCTAGGTATGGAACGCTGTAAGGTGAGCCTTTGGGTCCTCTACACCCTTGAAGGTGACTTTCGGGCCCAGAAACGTGGTTGGTAACGCAGTATCCATAATCGCCTAACAGAATGGCATGGGGCATGCCCTAGGTGGTATGGGTGGGGCACACTCATCCACCACGTGCTACCCTGTCTGTTGCAAATCCCTGCGCAATTCCTCATTGGTCCTGCGCAGTTCTTCGTTGTCTGCCTGTGATGCGACAATCTCAACCCTAGACGCCACTACCGCCTCTTGGAGGGCGCACATGGTCTCCATGATTTGTTGCATGGTGACGTTGTCCCCTCTAGAGGGCGCAGCCCCCGGGGGCGCAACAGATCATTGCCTCGTACTCCTCATATCTTAACACGATTGCGAGTGGGACCTTGTTTTATCATGCCCCATAGTGGGTGCCAAATGTTCTTGTCGGTTGACTCGAGCGACAGTCCCTGGCCCTCCTATCTCCGCCTGAGAATCAAACTTCCTTGATCGAAGAATCTCTCACCTGCAAAGACAAAGGGCGCCTTGACGGCCGTTTGCACTATGACGCTCAAGTCAGTATTAGGGCAAAGAAACACTAAGTGTATAAAGTAGTTTCAGTCTTAGAAACCGTGTACCTTGCTAGGGTTCTTAGCACCCTTTATATAAGTTTAAACTAGGTTTACCTTTGTTCTGTTACCCATGTCTAGGGTTCCTTGGAGAATGTCCCTGCGCCGCTATTACACAATCTTAGTGTAATCTGGCGCATGGAACTTCCCTTAACTGGAGTGCAACGACTAATAGAATGGTCGCTTGGGTACCAACTTGTGGACCAAGTCTATGGGGCCCTCTGTTATGTGGGTGCCCTAAGTATTCACGTTCCATGCATGCAGTTTCCTTCAGAAACCCTAACCCTAATGGACCTTAGCGCCTCCAAGGACTGTTTACTCGTGTCGCGCTTGAATGCGCTATACACACCACTTGCATGAATCCCTCGTGTCTTAGGGCTTCCTCTCATGTCTGATGTTTTAACCGGTAACTAGAATAATTCTGAGACCCAACTCACGTGGCCCAATACAATGGTTCAGACCACCGACATCCGACCTTTCCCTCTGCTGGCGAGGTCCGATGTCGATTCCTGACATCGATGTCTATGGTACCGATGTCCGAAGACTGACCAACACCCTGATATGTGTATCTGGAACCCACCTTACATGGCCCATCTGTAGTATCAGGCACCGGTGTGTGATATCTAAGGTCTGTCACCGGAGTCGGTGACTAAGGACTGGTCGATACAATATTCATAATAATAATAATAATAATAATAATAATAATTATTATTATTATTATTATTATTATTATTATATAAATTTTTTTATTATAAATAACTATATATTTTTATTAAAATTTTATTTTATTATTAATTTAGTAATTATTAATATTTTATTTTATTAAAATGATTTTATTAATTAAATTTATTTAATAACTATATTTTATAATGAAATCAATTTTTTTGTTAATGAAAAGAAGTACTATGTCCACGTGGATGAAAAAAAAGGATAAAATTGAAAAAGAACACTTTTAAACTTGCTTTCCATTAACTTCTCTTCATTTGTAGAGAAAAAAATATTTACTTTCTTCTCTTCTGACCAAAACCACAGATACAAATAAGTGATATAGTCTCAAATCTTTACTTGTAAAGAGTATATTTGTAGAAACAAAGAGACCCTATTCCTCTCCCTATAAATCTCTTCATCCGCATGTAGGGGCATCCTATTTCAAGTCTCTTCGAAGTCATTCTTCACTATAATACCTATAAGTACGAACTGAGAGAAAAAATATATTATAAAAACTAGTAACCTTCTAATCACTTATATATAAACTATTAAAAATGATTATTGATAATAAACGTACATCTACTTTCAAGCAAAAAATAATTGTTCCTGCGTCATTTTGCAAATCTTGACACGTATCTTCAACACAGTTGGTAAGTTTGTTTCAGAGTGGAAAGGTAATAGTGTGTATAAAGCCACAGTATTCGTAATGCTACGCTGGATCATTGCAAGATTTTCATGTTTTTAAATGTGAATTTGATGCCCAACGCGGATCTAAACACCCCATCAATCAAACTGTTCAAAGGTTGGGGTTGTGAAAGAAGTCTGATTAGAGATCACGCACCTCCGAAAAAAAGAACATAAGAAGCTAAGGAATATTTTTACTCATTATTCACTAATATATATGCCAATATTTAACAATAGTGATGTTCTCCAAGAGAGACAAAAATTGTTGTAGCCAGTCCCAGATTGCCCTACTACACGATACCAATCTCAGCGCACTTCTCACCATCTAAAAGTCTTACCCTGTAATGAAAAAGATCCTGTTGCAATAGTGTTCTAATGAATCTAAAAGTATGAAAAAATAAAAAAAATAAAAATTTTAATCCACGATGTCAACATTTTATTAGTAGACCGCAATGTGCAACAAAAGAAGAACCAACCAGATTTATTTGTGTCCATTATCTAGATTCCTTTTCAAAAAGACATCATTACCTAGATTGAAAACTTGAGATATATTTTTTAAAAATTTTATTCCATACAAAATGCACATGAATAAACAGCCAGGTATATTGAACTTCTCAAAGGCAACGCTCGTAATGCATGCCCTCGTGTTAATAACCAATTGAGTGTTAACAATTGCTAGCAACACATTTTTTAGCACACTCTTTACTATATGCTAAAACCTATTAAAAATCACAAAATTATAGATTTCACTCCTTATTTAATAAACTCGGCTCATGAATTTTGTAGAAGAAAAACAGACAATTTATATGCACACTAATTTTATGAAATACTCGATTATACAAATTATTGGCGTTTAACTAAATCCTTTACCATGCATATTATTGACATTAAAAGGAGTCCTTTATCATGCATATTATTGACATGAAATGAAATCTTTTATTGCATAGAATACTGACATTTAATGGAACCTTTTACAAATAATACAAAAATTCCTGTAGTAATGCATCTGAATTTTGTCCTAAATTTAACCAATAGTGTATATATATATATACACACTTAATTATGTCAATCAAAAGTCAAATAACTGGTGAAATATTAATCTTACTCTCCCCCCCCCCTTCAAAAAATTCCGTTTTTAGTCAACATGTGTTTTGTTAACTATGTCAAATTGGCAGGTTCAAAATAAATAACTTTAACTAAAATTTTAAGACTCAGTCACAAAGGAGACTTACCATACGATCTGCAGAAATCATGTAGAAGGTTTAAATGGTTTTTCAGGCCACAAATACTCGGGCAACCCAGCTTTCTTGCGTTCTTCTCTTTTCTCTTTGTCTTTCTGCTCCAACAGTTTGTTAGTTCTCGCCAAAAAATCCTCCTTGACCTTCTCCACAATTTTATCCCAGCCAGCAATTGAATTCTCCATGTGTTCGTACAGCTCAGAATTAAGATCCTCAAATATCTTATACAGGTCCTGCAAACAATCAAAGAAAATTAAAATTCAGTTTTGGAGCGATGGGGCGGAGGTTATTTTTTTAAAATTGAAGTTGTCATGTTTATAAAAAAAACATAAATATTAACGCACTTATTCTAGTAAAATGTCATTTTATTCCTGTTTTAAAATAATATCAAATTAGAGAATAATGAATCCATAATGTTTGATGAAAAGGTATACCATAACATCTTCATTCCAGTGCTGCAGGTAGGGGGGACCAGTGGTGTAGGAACCAAGTGGCTCACGGTACCATTCCCCATTAAAAGTTATTCGATCCATCGCTTGTTCTAAGCTCAGAACTTCCCATGGCCTCAACCCTGGAATGATTTCAGCCAACCTCTTTCTGCCTCACATAGTAATCCACCCCAACCCAAAGAAAATAAGAGGGGGGAGGAGGAAGGGCAAGTGTTAGAAACCATAACATATTACTGAATGTTGTAGCAATCACAATTCAGTGCTATTCTGGTAACAGTCTCAGAATGTGCATACCTAACATGTTTGGGAATGTATTTGTTGGGCATGTGATCCTGTTCCAATATAGTGGTCATTTCAGAGCCACTAGCCCAAAGAAATAGGGCATAACTTGGAATTTTAACTCCAGGCCAAAGACCATCATTAGCTTCCAATACTGCTAAATCACGTCTCTTGCTTTCTACAGCCTCTTCTTGAAGTTGCTTATAAGTCTTCTTTTCAAATCCCTTCAAAGGAACCCAAGGTGGTATACCCTTTTGTAGTTTGTGAAGCAATGCTGTTGCTGAAGCAGCAAGTCTAACTAAAAAGTTGCCCAACCAAGAATTAGTTTTATCAAATACTAACGCATAGGGGCCAGCAGAAACAATCCCCAAGCCAAAAACAAAACACCAAGACAACCTAAAATTGCATTTAATATTATTTTAGTTCCACAGTTTTTGTCAAGAAGTTGAAGAGACAGTCATCAAGATTTGTGTCAAAAACTGGATAATGTAATATTCCAATTTTAGGGCATTGTGAGAACATGTTCAAAACAGTTCCAGATAGCCTAGTATTCTCCCTCTGACTGATTCAACTGACCACAAATTTGGAAAATTACCAAGAACAATTTCACCCATCTTATAAATTTCCCTAACGGTTTGAAACTAAGAAAAAAAAACCCACCACTGATCTGTAGAGCAGAGCCAAATACCATATAGGTCCAACATTTGATTGTAAATGGTAACTGGTCCATTAGTCTTATATCTTGCCACCTCGTAGGCTCATACAAAAACAAATGCTCAAATGCTTATATATGCTATACTCTCTACTTTTTAACTCTGTATATTCATCAATCATCATAAAGAATGATGCCAAAATGGTCAAAAGACGTAAATATTTTAAGTTTACAATTTCTGTCATAGACTCTGCTCAAATCTAAACAATAAAGAGTATATTAGAGAAAGAAAAAATATGGAGCTCAACAGACCTTCCCAAGTGGCAATTGCACGCTCCATTCCGTAAATCATGTGAATGGGTGCCCATTCATCCATATCCTCTCCCCAAATGAAAGTGTTCTTATCAATAATCCCAGCACCCCATGCACTTTTAAGTGTAATCAACTCTAACGGGCCTCTTGTGCGACCCAGCCGATCCTTATAGTACCATCCACCACTCCTCATGATAACTACATCGTTTAGAAAAAGGAAATAACATCATACAACCAAAAGTAAAACAATGGGCAATTACATCAATTAATGGAATATTTTACATCTAGAGTTTGATACTTGTTTCACAACCAAGCATTAGAGCACCAAAATTGATAAATGCCTACGAGGGATCATGAACAAGAATCAATATATTTTTATCAAGGTTATCAATTCATACCAATTAACCCACATCAACAATGTATATTAAATATTTCAACACAAATATTCCAGCACATATCTCACCTAGAGTCAAATCCAAGACCTTATAGAATCTGAACACGTTTTCTTGTATGCTGTTCAATGACTACGATAATTTACTTTACCCTTACTTTAGAAGAGAAAAATTCAAGATCAAAATGTTCTCTTAATTTGATAGGCTATTGATATGCTAGGTTACATTCATAACATTTGACATATACTTCTTTGCAACGTGTAGGTTATCTTCTTTTCTAAATTTTGACACATTAGCATAATCCTTTCAATTATGTCCAAAATATCGCTTCATGCTGTATAATATTCTTGAGAATTTAGCTTTCACTAAGTTTAATGATATTGCATGATCCATGTAATCAATTTCACTTCATAAGGTAAGGTTAGAATTTGAACCCAAGACCTAATTCAATATCACAAAACTTATAAAGAAAACATTAGTTATATCTCTAATGTGAAACAGCATTCCCTCACAGATCACAACTAACAAACATCTAAAGATACAAAAGGCCAAATAACGACCAAAGATAGATTATGATACATGTTAAAACTTAACCTTACCCGTTAACTCAATTTCACAAAATTGACATACAAGGTAGACATCCAAGACTTATAAGAACTACATTAGTCATATCTCTACTGAATATGTGATATTAACTTGTGTTATAACTGCTTAAAATATCACTAAAATAATATACTAATAATATTACGTTATGCAGAAAAGTTGTCTAGGTGAGCATTTGTTCATGAATTTGAATCCATCGAGAAAACAACCTCTGCATAAAATGACCCTCTCATACACAGCGAGTAACTTTCAGGAACTGAGGTACACTAGTTTTTTTGTTTATACATAATCAAAACCTGAGAGTAATTAATTATAATTCTTACACATTCCATGGTTCCACCCGTCCCTCCTTCTTCGGACCTACCAAAAACTCAATTGTTTTAAGGACATTAGATTGATATCTCTTGTACATTACACTATCTCCCCTTAAATGTTTGTAAAAAACATCACAACGTGTTGTTGTATATGTTTAAAAAAAGAAGTAATATGTCCCATCCGAAATAACTTCAACCTCAGGTAGTATGTGAAACAAATAAAGTAAGTTTCTTTCGCAAATTAAAAAAAAATTACACATTTGCTTATGTGTTAACTAAATATAAATTTTGAATGATGCCATTTTCTGTCGTAAGTTGTTATAAAAAAGTTGTGAAAATATGTTGCATCTCACCTGAAAGGACAACCCGAGAAACATAGTAAACAAGCAAATAAGTAGGATTGAAAAAGAAAATTGGATGCAACTCACAGTCATAGTAGCGCCTCTCAAGGTTCTTATATCCAATGGACTGGGCCGCGTCGATGGGTTTCCCGGGAGGGTAGGGCCGCTGTCTGAAGTTCCAAAGCCCGAAAAAGAACTGTCTGGCGAAGTCCCAAAACTTGTCGTCGGCCTCTTTGCGGGTCTTCTGGGCCTTCCGGGGCATTGGCCGTCCGTCTAGCCCAATAATATTGGGAACCTCCTTCCACAAATCCCAATCCTCATCGTGGTAGGGTTTTTCGTTCTCCTTCAGCTCATACTCGTTCATCTTGTCGAGAATCTCTTCGGCGCGCGCCAGGAACTGCACCACGGGGCTGCTGCGCATCATCTCAACGACCTCCGCGTTCTCCCGAATTTCCTCCTCCGTGGCGTCCTCGCGCTTCTCAAAGACGGAGTCGTCGGAGCCGAAGGCGGCGTCGTTCTCAGCGAGGATTTTGTCGACCTCCGGGGTGTGGCGGTGGTCCGGGAGAGTCTGGGCCTCCCAAAGGGCCTGGCGGGCCAAGAGCTCGAAGTGGCCGGGCTCGGAAGGCTCGGCGGGCTTTTCCTTGGGCTTGCGGCGGAAGGGATTGGGGAGGGAGATGGCTGCGAAGTTGGGGTGGAGGGAGGGTGCGTCGGCGAGGTTGAAGGCATTGTTGGGAAAGGAGGGGAGAGAGAGAGGGTTGGGGGGTTTGGAGAACCAGTTTCCCCCGAAGGGATTGAAGTTTATAGAAGCCATTGGAGGAAAAGGAAAATGAAGGTATGAATGAAGGATGATGGTATAGTTTGAAGTGAAGTGTGAGCAGTGTTTGTTTGTGTTGAATTCAGGAGAGGATAAAGAAAACGGACCCAATTCAACGTCAATAGATTGGCCTCTTCATTCTACACCCTCATCTTTTAAACCTGGACCCCCCATTTGGGGTGAAGTGGCAAAAATACCCTATTCAATTTATAAACCAACCCTACTTTCCTTTCTCCCCACGTCATTCTCTTCCTCCGCCGGTGCACCTTCATTTCGTGTGTTGTCTGTATGAGATCATGCCAGAATACCATTGACCTCCTAATTTTTTTAAGGCATTTGTACTTTAGAGTGTGCATTTAAGATAGTATTTATGAATTCCTTAACACATTATACTTGACATTATACACTAATATAAGGATGTGTGGTGAGTATGTATGGAGAGTTGTTGCACTCATCCACATGTATGATCAGTTGGGGGATGTTTGTTTTTACTAAACAAAACAATTGGGTGGTTGTCATAATTTTATAGTTAAATATACTAACTTGAACAACTTAGATTTTATTTTTAGTTAAATATATAAATAATGTTTTGTTCATAATGGGACAAACGTGAATATATGAGCATTTATGAGGGATGAGAATGAGCTATATGACTTCCACATATCAAGAGGTTTTCTATATATGCACAATTACCGTTGTGCACGTCCAAATAGATGGTGTTACCCATGATGGGTAATCTGAACTTCTTGTGAGAACCATCATCTTAGTAGGTCATTTTAGGTGATGTCCATGTTGTCAGGACACATCCAACTAGGTTTGTTCACATCGTCGTTTGCTAAAGCGTGTTCTACAGCAGTTTGGGTATGAGCAAACGGTTCCTTGACCTCTCCTGCCATTTGAAGGAGGTTTCATGACTATTATGAAAGACTGATGGTTGCAATTTGCCAACCACCTTATTACTGGTGTGATTGGCTTCACATCCATTAGCATGCGTAGTCAGATACATGACTGGTTCAAATCAGTGTCACACCCCATACGTATTTCATAGGGTGGACGAAGATTGACTGTCTATATTGTCACATCGTCAGTCACATAGTTCAGATGATGGTAAGACACGACTGACATCACAACACGACCATGCTTGTCCGCTGAGTAATTTATCTTGTTTTGTATCTATTCCTATTTTACCATGGTTACTTGTTTTCATATTTTAAGTGTCTAATGTCATTTCAGAATGCAGGGTATATTCAAGAGGATCGTCGACATCCTACAACACATGATCGACTGTGAACATGTGTCAAAAGGTACTCCAACATGGGATGAAACCTAAAGTGCATTGCACCTAACCCATGACATCATAGATGAAGAGACCATTTACATGTTCACATTTTAGTTTTGTTATGTATTTAGATTTTTTATTTTTTAAATTAAAAACTACAGTGTACAATAACTTTTAGTCATTAATATATGAGATATTCTCATTTATGACAAACATGTCATGTGTTTACTTTATCTCAATATTGTTATTATTCAAAAATAAATAAATTTTGTATTAAAAAGAATAATTGTGTATTAAGTGACTTACAAATATATTTATATATATATATATATATATTTTAAAATGTATAATTTGAAATCTAAAAGATGTGTTAGAACATATCATTTTATATATATTTCAGAATGTATAATGTAAAATATGTTTATGAGTATAATTTTATTCACACTTACTAGCTTTACTCATAGAATTGGATTATAATAATAAATAAATTCATTGTTTTAATTAATAATCATATAATTGGTTTATTTTGACCCTAACTATTATTTTTGTTAATTTTGTGTTTTTAGAGTACATGGTCTGAATGAAGTGTCTATCTTTGTGAATGGGCCTATGCAAAAGTCTAAGTTGCTTCTTTGAATTAAAATAGGAAACAAATTTGAGGAGAAGAATGAGAAAATAAAATCTACAATATCTCAAAAACATAATTGGAAGCAAATATTCTGTTACAAGAATTTTGGAAAGTTAGAAACTGTTAATAAAATTTAAACCAAAATATTTTCCCAAATCCCTTGGAGCAGAAAAATCTATAAAAAGACACAAGATTCAAGGAGAAAGAAAAAAGCTTCACAGGATTTTCTTAGTTTATGCTTTACTTTGTAATTCTTTATTTTTGCCTTCGCATGGAATCCTTTTGGTTAATTCCTTTGTAATTCCCCATTGAGTTCTAAGGTTTTGATCAATAAATTTTTTGTTTTTTTTTTCAATTCTATATACAGTTGTTTTAATATTCTAATTTCCTGGAAAACTGAATTTTGTGAGAGGTTGTACTTGAACGCATGATTGAAGTTTTGGTGCTTGAACCTCAGCTATGTGCCCAAAACCTAAACATTTAAAACATTTTGTGCTTGAAGTTTTGGTGAGTGACTTAGGGGTAGAGGTAGAAGGATTGTGTTTAGAAACTTTTTGGTGAGAAGTGATGTCTTTTGAAAAATAGGAAGGAGAAGTTTTTGTAGAAATGTTGTTTGCACCCTTCCCGAAAGGTTTGTAGAAACCATCATTAGGAGTATTTTTGAAAATTGTTTTCTTTGAAATTTTTGATTGCACCTTGATGGCTATGTGAACCAACTTCTTTAAGGAAGAATACTCATATATTTCTACAACATCTTGAATTTCTCTCCTCAAACCACTCACAAACTGAGTTATCTTTGACTCATTAGGCATATTAAATTTAGTCAAAGTTGTTTCTAACTCTTCAAAATATTCCTTTATCGTCCTAGGTTCTTGATGAAGTCGTTGGAGCTTCAACAAGTGTTCCTTCTTATGAGGAGGAACAAACCGCGTGCACATACATTCTTTCAAATCATACCAAGAGACCACGATTGACCTCTTGTTTAGCCCAATGTCCAATACAGTTTGTTGCCACCATTGTATGACATAGTCTAAACAAACTAGGGAAGTTAACCTAACCTTTTGGTCCTCGGTGACCTTATACACATTAAAGAGTTTTTCAACTTTAACTTCCCATTCTAAATACAAAGTAGGGTCATTGTGCCCACTAAAACAATGTAACTTTACAAAATTAAAGGAATGTTGTGATTGTTGTTGGTGTTGATGGTGTCGATTTGCAAAATTGTGCACTTGCCAATCATGTTCTTGACTCCCATAGTCCATGGAATGTCTAGTTGTTGTTGTCGGCTCTCATCTTCTTTCTTGAGTTTGCCTTGCTTGAGCTTCTTCTAGTCTTTGCAATATTTTTGCTAGTTGGCTTATTTCCTCGTCTTTGTGGACCATTCGCTTTGGGAGAACTTGTGGAGATCTAGAAGCGAATGGTCCACAAAGACGAGGAAATAAGCCAACTAGCGTAAAGATTGCAAAGACTAGAAGAAGCTCAAGCGAGGAAAACTCAAGAAAGAAGATGGGAACCGCCAAGATCAACTAGACATTCCATGTACTATGGGAATCAATAACATGATTGGCGAGTGCACAATTTTGCAAACCGGCACCATCAACACCAACAACAACCACAACATTCTTTTAATTTTGTAAAGTTACCTAGTTTTAATGGGTACAATGACCCTACTTTGTATTTAGAATGCGAAGCTAAAGTTGAAAAACTCTTTAATGTGTATAAGGTCACCGAGGACAAAAAGGTTAGGTTAGCTTCCCTAGTTTTTTTAGACTATGCCACACAATGGGGGCAACAAACTGTATTGGACATTAGGCTAAACAAGAGGCCAACTGTGGTCTCTTGGTACGATTTGAAAGAATGTATGTGCACGCAGTTTGTTCCTCCTCATAGGAAGGAACACTTGTTGAAACTCCAACGGCTTCATCAAGGACCTAGGACGGTAAAGGAATATTTTAAAGACTTAGAAACAACTTTGACTAACATTTATATGCCTAATAGTGATAAGTCAAAGATAATTCGGTTTGTGAGTGGTTTAAGGAGAGAAATTCGAGATGTTGTAGAAGTAAATGAGTATTCCTCTTTAAAGAAGTTGGTTCACCTAGTCATCAAGGTGAGATCACAAATTTCAAAGAAAACAACTTTCAAAAATACCCCTAATGATGGTTTCTACAAATCTTTCGGGAAGGATGCAAACAACATTTCTACAAAAACTTCTCCTTCCCATTTTTCAAAAGAAATCACTACTCACCAAAAGGTTTATAAAGACCACCTTTCTACTTCTACTACTAAGTCACCAACCAAAAACCCCCAATATAAAATGTTTTAAAAGTTTAGGTTTTGGGCACATCGCTGCCAATTGTCCAACTAAAAGCACCAAGTTGGCAACTAAAGAACAAATACAAATAAAAACAAAAAGAGAAAATGAAAAAGTCGAGGAAAGTAAAAAGGGTCTCATCTTGTTAGACCTCACAAAAATAATTGCGCCTTCACGGTATACTTTTTCCTTCTCTTTTTCATTACTAAATGTTTCTATCTAGTTACCAACTTTCTTAAAGAATTTTAGGGATGATTTTCAAACACCTCCTAAAGGTTTCCACCTTTTAAGAGGATTTTCATAAAAAAGATTTGTCATTCCCAAACATTCTTTTCAAACTTGGTATGTATATAGAACCCCATCTTATGCACTCCCAACACTTAAGGAACATAAGTTGAGTTCACATCCCAATCCTTGCATTATTTTATATGTGAACAAACTAACTATGTTATCTACAGAAGTTTTGAATTCGAGGTCGAATTCTCTCGAACTTGGGAGGCATGATACAACCCAAGTAGCTACGAAGATGACCAAGGAAGCAAAAGACAAAGCATATGGTGAACAGTCATCTCAGTAAACAATTCAAGACCCCACCAAGGATCACATGGACCTCAGCAGAGAAGCTGGCCATAAACCAACACACCTACTATTCTTCCTTTTGGTCTTCTTATAAGATACAAATATGTTGTAAATAATTTGGGCTCTCTTTAGAGGTTCAAATAGAAAAGATAGGATAGAATAAGGTTCCTTTAGCATAATAAGGGGTGTAGGTATCATTTTAGCTTGTTCCTAGCCCTTTAGGAATGAAATTTGACCTAGTTTCTAGAAAGACAAGCCTAAGGTGCGGGTTTGACTTAGTCAAACACTAAGGCTACCCCTTTTTTAGTGTTTCCCACCCTACCCTTGCTTCTTTTTCTCCAAGGCTCCTTCACCTATAAATAGGAGGCCTTCCACATTGTATTTTACATGTTGAAATTGAATAGAAAAGTTACTCTGCACAAATATTGTGAGAGCTTGAGTGAGTATTGTCTTCTCTTCCTTTTGGTCTTATCTTGATGAGAATGGAACTCTCAAGTGGCGGCCTAACACTTATCTGGGTGGTTTTCACCCATGAAGTGGTGTGACCACCTACCACCATTTCCATAAGTTTCTTCTTCCATTTCCTTCATGTTTCCTTTCGATAAACGTTTCCTAGTTTTCTTCTTTATTTCGACAATTGCATACATGGAACCATACAATGTCATTTTATCTTTGCCTTTGTGAAATGCACCTTCACACCTACTTAACCACTTGGTTAAGTTAGTGTCCAGTGGGAATTTTCCTAAGGTCATCACCATTAACTCCTAAAATCTCAATCTTAAAGTAAAGTGTCACCTAAATGAAAACATCTAAAAATCAACCCACATCACTTAGGGTTTGACTAAGTCAAACTTGCACCCTAGGCTTGTCCTTCTAGAAGCTAGGTCAAAATCCCTTCCTAAAGGGCTAGGAATAAGCTAAAATGCTAACTACACCCCTATTATGCTAAAGGTACCTTATTCTAGCCTATCTTTGCTAGTTGGACCCCTAAAGTGAGCCCAAAATTATTTACAACATATTCTATCTCTTAAGAAGACCAAAAGGAAGAACAGTTGGTGCTCTGGTTTATGCCCATCTCCTCTGGTCGGGTCTATGAGATCCTTGATGGGGTCTTGAATTGTTTGTTGAGATAACTGCTCGCCATGTGCTTTGTCTTTTGCTTCCTTGGTCATCTTCATGGCTACTTGGTTTGTATCAAAAGGGGACACTCTTTTTCCCTTATGATGGTTTTTTAATGAGGTCACCCAATGAAAATTGTTCTTGAATGATGATGCACTAGAATTATTTGCTTGTTAGCACACGATAAGGTGACATACCGGTAAGATTATTCGGGTAAGCACCAGGTGTGCATAACTAATTACGTAATGATTAGACGAGATGACCTATTTCCTTGGTAAGATCCCAAGTCTAGGTGCTTAGAAGTTGTGTAATTCAAATGGGGAAACCTTTTCTCGGTAAGATTTTGAGTTTAGACACCCTGAATCTCGAGTAATTGTAACTTAAGATTTGTTCGCTGAGAGTAGGTAAGACGGCCTACCTTAGCCCTAGTCATCCGAGTTTGAGCACCCTATAAGGTGGCAATACTCCAAAAAGAAAATTGTTTAGAAGTTAACTCGGTGTGTAAGCCAACACTCGAGTTAGATGCTCTGAACAAGGGAAATCATGGAAGAGTTGACTTGGTGTGTAAGCCAACACCCGAGTCAAATACTCTAAAACAAAGGAAATTGTTGAAGAGTTGACTTGGTGTGTAGGCCAACACCTGAGTCAGATACTCTAAACAAAGGAAATAGTGGAAGAGTTGGATTGGTGTGTAAGTCAACACCCAATTCAGATACTCTAAGCGAGCGAAGTTATTGAGGAGTTGACTTGGCGCGTAAGCCAATACCCAAGTCAGAAACTCTAGGGAAAGGTAAAGGTTAAGGGCCAACCTGATGTGTGAACTAACACCCACGTCAGATGCTCTAAACAAAGATAATTGTTAACTTGGTGTGTAAGCCAACACTCAAGTTAGATGTTCTAAGCCAAGGGATTGATTAGGTGCGTAAGCCAACGGTCTAGACAGACGTGTCATGATTGTGAACAAGTCATCCTTGACCTGGGAGAGGAGATCAGACGCGAATCTTTGAGTAACGAAGTCCCTGTTTAGCAAAATCAAAGTATGTGCCCTTTATTCAAGCAGCTGAAGAGCACTTATGCGAATCAAAAGGTTCTTTGCAGCCGAGAGTATGGATCATCCCAATGTTAGATTTCCAAAGCATGGTGATTTGTGGTGATTAATGGAAGTTTTAAGTTTGTTGTCCTTTTAGCTTAAATGGATTAGCATAAGTGTGAATTGGTATCTTACCCATAGGTGTTAAGTTTATGCTAATTACGTTTTGGTAAGCATGAATAACACAAGTTTGCCAAAGATAAAAAGCTAGATAAGCAGAACGAAGGCTATAACTAGCATACATAAATAAGAGTGGTTAATAAGTTAAACTGTTCAAAGTGCTACAAAATGTGGTAAGCTACACAAAGAGTACTACTCTTCCACGAGCTGCCCGTCTACCATAGTTTTGCTCGGGCCAAGCCGAGAGAAGTCCATCTTAGGATAAATTCCTAAGGCTTGTGCAACGACATCTTCAAAGCCCACCGGGTATGAGTTAGCAGCGTCATTGGTGAAGGCTTCCTTCTCCTTGGCTAACTCCTAATATTTTTGTGCCAATTTCTCTTTGAGCCTCTCTATCTTAGGCAAGAGTTTTGCTTTCTCTTCATATAAGCCTAAGGCATCCTTGGACTTCTTAGTCAGGAGGGCCTTGGCTTCTTGTTGTAACTGTCTTGACTGTTGGAGTTCCTCATGAAGCTTCGCCGTTTCTTGCTTGAGGTTTCCTACTTTTGGATGGGGCTCAACAACCTCATAGGACTTCTTCTCAGCTGACCCTCTCCACTCCTTCAGCTTGGAGACGACCAGGCAACTTGTAGCCAGTGCTTGCCCCAGAAGCGATCCTCCTCGAGGCCCATCAGCTTCTCCTTGGCCTTGTTGGGTAGGAGGGCCTTCTTGAGAAAAGAGGGAGCGTCCAAGCTTTGGTTGCATAGTCCTTCTTCCTAGATGCTCATGCCCTCTTCTTCCTACACCACTACCATGTCACGTGGTGGGGATGGGCTTGGCTAAGGAGCATGGTGAAAGGGAACACGTCCATCTGAGGTGGAGAGCTTGGAAGGGGCATCTGTTGTCTTCCTTCTCCTTTTAAAGACTGGCCCAGAATAGGTTTCCTCGTCGTCTTCAGTAAGGGTTGGAGTTACGATGCCAACAACTTTGAGTTTGAGATCCTGGGCTAGGGGCGCTTGGGCAGCTGCCCTCATCTTCTTGTCCCTTTATGCTAGATCCTTCTTTTTGATCCAGGCCAGCATGTTGTCTGCAAAGAGGACCAGAGAAATTTATCAACAATAAATTAAGTCAGCATCATTAAGTGAAATAAAGAAAGGTACCAACATATGCTTTTAGTCCCCTTGGGAGAACTCTGGGCTTATGAGAGTGGTCGTGTAAAAAACCACCTTTAAGCTGGAAAGGAAGTGACAGACCTCCTGATCACGTTGAAACATGTCTTCCAGGTGCCAAGCACTCTGGAAGTTAGGCTTCTTGGTCCAGTATAAGGGAAACCCATCTAGAAGAGTGAGGTCCTTCTTGTTGCAACGTATATTCAGGAATTTGCCTTTTAAACCTTTGTAAGACTGCTGGAAGAGCGATAACAATGCTCTCCCAACCACCCCATTGAAGGAAACCCAGAGTTGGCAACCTAGGTGTTTGGCCTCAAAGAAATATAGGAAGACTTCCACAGATGGCAAAAGGCCAAACTGTGTGCAAAGAATTGAGAAACCCCAAACAAATGCCCAATTATTTGGATGTAGCTGGACAGGGGCCACGTTAATCTCGGTGAGAATTTATTTTTCAAGACAATGACATAAAAATAACAAAGAAGAACCCTCAAGGTCCAAGGACTCATCGCAACAAACAAGCTCATCCTCTCTACACGGGATTATCCTAAGGGCTATATCGCTCTCTCTGCCAAAACGATACTTATGTTGGCACTTCTCTTTTCTAAGGGCCACTATTTGGTCACGAGAGGTGTTTGTGGAAACCTCTTCTAATAGACTCTGGGGTGCCCAGGGGTATAAAGCTTGGTAATCCATTGCAAAAGTATCTAGAAAATACAAACACAAACAAATGCAGACACACATTCAGGCAAAGAAAACCACATGCAAATATGCATTTTAGATTCAAACGAAACCATATAACCAGCAGAAGTAACGACGAGCATAAGCAGGAAAGAATAAATCGAAAAAGACCCAGCTTAGGCAGTGTGATCGAAACAAATATTCCAAACAGATCATCATGCAAACACAAAGTAATGGTTTGAGTGAAAGAAAGTACCTTGTTTCAGGGAGCAGTTGAAGGCAAGGAGCTTTCCTAGGTTTGTGAAGGAGGCGTAGTGAGTCTGAGAGAGGCGCGAAGGGGTACAAGTGAAGGGGAAATGAAAAAATGAATCAAGAATGCTTTCGAACGTTAACTTAAACGAATATGGGAATAACAAGCGACAATGCTTTTTCACCGTTGATAAGAGTGCCTCTTGTGCGCCCACCATTGAGTAAGGTGAAATGTCACCTCAGAAACGATTTGTGTGTTGTGCCACACCTGCCCATTGTGAGATTGACACGTAAGCCACCAGAGCACACGAATAGTCTCTTTGCTAAAGCAAGCTCAGCTCGAGCCTGAGGGGCTTGTGTACTGGACCAGAGCGCTCAGGGCTCAATGGTCGGTGGTCGGATCTTGGTGCATGGCACAGGCAGGCCAGCTCGACTGTTGGGCCAGTATAATGGGCCACATGATTGGGCCCCGGTTGGACAGTAAACCCGTTTTGGTATAATTGACGTAACTTTTTGTACGTAAAGGCAAGGCGATTAATAAAGGATATTTGTGGACCTAGGGGTACGCTTAGTGCGTATGGGGTCTAGGTCAAGTAAATGTTTTCTTTTAAACCTAAGTCCGTGCAAGAGATGGCTCAATTGATTGTTCTTGTGAGAGAGAACAGTTGCACCAGAATTTAAAGAGAAACATAACCAAACTGCATTCAATTGATGTTAGTGGGTTTCAGTCTTCAAAGAGAAAAGACTTGACCAAGACCTGCACTGGAAACGTTAGAAAAAACAGAAAATCACATGGTCATCACATGTGATCTTTGACTAGTCATAAAGGCTCTTAAATTTTCAAGATTTTGGAATATATTCCTTTATGACATGTTGTAACTTCCTCCAGAACAAGATCAGGCTTTCAATACAGCTTTAGTGACTCAGGATTCTTTCATAATTGAGATCTGCAATAGACACAATTTAAAAAAGAATTAAATTCATTCTTTCACAATGCTGCCAGAGAGAAAACAATCGGTTGTTTTTCTGCAACAGTAAAACAGATTTTGATTTATTAAGTATGAGCAGATAAGATTCAATGAAGATGTAATTGAACATTTAACAAGAGATATTTAAGCATGAATTTGAATTAAAAACAAATAAGGATAGAGATAAGGAAGGTCTTATCCTTTATGAAGTTCCTTCAATGAGTCATTTGTTTGTGATCAAGAAGCCTCTTTTGACTATTAAGAACCTTGGACTGG
>Ga0123342_1005145_pt1 | contig 19277 bp, 8 predicted proteins | sample Turbeawhitnodule_FD_89960 | JGI IMG/M metagenome (GOLD analysis project Ga0123342, IMG submission 89960) | Root nodule microbial communities of legume samples collected from Mexico - Turtle bean Mexico white nodule | ecosystem: Host-associated > Plants > Roots > Nodule | place: Mexico: Nepantla... | reverse complement strand
CATCTCAAAAACACAATCTCTCTACACACTCTCAAATATAATAAATATATATATTTTTTTTTTTATAAAATTTATAGATATATATATATATATATATATATATATATATATATATATATATCTAAACTATATTAGTATAAATTTGACCATATATTTTCCCCGTTAATGCCTTTTAATTGAATTATATTTTCTCAAAATTTATTGCTAAATTGAAATTTTATTTTCATAATGTTTATAAATATTTATATTACACTAACATAAGACACAATAATCTTGACGATAAAAAATTATAGTTTAATGGTTGAATCAATAAAAAATATTGTATACATAAGATTATTGATGATTTTATATTTATTACAAGTTACATAGATATACATTAACATATTCCATGTATATAATAAAAATTTATCCATAAACATTAAATATGATTAAGTTGAAATAACATTGCATCAAATTTTCATGTATTTCGTAGTAAGAGGGTTATTTATTTTAGGATTATACGTATATATTTTCTTGGAAGACAATTATACTTGAGAAAAATTACTACGGGTGACATCAAATATTTAATATAGTTTACCTATTCAAAACTCAAAATTCGAAACTGTTAATTTAAATTGAAATAATCTTATACTAATTAATTTTCATATTCAGTGATTAAACTCTAAATCACTTGTTAAGTGAACTCAAAATTATTATATATACGAGAAAAAAACTATATATTTTCTCGTGGAATATATTTTAATATTTACTAAAATGATAAAATAAATAGCCAATCCCTAAAATGGAAATAAATGCATAAGGATGAAGAAGATTCGCATATTGAGTATAGAATAAAGGACAATTTTGAAATTTCACAAATTGAGTAGGTGCAGGTTCAAAATCATTGAGTGCAGAAAGCAATTATTGTTAGAGGTTTTACAAACAAAAGAAAGCCCAAGTTTAAGCTTAGGAAGCCCAAAAGTGTTAGGAAAAGTCATGTTGATTAGTTAATCATAATTAAATATAAAGTCAAATTTAGTCCAAGTTAATTGGCCTAATAATTACATGCCAAAGAAGGTGACAAATGGTTATATGATTTAAAAGAATTTTAGATAATTTTTATTTATTTTTACTAGTGGGAAAATTTAGTTCATTTTACCAGAAGTTTTTGGTAACTATTTTTTTTATTAATTTATAGCATTGTTAAAAAGTTATTTAAAGTAGTATTTTTTTAAATGTTGAATATTTATATTTATTCCATCTTTAAATTATTTATTAAATATATAATATTTTTAAAATAAGTTTTTTTAATTATGCATTTTTTTGTTTCTTTCATTTATATGACATAATTTTATTATTATTATTTATGTAAGTTATTTTTTATTTTTTATTTTTATACATAAAATATTGATAATGATAGTCCATAATTAATTTTCAATATTTTATATTACATTATTTCTTTTAATGATTTATATAATTTGTAATATTTATGTGTTATTTAAATATTGAACTTTTGACGCTAGACAAAATATTTGACATAATTGAGCCCTCTTATAAGGTAGTGTACATTTATTTAAATAAAAATCATACTACTTTTGTTTTATTAAAAATGATGATTATTATTTTATATATTATGTCTATCAATAAATTTACAACGAATCTTGATTAAGTTACGGATTAAAGTTACTAGTTTAATTTATATCACATTTATTTTATTTTATTTTTTTAAACTCTAATACTACTATTGTGATTCTTCTAATCTTAATTTTCTTTTTATCATTATACTATTTGACATAAGTTGAACTTTCTTAAGCGTTTCTTATAGAGATGCTAATGGTGTTAAATTTGAACAATAATCACTAGATAATATAATTTAAATAATATTATTTTAATAGTTTAATTAAAGATAATCTAATTTTCATGGACAAATAGACTACCATACACAAATAGTTCACAAATAATATATAGTTTTAATAAACTAATTATTTTATCTTAAGTATGTTCCTCATAGCTGAAAAAATGTGATTTCCTCGTATGAAATAAAGCTGTGTCAAGTTATTAAATTTCCAAACCTTAAATCCTAAATACATTTCAATAAAATTTCTCATATAATAAATTAACATTTTGTAATTACATACTAAACATTTTATCATGTCAATAGAAGAAGATGTTAATTACAAAAGTGTAATAATTATTAAACTTTAAGCATTAATTACATCCATGCAAGCAGATAAAAGAATAAACAAAATTATGCATTATCATAAAACGAGCATCTTAAACAAAAATATCTATTTATTAGGTATAAAAATAATATTTAGGTGTGAGTCTATTGAAACTAAAATTTCATCTTAATAGTATAAATTTTAAAATAATATCATTAAAATATTTTTTGAATATATTAATTTATAATATGTAACCATGAAGCTAATAATGTTCCAGTGACACTTCTGGAAACCTCCACGATTCTGTGGAGTGCATGTTATGGGACACATGGCACAAATCTTAATAAAATTGGGTTATGTGTCCTTATCCATCAACATCATGGGTAGGGATACCCATCTTTTTAGTGCTTAATCAACCTTCTTATAATTTTTAATATTATTTTACTTTTCAATTAGTATCTTAAAAACATAAGATGACCCTTCTTCATAATATCACTTCAAAATTAGACTTAGGTATATGTTGGGTTACCTAAATTGAATTAGTTATAATAATTTATAAATTTAAGTATTTTTATTTTATTTTTTTATTAAATTTTTTGTTTGATTTAGTGTTGAAAATTTTCAATCAAGTTCTTACATTTTGATTTTGTCATTAATTTAGTTGACATGATGGTTATCCTAAGTTGTTATTGTTTTTATGTCTCTACATAAAAAGTATAAAATAACATAACTAAATTTGAATTACCTTATAAATATTTCGTAGCATTATTAATTAAATTTTTATAAATTGTTATGTTTTATTAAGTATTCAAAGAATTTATATATTTTTATCGAAATTTTGATGTGATCTTCACATTATTAAGTGAAATGATGTGATTGCTTGATTTTATAGTCTCAACTAATTAACAAACAAGTTTAATTTTGATGTATGCTTTTATCATGTTAACCAATTAAAAATGGTCTTCAATGTAATTTTTTTAAAAAAATTATCACAAACTATTAATTTTCAGTCATATAAAATTTAAAGAAAATAGTGTTTTTTTACAGTGTTAGACCATTCAATTACATTACACTACTAGTTGATTAGTTAAGATGGTTTGGTTGTTTATACTTTTTTTCATATGAATCAAAATTAGAAAAGGCACATATGTAGGTATATATACATACATATATATATATATATGTATGTATGTATATATATGTGTATATATATATATATGTGACAGGAGAACAAAGGCCATATTTCACTCCCAAAATTGTGTTTCTGCACACACCACCATCTTTCTCTGTCTGAATCATTCAAACACGTATGGCTGTGTCTGATAACGAAGACTTTGCATCAGACTATACAGACAGCGAACCCTCTAAAAAGACCAGGCGTAGTAGGTTCAGGGATAGGTCCAAGGTATGTTGTTGCCTTCAATCCATATGTTTTTTTTTTTGTATAAAACTTAGATGCATGTTTTTTTGGTACTGTTGTTTAATTTTATTTTGTAGCTGACAGAACAATATTATACAATAACTGTATTTAATTGGCGTCACAAGTTTTGTCCTTTTCGTTTTTCCAATTTGATTTCTATGCATTCTGTATCTATTTTTTGATTTTATGATATGGATTTGTTTTGTTTTGGTTGAAAATTAAGGAGGTGTTGTCCAAACAAGCTGTGAAGATAGTCAAACGAGCTGAAGAGCATGAAAGTTTCATCAACAAGGTGGGTTTGTTTTGCTTAATTTCTGATTCATGTTTTTTTAGCTATGGATTTATTTTTCATCATCTTAGGCCATTAGGGTATGGTAATATCGAACAAGCTTTGATTTTTTTATTTATTTCTGTGAATGTTCAGGTGACTCATCTTCTGGGGGTTCTTGGCTTTGGTGGGTTTTGCTTCCTCTTTGGGGCAAGTAAGTTTATTCTGATTGAACAGTGTAGTGGTTTTTGTTTCTCTTTTTCTCTTTTGAGAAGATTCAATGCCTCTTTATTGGTTTTCATTTTTTATCACCCTCTTTTACCAGGGCCAGAAGCTGTTCCCTTGGTATATTGTGTGTTCTATGTCGTGTTTGTTCCTCTCCGTTGGATATATTACAGGTTCAAGAAATGGCATTACTATCTCCTGGTAAATGATGATATCTCATACTCTCTCTGCAACCATGAAACCAGTGAAGTGCTAACAACACAACTTTTTGACATACTCTGTTAAATATACTCTTTATTGACTAAAATGTATTATAAATCATAAATTGATGTGAATTTCATTACTTATTTAATAAGCTTCTCTCATGATTTGCAATTTTTAACAAGTTTTAATTTTAACTACTGATAAAGGGTATTTTAGAAAGTGTGTTAGAGACTCCTAGGCCCTGTTTCAATATCTTTACTGATTAAAATCATTGGAATAATGTCTTGATGTTCTCATTATGAAGAGGGTACAAGTATTAATTTCATGTGTACCTAGTAGAAAACTATGCATTAAAACCAAGCAATTAAGTGATTGTATTGTTCATATGTTTCAGGATTTTTGCTATTATGCCAATACAATCTTGTTGATTTGCCTCCTTTTTTATCCAAGAAATGAAAAGCTTTTCATGGTCTGCTTTTCATTCGCTGAGGTAACCATAATTTGATATCTTGGTAGAAGAATGGTTCATTTGTCAACTTTATGACTTATTCAAGAACTGTTGCAGGGACCATTAGCGTGGGCTTTGATTGTTTGGCGCTGCAGTTTGGTTTTCAGTTCTTTTGACAAAATTGTCAGTGTTCTGATCCATCTTTTACCTGGTAATGACTGCATTTTTAATAACTTCTCTCCTTTTTAAACAAGATAATAAAAACCTTAGCCTTCTCCTATGATCATTCTGAACTTATGTTTTCCATTCTCAAATATTGGGAATGACTGCTAGAAAAAAGTCTGTATGTGTTATCTGCATAGCGTGCACTAAGTAATTTTTTGTGGAACATCTCTGATAAAGTGTATTTTACATGCTTTGTGTTCAAATTCTATTATCTTCATGATTTCTATATTCAATATTCAAAAGATTCTGGAATAGTATTGGGGTTGGTTTAACTCCTAGTTTTTCGATAGATCCTCCTAGATGCATATTGATGTTTGAACTAAAATCAATATTCAATAGCTTCATGCTAGACATGGAAATCAATAGTTTAGTAGCAGTAGACAACTTTTGCTAGATTTTTCAGAGAAATAACAGAAAAACAAGGTTTCCAGCCCAGAAAATTTTGATTTTAAAAGTGGATAATTTTGTTAAATATTAAATATTCTATTTGTGTGGAACTGAATTCATGATTAAATTCTGTAAGGAAATTTAAAAAGTGGCTACAATAGCCAGAATGTATGTTTATCAAGAAATTTGTATTAGTGCATATGGAGGATTTCTTTATCCATGCTTGAATTATGTAATATCTGTCAGATATAAAACCATTCATGAGTCTTCATCTAAGAATATGCCCCTAAATCTGTACATTCAATTAATACATTTTATCCTGAATATTATGAAAATATTATTTTAGTACTCGTTTATCCATGCAACAACTTGGAACTTCTAGATAGACATCAGAATATCAGAGATGCTACAATTGGAATGGACTTCTGATAGACTCCTCAACTTTATTGTTTCTTACTCTGCTTCCATTTTGGCTTGGATTTGTGATAGACTTGTCAAATATTATGCTTTTAATGCAATAGTTTTGTTTTGTTTTCAGGATTAGTTCTATTTTCCATTCGATGGTGGAATCCTACAACCTTTGAAGCCATGCGACCAGAGGGAACTGCTGCAAGAGCTACATGGCCTTATATTGAAGATAAATCCCATCTCTGGATGTGGTTGTTTCTGGTTCCCTTAGCAGTTTACATTCTGTGGCAGGTTCTATACTTCCTCATTGTCAATGTCTTGCGCAGACAACGGTTTTTAAGAGATCCTGAAGTCATGACTTCCTACAGGTAATCAAAGAACTTCCCTACACTTTTCTCACTCCATTTTGAAAGGGTGTGTTCTTGAGTGGTGGTAGAAAGTTCTTTGAAATTTCTCATTTTGTTGTGTTCACTGTTTCATAGGGAACTCTCCAAAAAAGCTCAGAAAGCAAACAATATGTGGTGGCGCTTAAGTGGCCTACTTGGGGATCAAAATCGCTTGTTGATGTACATCCTTCTTCAAGGCATGTTTACTGTGGCAACCACAGCACTAACTGTTCCCATATTCTTGTCCTATGAATTGTCTGTGATTTTCCAAATACTGAAGATTTCTGCTTCAGTATGGAATGGGGGAAGCTTCCTGATAGATGTAATGCCTAGGCAGGTAATTCTCAAGGAGAAAAAGAAATCAGAAATGCAACATGTTCCAAATCAAAATTATCAGTGATAGATGGTGCTGGAAAATTGTAGGTAGTTCAACAATTCTTCATGATATGAATGAAATATCCCTTTATTCATACCATATTAGTCTTGCTGTATAATACAAGAAGACCAATGTAAGTGGAATATACCAATGCACATTCCATGTGCATGTGTTCTGATGGGGACTTTGTAGAACAGTCTTGAAAAGTATAATTTCTGTGATCCTTACAAGAGTCTGACGAATTTTGGCACACATATCCTTACCACTTCCTGCAATGGCTCCCCACATTTGTGTCTGTCACATTCAAAAGTTGCACAAAAATCATCAGTGAAATGATCAAATCCATCATGAAAATCTCATAATTTAAGGCAAGAAAATTATATTTCACCTGATTTTGTTACTCCTCCTTATAGCTTAGAACATGGTGTATTTGAAGATATAGTTGGAATTTGAATAAATAAGTTTATGAATGAATGAAACTCAAATGGAAGACCATGTGTACAATTGTACTTAGTCACTGTGTACTTGGATTACCTGTCGAATAGTTGAACATTTATGAAAGAGAATATTTGAGTGAGCACTTTAGGGACCAAGAAAGGGGACCCCTGCATTAATTTAGACAACAAAAAAGATGAAAACATTTAATGTGAAACTTTGGAACTCATTAATATCTTGATTAAGAAATTGTTTCACATTTCAACTATGGACTTTTCAGCTAGAAGGATATCATGTACATACATAAGTAAAATTGTGAAAGTAGATAATATCTTTTTAGTAAACAAATAGTGATCAAATTTGGGTTGAACAAAATCAATGAAAAGAAAGAGAGGTAGAGAGTTTATCTAACCATTCCCTATTAGCCCGTTTTAACTCGTATAAAGACTTTGTTGGCTTGTATACTTGATTGGATTTGGGAGAAATAAGACTAGGTGGTAGATCCATATAATTTTTCTTGGAACTATTGACCTGTTTTAACTCATATAAAGACTTTGTTAACTTGCATACTTGATTGAGTTTGGTAGAAATAAGATTATGTGGTAGATCCATATAAGAAAGACATTATTAACATCCAACTGTGACTAGAGATTTCTACTTATGATTCACTATACACAAATTCTTACTCATTGTCAATCCTATTAGTTTTAATATTCAAGTTGAAATTATTCTTAACAAGGATAATAGAATTGGATTTTGGTTTCACTTTTAATTTTCATGAAAAACAACCAAGTGTGTAAAATCATTTACAATAATAAAAAAATATCAATGCTCATCAATGAGAGAAGTTCCAAAAGAATCACATATGTTTGTATGCAACAAATTAAAATTATAAATAGGTATAATATTATTTTTCATAAAAGATAATCTATGTTGCTTAACTAAACAACAAGAGTTACAAATTATTTCACTATTAGATTGCATGTAAGAGAATACTTTGATTTTTTTTTGAAAATTTCAAAATCAACATTGTTCTAATAATGTTTTATATTGTTAATGAAAATAGTATTGATAAAAGGATGAGTGTTTGGTTCCTGCAGGTAGCAGAGTCCCTCTTAAACTCAACATGCCCATTTTTTTCAAAGTAATATTATCTCGTATTTGACAAAGTTTTCATAAAAATTTAGTTCACAATTTAAACACTCAATGAAGTGTCGAACAAAAATATGATTGAAAGTAAAATAAGATATATGTAACATAATGAACATGATAATTTAAAAAATTGAATATTTTTAGTATGATGTGCTACAACATGAGATTCATTTAAAGGTTTTATATTAACAAGTTTGATTTTATAAAAAATTATGTAATATGTAGTTGTGCAAGATCAATGACTCATGTATAAAGAATCAAAGAATCTTGAAAATTTTTAACTTTCTTAGATTTATAAGTGGAATACTCGACCATAAGATTGTTAATTTGATTTAATTTGTGAGAAAAATTTGTTGAAAAATCTTTCAATATTTTCAATAACGGTTAAACTTGCTTAGGTGTAAATTGTTCATTGTTTTGATTAATATCTTGATGGTTGGCCTACATTTAAATCACTAGTTCTTAAGAATGTCGGTGATATGTATGTCTTATTTTGTGAAAAATTATTAATATTATGCTCTTTGTTTGTTTATCCCAAGATCAAAAGTTATGTTTGGAATAACATTCATCTATATGGAATGATTCATCTTGTCATTGTAGGTGCAATATTTTTCATAATCGAGATTTGTTCGTCTCCATTTCTTGATTTTTTTTTAGCCATTTTCATTATCCAATAGTATTCGACATTTTTTACATCAGGAAAACAATTTTTATTAAGTTATCTTTCTTGTTGAAGAACAAGATAAAAAAACATAATTGCATTGATTCGATTTCTGATACTATTGGAGTGAACAAAGTTGATCTAAAGAACAACGTGAGTTAGGTTTGATTAGTAACAAGTAAATTCTTTGTACATAAAAAGTATCAATTTTTTTTTTGGATTATAAATTTATCCAAGATCCTTCAAGAAACATATAACATGACCTGCATTTGTGTATTTTGTCTCAAAACATTACAACCGCATTTTATGGATTTGGTTTTAAGGATTCTACAAAGAATTTTTAAATACGTGTATAAGTATGAAACACTTCTTTCACCTTGTTTGACATAATGCATTTCTTGAAATAAACATGAAATTATGAAATCATCACATTTGGAGAACATTTCTCACAAATCTTTCCATAGCTAGCAAATACATTAAAAGAAAATCAATAACATATGAAAAAAAGAAGAGAAGAAGAAGATGATTGCATTGAAGGTAGAGTGAGTTGTGACCCGTGTGATATTATACTGAAGTTAGTTCTCTCATAGACTATATAAAAGTAAATTAGCTCTATAAAATACTTATAAGTAGAAGATGAACACACACAAAATAAATTTTATTGATAATTAGAAAAGCAAAGAATATATACATATTAACGTTCAACTAATTGTTATACTCTAAACGTACAACACTACATATTATGGTACAAAAATACGATAATTTTTATTTATTTTAACTGTATTTTTTATTTTTCAGATATTATTGGAATTATTAATTGGATTATTTTTTTATTCGATAACTATTTGCGTAAATTATGAAATTTTGATCCTGTTCTTACAAATTTTGTTGACATAATGATAGATGAGGACATGCTATTTTGTAATCATTTGTTCGTTTTTTTTTTAAATAACAATCCTTAGGTCAATTTAAATATTTTCCTCTGAATAAATTTGCTTAATTTTTAAACAAAAAAAAAGAGTGGCTTGGGTTTGTTTGCATGGATGGGTGGTGAAAAGAAGGAAAGATTCTTAACGGAAGTGAAGGTGGTTTCTCTTTAGCAATGAAAACAAAGTACGTGCTTTAAAATTGACACTTTTGTTTCTGATCTCAACTCTTTATGCACATTCAGAAGAAAATACCGACCACAAGGCTTCGTTTAGGAGATAAGTTATCAATTACGATTTTATCTTTAAAAAGTGTACTAGTATTGTCAGACGACACCTTGAGTCGGTCAAAATCTCGAACTATCTGAATGCGTGATAATACGTGACCGACTGACTCATAGCGACGAATCATGAGTTGACCAAGTCAGTAGGGCTATCCCATAATTAAAAGTTATTTAGTGTAATCTAAAACACGAATCAATCAACCAAGTGCCAACAACTTTGCTGACTTGATTGTCGGAGTGTCTTCTGCAGATACCATCCAAGCCTCTACCACAGTATGACAGAAAAGAAAGAAAAAGAAGAAACTTCAAGAATAGGAAATTGAGTATGAAAACGACTCACTGATAAGATTGTGAGATTATATTAAGCCTAAGAAGAAGAAGTGTTGCAAAAATAAAAATCCAGCACAAAATGAGATTTACTACTAGATAAGAATTACAACGGTAGAAGTTGGTTTGTTGAAAAAGTAATAAAGGCTCCAATAGGTGATAAAAAACAGAGTGAGAGCCCTAGTTATCCTGCTATACAAATATGTTTAAATGAAGAAAATGGCATGAATGAGTGAAAGTATGTGAGGGAAATAAAACAAACTCAAACCCAAACCCAAGAGACTCTAATAACTGAACTAAAAAAACCATAATTAGAGCCATTTTTGGTTGTGTTTTGTTGAGATAGGAGGCAATGAGGCATTGCTTTTGTCCTTGAAAGAGTTCAGTTTTTCGAGCTTCCACTCTCCCCTCAGCCGAGCGATGAACGATGCAGCCTTAACGTTTACATCGGGGCTGGGACAGAAAACGCCGTTACCATTCGTTACGCCGTCACCATTCGTTACGCCGTCATCCACTCTACTTTCCGATGCATTCATAATCTCCTCTCGTTCCGGAGAGCTACACCGCGAGCTATGGTTGCTGCGTATCCTAACAAAATCTCCGCGGACGACGAACTTCATCGCCTTCATCTTGAACGGCGGCGGCGGCGGCGGAACTGGAATCAGCGGGGACTGGTTGCCTGCGTTAACTGTCTCCTCAATCTCCTCGTGGAAATTGACGCTTCTGCTCGGAAGCGGTGGTCGCCCGGTGTTTCGATGCCGTGGAGGAGACGGCGGAGTCGGAGGAGGGATCTGGCTCTTGCTCTTTGACCACCGCTTCGACGGCGGAGGAGGTGGCGGTGGAGGTGCGGGTGATACTGAGTGGATTTTCTTGCTCTTGCCTAGTCCTTTTCGGATTAGACTGTGAAACATTGAAGGCGGTGGCGGAGGAGGTGGTGGAGGTGGCGTCGGTGGTGGCAGTGTCGTGCTATTGGTTAATTCGTCGGCATTATCATCGTAATGTTGATGGTTGTTATTTTTTGCTCTTTGTTTCTTCTTTTTCTTTCGCTGGTTGGAGAGAACTGAAGCCCAAACACTCGCTATCTCTCTCTTCACGTTGCTCTTCTTTCGCTCGGTCTTACGCTCCGATCGCGCCTTCGCCGACGGCGTCGGAGGAGCCAGAGGCGGAGAGGGGATCGTCGTGAACTCGCGCTCGTCGAGCTCGACGCTTATCTCAGTGTCTCTCTCTGTTTTCCGATGCGACCGTCGCGTACTGCGACGAGCCGATTCCGGCGGCGGAGGAGGCGGTGGTGGTGGAGGAGGCGGCGTAGTTGACTTCACCGGCGGCGACGACGTACGAATTTCGAAGGTATCAACAGGAATTTCCTTTACTACTCCATCTTCTTGTTGGTGTTGATGCTGATGTTGTGATTGTGGTGATGGCGATGGTGATGGTGGTGGTGGTGATTCCGTCCACCGTTTGCGGTGGTCGACGGCGGGATAATAGTCTCTAGCCGGCGAGCGGAACTGCTTGTCGATTTCAAAATCATCAAAGAAGCGGAACTTGTTCCGGTCATCAGCGGTTTCCCACTGGCGCAGATCTGGATAAGAGCTGCTGTTTCTTCTCATTCTCAACCGAGTAGCACCACCGGTTGCCGGTGACTGAAAGCGGTTGAGAGGTGTATCATTAATGAAGTCCTTTGTTTCCCCTGGGATCCCAAGCCACCGAGATTGTCCTTGGGAAGGAACTTGACGAAACGCAGCGTTTCGATCCGGAACGGCGTGGTGGTGGTTATTACTTGGGGTCTGTTCGTCGTCGTTTCGTCTGGCAAAGACGCCGCAGAGGATTGCGAAAACGACGAGGAGGATGTTGAGGGAGTCCCAGCTGGTCTTGACGGAGGCGGGGCGTATGAGGCGTGTGGAGGCGGAGAGGAGCGGCGGCAGGGCGAGGAAGAGGATGGTTAGAATGACGATGGGGAAGAGAATGATGATTAGTGGAGGGCTGAGTAAGGGTGGCGATGAGTGCCAGGAGAGACGGTGGGGCATGGTGGTTGGTGGTGGTGATGAGGCACCGGAGAAGAAGGTGAAATGAAATTCTTAAAGCGTAACAACAAATAACTCTTTCATTGGGAGCATAGACAGATAATATACTTGGAGTAACAGCTACTTCCCTCACTCTCCTATTTTCAATTATTTATTCTTTTATTCACCAAATTAAATATTATCTTACTATTTTATTAACATCCTTCAATATTAACCTTATATTTGTTTAGTTTGCACTGTTAAGTTTTTATCTTTAATATTTTTAAAAATATTGTTTTTATGTTTATATTTAATTTGTTGTGTTGTTTATATTAATATATATTTTTGTATAATTATTATTTTATATCAATACGATTTAGTTTATTATAAATTGTTATAAGTTTATTATTAAAAATATTAAAAGAAATATTATAAAAAAGGTTAACTTAAATACAATTTAAGCATCAAAATTGATTTATATATTATAATTTTATCAAATTTATAATTAATGTAGATTTTCTAATATTATTCCTTCTAAATCATGATAAGTTCTAGATAGGTTTATGTCATAATTGAATGGTAAATAGAATTGATATAATACCTGGAAAATTGTTTAGTATATATCATAAACAAAATGAAAAGTTAGTTTTTAAGCCAATATAATTGTATCTGAATATCTTATAACATAAGAGAATAAAATGTGGGCCATAAAAGAAATTTTGAAAATTATTGACATGTTGCATCCTTATGACATTAATCTTAAATTATGAACACAACTTATGAATGAGACCCATGGTTCGGCACTTGGGTCCCAAACTTTTGAACTTTTTAACATTATTTTTTCCTCTTTCTTAGCTTTCTCATTTGAACTTTTGAAACACTTGCTATAATTATGTGTTGTTTCTGCCTTTGTGTAATAATATATTCACTTCCATCAATATAACATATTTTAAATTACTATAAAAGAAGAAGGTATATTAGATGTATTCAAGTTGAAGTCTTTCAAGATGTTGGAGATCACTCCATGCATGGTAAAGACATCCCAATATTCAAATTGATAGAATTGAAAATGATAGAATTGTTTACAAATTTAGTTATCTTTTAATAATTGGTTTTTTAATTATGAAAAGCAAATATATTAATCTACACACGTTAATAATAATTTAATATATTTTAAAAAAATTATTTATTTTTACTAATCCAAAATTACTTGTTTAAGACCACATGTTTGTGGATAATTTTTGTTGTTGTTATCTCGACAAGCTAAAATCTAACCAATTTTTCCATTTTGCAGTTTTCGGTTATTGGTTTTTGATTGTCGGATTGATGTACTTGTTAAAATATTTCGGTCTTAGAGAAAATTCAATTACACATTTTTTTTAAATAAAAATTCTCATATTAGACATCATTATACAACTTAAGATCTCAGCTAGGTTAACACCTCAAATAACAACAATCATTTATCATCACATAAAAAAAAATATTATTAAAAAAGAAAATATAAAAAATACAGAAAAACTAGACCAAAACCTATAGCGATCCAAATCTAGAATAGTCTTTCAGGCATAACATTATATAATTTATGTTGAAAAGATGGTCTCAGCATTCCATGAATGTGTTGGTTCTAGTAGTCCATTGTCTAATTATTGTTGTCGAGATCTTCTCTGAAGAGTCTTCAAAGAAAATTTAAGTTTTCCTTACTGAGATCTTATCTATAGCGTGTGGTGTACTATGATTTTGTAAGAAATATTCAGAATATCTGTTAAAGAAAACATGTGAAAAAGCAAAATAGGTTTAAAAATGTCGGCCAAATAATGGCGATACCAATTAGTGTCATTTCGTATATAACATGATAAACCAAAGCCCTTTACTTGTTGGAACCCAAATCCAATTTTTAAGTTCATTCTTCAAATAAATCACCTTGTCTTTATCCTCCAATTCAATCTACGCGTATTAAAAAGTAAGAAAAAAAGTGGAAGAATAAAAACATTTGAGATATAGACAAACAAAACAAACCAAAAACAAAACTCAACTTGTTTCAACAATCTCTTATCTTGTCCCCAAGTAAACTACCCTTATCCATAATACATGCTACCTAATCATCTATGTTTTTTTTTTTTTTTCATTTTATCAAGAAAAATATTTTAAGTCTAACTCAGCTTCATAAAACTGGTTTATAAGATGAGGTTTGCACCCATATATATACTATGAAATGAATGTCCTAATCTCTAACCGATATGAGATCTCCAACACACACCCTTCATGTCGAAGTTGTCAACTCGTGCGTGAGACTACATATTATGGGTGGTCTGATAACGGTCTGGTAGCAGTGGCCTGATAAGCTGAATAAACATTTATTACGATAGACTCAAAATGACTCTAATATTATAGTAAGAAGTTGACTTTAAACCTATTTCAATCTCATAAAACCAGCTTATAAGATGAGGTTTGCATCCACATATATACTATGAAATGTCCTAATCTCTAGTTGATGTGAAATCTCCAACACACATATCTCATGCCGAAGCTGCCAACTCGTGCATGAGACTACATATTATGGATGGTTCAATAACAGTTTGATAACGGGTGACCGGATAAGCCTAACAAACATTCGTTAAGGTGAAGTTTCCACCCACCTATATACTATAAAATTTCGATACGAGATCTCCAAACATGTGTATTTTTTATTTTTGTATGAGAAATAAAAGGTTAAATTAAGGTGAGATGTGATACGACAAAGAAGTACTTAAGAATTTGTAGTGGTACGTGTTTGGTTGCCCCTGAATGATTGGAGCGTGGGGGCAATCATTGAAACGCACTTCCTTTACAACAAGAGAACGCTAAAACTGGCTTTTGGGGAGCGCACTTTGTTAAAAGACGAAAACCCAAACAACCCTTTGATTTTTTCTCTTTCAAATTTTTACTGTTTGACTCATTGTTGCCAAAAGTGTTCTCAACCGACCCTATCCATTCATTCTTCTTCTACCCTGTTTGGTCAATTCTGAATTCTCATCTACTTTCCTCCAAAACATCATTTCTCAAAACACACTTTATTAAAAATAACTATTCATTGATACAGACAGCTACAACATCTATAATCAACTCTAGTTTTGTTTAATCATTGCTAATCATTTTTATAGCTGCAAGGGATCATAATACTGTAAGAGATTTTCAATATATATAAACTCATATTTCCTTAAATATTACTTTATTTCATATTCAAAATAACAATTTTGTTTAGTGTTTTATATAATACTTAATAACTAATATTGTTTAAGCAATTAATATGAGATTATATCAATTCAAAAAACCAACATCATCATGACACCGAGAGTAGAATATCAACTGTCATTATCTATACTTTATACATATTTTATGACTGATAAATGTAAATTTCTTGATTTTAAATCACTTGTATCTTCTCTAATTAAGATAAGTGTAAGAAAATTAATATGAAAATATTAAAAACCAATCAATAACCATCTTACTTATTCAAGTAAAAACAAACATTTCTCATTTATACTAAAAAAACCTCACAAACAAATAAAAAGAACACATCTCAAATCTTAAAATGATTATTTTAACTTTTCTAACAAAAATATCAATTTTATAAACATATGTTTGATTATCAATTAAGTAATTCAAATCTTATTCGGTGGACAACTAATTATAAAAATTTCCTAACAGTCAAAATTTAGTTGAATAGACGTGGTTGGATAAAATTATTTGCAATTTAGGCCTATGTAATAAATATTTCGAATGAATTTTCACAACTAAAACAATTATTACACAATTCTAAATTAAATTTTATCTTTTAGTTCTCTAAAAAATCACTGTAGTTTTAGTCCTCTAAGAATAATTCAAACGAATTAAGATTCTTAATTTCATCAAGATATACATTTTTATATTATTTTTTATAACTTTTTTTTATCTCGATAAAAAATAATATATTCATCAAGAAGGTGAAATTATTTTAATTTAATCTACGAAAATAATTATATTCGTATGGTAGTTAAAGCTTGTCCATGTACTTTCTAAAAAAATGTGCATTTTGTGCAGTTTTGCATCCATATTTATTGCCTGAAACACATTGTTAAATTTTTTATTCTCTTTTCTTTTTTCTCAAACTCGTGATATTAAATCATGTAAAATCACCATGCATGCAATTATGCCACCAAAGCAACTTTTTTTTTTCTTTTTCCCTTTTTTCCTGGTTCAATGAAGAGTGATTGGAAGTTAATAGAACAACTAAATAAAAAAAAGAAAGAGATGGCCCTAGTAATAGGAAAATATGGTTTAAGAATTAAGCAAAGGGACACCACTTTCGATGGAAATCTTTTAACTACCATTCTCTTTATAAGAACAATATAATTATATATATGAAAAGAAATAGAAAAAAAAGTATTAATTAATCCCTATCTTATTAACATTTTTTAAATTATTATTAGGTAGGAAACATCTCTTCGATAAATAAGATTTTTTAAGATTTGAAAGCAAATTTTGTTAGAATAAGACATTTTTCAACTTGTTGGAATAAACCTCACAACAAATCTAAAAGATAAATTCTCATATAACAATAATAAAATATGGAATAAATATTTAATGAAGTTATTTTGTTGTTGTGTACTGATCACATTAAAGTTAGAAAAATATGATCAAATATAAATTATTCAATAACTGATTAAATGTGCAGAAATGCTTTAAGTGGAGTACTAATTAAATTATTTTATCCAAATATATAAAATGGAAATGATAGTGCATGACAGATAGAAATGGAAACTTTTTTTTAGCAAAACCCTAAAGTTTTGAGACACAAGAGTTATCTAGAGATGTTTTTGATAGGGTAGGGATATTTTGGCATAGTCATATGCAACATCATTATGATATTCATATTGTGTCCCACTAAACCACACTTGAATTCATTAGGTATTGTTATGGTGTTGTTTGTTTGAATAGGGCATTTGGGAAGGGAAGGCTTACCTACAACTACACCCAAATGACCTACAAACTTACCCCTCTATCTGCCAATCCAACCCTACCTTCCAAACATTATTCACTATTTCATCTTACAAACTGTTTTTAATTTGATTAGGAAAAAATACTAAACAAAAAATAACAATTAGGACTAATATATTTTTATTTTATTTTCATCTAGTATATCTCTCTTACATAGATGTGGGTGTTAGAGATCTCATATCGATTAGAGATAAGAACATTTCATAGTACACAAATGAATGCAAATTTTATCTTGTAAAAACCAGTTTTATAAGGTTGAGTTAGACTTAAACACAACAAGAAAATCACTAAATAGAAATCAATTTTAGAGACAAAAAATAATTAGTTACTATAGTGACTAAATTAGAAACCATTTTAGAGACTAAAAAAATTATTGATTTCTAAATTAGTTTCTATTATTGATAAATTATTTCTAAATTAGTATCTAATTAAGTACCAATTATTCAGATTCTAAATTTGGTAGCAAAAACTTTAATAGTTAGTTAGATACCAATTTAGAAACTATTTATCAATAATAGAAACTAATTTATAAACCATTTTTTTTTAATTTTTAAAATATTATCTAATTTAGTTAATATAACAACTAATTATTTTTTGTTTTTAAAATGAGTTTCTATTCAATGATTTTCTTGTAGTAAAAATTATTTTTTTAATATGATATCAGAGTCATCTTATCATTTCAGAACTTATCTTAGAGAGAATTTGTTAGTCTTATCAAGTCACCGCGAGTCACTATCAAATCATTCATGATGTATAATCCAACCCAAGAGTTGACATAGGTATATATGTTCCTTTAATATAAATAAATAATAAACTAATAATTTCAGGTTTTTTTTAAGGGGATGTGGAATTCAGAAACAATAATTGTCGATGATTAAAATTAATCCATCCAAGTGCTATTAAAAAAATATTGACTTGAAATATAAAATTCATGATTTCACATGTAATAGGAAAATTCAAACGCTTGTGACATAAAATAAAAACATGTTTATCTGTGAGACAGATCTAACATTTTGTTATAACGATGTCATTAAAAATATATAATGTTTGAATGTTTGTTATGTTTTATCATCATTTCTTATTAAATTATTTTTTCTTTTATATTCAAATGTTGACTTTTTAAAACTATTAGCTAGTGATTCGTAGAAATTTAAATTGCACTTAAAATTTGAGATTTTTCTTTACTTATATGGTTTGGAAGTATATCTAAGTCATTCTGACATTAGTATTATCTGTTTAATATTTAAGTATTTCCTCCATATATATATATATAATTATAATGTTATAATCATTATTTAAATATCATAAACAATTGGGTTTAGGGATGGCAAAGCGGGGCGGGCCGTAGGTAAAAAACGCGAGACGGGATGACCTTTTCAACCCGCATTAGCCCGCCCCGCATTAGCCCGCAACCCGCGCGGACCAGTAGCGGGGCGGGGCGGGCTGGCCCGCAAACCCGCAAGAAAAAAATATTGGCACTTAGTAGCAGCAGGACAACCTAAACTGGGTCATGCCAATTAAATCGATTTCAAACACGATAAAGGAACAAAACACTAGAGAAGGAGAAGTAAACAAAGGGTATTTTAGGAGTTACCCATGACCAAGCCTTCAATTGAGCCAAAAGTTATCTTATTTTTATGAAAAATTAATTAATTAATTGTCATTGTTTTAATATATGCAGATGACGGGAAAGATTATAATTATGAAAAAATGGATGAAGGTTCTACTAAGGTGGCATCCAATGTTATTGAGATAAAAGAATGTCAATAATGTTTATGTTTAATGTTTTTTAATTAATGTTTATGTTTAATGTTTTGGAATTAGGTATTTTTAATGTTTTGGAGGTGGAAGAATAGTGATATTTGATATTTATCTTAATGTTTTGATGTTTGACTATATTTGAAAAGGAAGGAAAAAAAATTAGGTTTGATAATAACAAATATATAAGTTTAATTTGACAATTTTTTAATAACAAAATGTAAAAAAAT
>Ga0123342_1005144_pt1 | contig 19278 bp, 11 predicted proteins | sample Turbeawhitnodule_FD_89960 | JGI IMG/M metagenome (GOLD analysis project Ga0123342, IMG submission 89960) | Root nodule microbial communities of legume samples collected from Mexico - Turtle bean Mexico white nodule | ecosystem: Host-associated > Plants > Roots > Nodule | place: Mexico: Nepantla... | reverse complement strand
CATTTATCAAAAATCAAATTAGTTATCATTTCATTGTGACTTGAGATCACCTACGCGAATCCAAACACGACAAGCAGGCTAAAATAAAACGCTGACAATGAATACAAGTATCAAACACACACAACAACGAAATCATGATCAACGGCAAATGCAAACAAATCGCTCACAAACAATAACATAAAAGAACAAAAACACACAACAAATCTTACTCAATTAAACCCATTGAACCAAACAATCCAGAAACATCAGATATCAAAACACAGTCATCAAAAAACTCGATTAACACTCTTTCAATCCACCCCACCCGAAAAACCAAAATCGGAAAACCCAAAAAGTAAAACTTTGATGAGTTGAAAACCTCACCGGCTTGAGCAGGAGGAGGAGGCTTGGTGGGCAGCTGAGCAGGCTTGTTCTGCTGAGCCGGAGCCTTCTTGGGAGCCGCCGCGGCCGCCGCAGCCGCTTCCGCGGCCTTGAGTTGCTCGGCCGCGATGAGGTGAGAAGGGTCCTCTGCGTCATCACCCAACAAATCAAATGGGTTCATGGTTGCCATCTCTCAGAATCTGTTATTCTTAATCCCAAACCGACACCGTACGTTCCGAAACACAGGGCCTGAACCACTCCTTAGTACTAAGCTAGCAAAGTTTCCATTCCCAAGAAAACTGAGACGCAAAGGGAGATCAAAGAGAAGAAGAAGATTGAAGGGAATGCGAGGGTGAAGAACTAAAACCCTAGCCGCAACAAGAGAGAGAATGAGAGTGTGCGAAAGAGAGTGTGAGAGAATAGAATAAAATAGACAGCACAACCTAATCTCTTCAAACTCTCTTATTTATTTCAGACCTAGGAATACCAATGTATCTATCTGATCTTTACATCACACCACAATATTACTCTTGTTTAATTATTTTTTTTTATACTGTCAATTTTAATTTATATTTATATTCCTTTTTCAATTTTTCTCTATTTTATTTTTTAAAACTGTTAAATTACTTTGTATGTTCTTTAATTATCTCCCTATTTTTATTATGTCTCTTGACCATTTCATTTTCAATTGATTTCTCAATCTTGCATTTGTTGCTTGTTTCTCTATTTTTATTATTGTGATGTCACGCGGCCAAAAAGGCAAATGAAGCATTATTTATCAAAATATATTTTAATATTTTATAAAATAACACAAATAATATTAAGTAGTATTAATTAAAAAATAAACATTTAATAAACCACTCATATAATCTACAGATAAAACAGTTATTATTGATCCATTCATTCTATATTTCCCCCATAAAGTTCTGCCTTTTTTTTTTGTTTATATTCAATAATTCACATTTTGAACGGATAAAGACAAGCAACTTCATTTTGAATGGTGCAAAAGATCTACATTATCAATTATCTAGCAATCTATTTGCAAAGAAAAATTATCCAATCTATCACACACAAAACTCTAAAAAACATGGATCCAATCAAATTCACCTATTTAACTTTAGAAAATGCTAGTAATCATCGATTATTTTTTAAAATACAGTAACGTTTATGAATCAAAATTAATTCAACCATTTTGTTCATAATTTTTTATTGTTGTATTTTTTTCAGTCATCGGATTATATATATATAACATTTTTTTACATCAAATGTACTTTCTCGAAAATTATTATATTTAAGACACTATTAGAAATTAAATATAAGTAGATCTATATGACAGAAATTCAAACTCTCTTAAGTATGAAAATAACCAATGGACATTTTGACAAAGTACCCTACATAGAGATATCATGTTATTGGAAATTTCTTCCTTCACCTCCATAGTTTCTTTTCTAACCCATAATTATTATAATTTCAAAAATATTTTTTTTTAATTTATATTTTGAATTTTATAATTCAAAAGTTATTTTTTTTAATCGTAGAATTTAGAAGTCAATTTTATATTCTAAATTCTACAATTTAGAATACAAAGTTGACTTCTAAATTTTATAATTTGAAATGACTTTCAAATTGTAGATTTTGAAATTCATTTTGTATTTCAAATTCTAAAATTCAAAATGCAATTTGTATTCTAAATTGTAAACTTCGAAAACCATGTTGAGTGTTTACTACACATTTCTTGGACTATTTTATGTCAAAAATCATATCAGTTTTGTTTTATTTATTCTTGTACTTTTTTTATAAAAGCTCTCATATTAGGTATCATTATTATGAAACTTGACATCTTAACTAGATTGACACTTCAAGTAATAACAATCATGTGTCACCACGTGAAAAAAAAGTATTATTAAAAGTAAAAAAATACAAGAAAATATGGGAAGACTAGACCAAAACTCATATATTAACAAAAACGGTACATAAGTAATATATACATATTAATAAATAACTTTAAGAGAACACTATATGAAATCCTATTATACCAATGAATATACTCTATATGAATAAAGCATAAGTTACAAAGTTTATCACTACATGCATTCCCTTCACGAAAAATGTGAGAAACCCTAAACCTGATTTTTTCACAGTAGTTAAGACAAGTGTTACACCTATTACAGAGCATCCAATGAACATTAGTCATGGCAGAAAATGCAGCACAAACCAAGACAAAATCACATCTAAGCCATCAACTAGTAAGACCCATCTTTTGAGCTTGTTCAGTAACATGTATAAGTCCATAAAACTCAACAACCAAAGCAGTATGAACATCAAGGAAAACAAAGAAACAACCAATAAATTCTCTCATACTCTCACGTAAAATACCACCAGAAGTAGTAAGACCTGGAGAACCCTAGCAGTACCATCAGTATTTAGTTTAACACAACTTGGAGAAGGAAACTCCCATAATAGGAAGCGAATATATAACTTTACCACTGCGAGTATTAATACCAAAAAACTTAAGCACGTTGAAATCAAACATAGCATTTCGCATAAAACTTTTAGACGAATTACTCACTAAACAAGTGAGATCTTTAATGACCTAAATGGCCCTAAAAACATCAATTTTAACCTGGAATTTATCATAATTCTTCATACGCCATATCATCTAAATAGAAATAGTTATCACAACAAGTTTAATCAAATTAATCAAATGACTACCATCACTCTTAATAAAAGAAAGAAGATCATCCACGTTAGAGAAATGAGAAGTAAGAAAAAATTGTCGAACCCAACTTTAAATATGCATAACATTAGGACATTCAAAAAATAAATGGTGAATAGATCCTCTTGTTTTTCACAGAGCATACATATAGAACATACATGCAAACCTCTATGCTGAATGTGCTGATTTGTAGGGCAGTCACCCATTAAAAACTTTTTAGAAAACTAGAGTTTTGAAAGAAAGTATATATGAAGACCAAAATATTATTGTACTTTATTATCTCTCATAATTCATTTTGTAAAACATTTTACCTACTAGTTCATGCCACCAAAGATGGTTTTTTTCACAAGTTCACCCACAAAAGGATTCATTACTACTCTCATTCAACGAATAAGCTTATGGGAGAGAAAGGACATAAGAATCATTTTTTTTTATTTCATTAAGGGTAATATAGACTTTTCGGCTAAAGTGTGGAGGTGAAGGAAGAAATGGCAGAGGTGCAGGAAGAATCTCCCCATGTTATTTTGGTCCAGAAAGCTTTGGGCTTAGCGGTGCACAGAAGAAGTGGCTATGGATCACACGCCACACAAGCCCAATCCATATCCACAAGTTGTAAAGCCCAAATAGTGTTAAGTGCGTCCATCTTCTTTACCCTAATGTAACAGTGTTCCACAAATTTAAATTCCAAAACTTTGTAAGAATCTGGTTTTCCAAATCACTATAAAAAAATATGAAAATTTCCATAAATAAATTTTCAATTATAATTAAAGAAAATAAGTCATTTGTACTTGTGAAATGGCATTTAATTCTGTCATTTTATACAATCACTTTACATTTCAAGAAAAATTGACTTGAATTATTCATCTTAAGTGTTAAATACCAAAAATAATTTTCTAAAAAATCAGTGATTAAGTTATTTTTGTAAAAAATAATAATACACAAAGACTCAAGTCTCCACAAAAAAACTTGAGTCTCTTAAAAACAAACTCCAGTACTTTAATCAAGTTTTTGAGTTAAAAATTTGCAAAAAATTAATTAATTTGATATACCATGATAAAAAAAAAATATACCATGATTAATTTGATATAGTTTTATACATTTGAAATATTTAATATTTTTTGTGTTAATTTTCTTAGAAAATTGTTTTTAGCAACTAATTAAAATTTTGACGCATATCCTTATTTCTGCGCTTCTTTTTATGCAGCTTAAAAGTTTCATTAAAGAGGTTCCTTTTCAGGAAGCATAAAAAATCTCCATGACATAAATGCTTTGTTTGTTTTTTGTACGTATATTAATTGCTGTATTAGATTTTGTTGTAATACGACCAAAAAAGTATGGCATGAAACATATTTTAGTAAATATTTTGGATTATATAAAAATATTAATATTTTATGTCCTTTATACAATAATAAATATTTATTAAATTATTTTTATATTTTAGACGGTGTCATGAGATACGATTTTTTTATTAAAGTATGTTAATATAACACACACAAAATAAAAGACTTTTAAATATGATTTAAGACTCTTAATTATAAAAACTAAAAAAAAAAAACTTTTTATTCTTAAAAAAATAAATTTTCAATAACTTAATAAAATATTAATGAGGATGCAAATGTTATATAACTGTTATATTGAAGTAAAAATTATAAATTAGTCTTAAAATTAATGAAATATAATAAAACCTAAAAAGTTAAGTCAATACTTTATAATTGATGACATGCAACCAGTATAATTATATACAAAATGAATTAGAAAATTTCATTTATTAAAGTAATCAGAGACATACACGTATGGTATAAAAAAAATTTAGTCTACATTAATATGTCACAAAGTTCCATGAATTCAAATTTTCAATTCATTCTAAACGCACTGTTTTTTTTTCTCTCTTGGAATTTTTGTTTTATTTATAGCATCTTGGGTTTTACATTTAGTGCATTTTATGTTGGTTAGATGAGAAGCAACTACTACGTATTCTTTATCTTTATTTGAGTTTGTTTGGTTGTAGTATTTATACACTTCCAGTTTTTTTAAAATACACATCTTGTAGCAGTACAAAATTATTAAAGAGAAAATAATATATATATATATATATATATGATTTGATTTCTGTCCTTATTAGTCCTTAATAATTATCCCCAGTTGTAAACAACTACACTTTTGACTTTAAATGCCTTACTTTGTGTCTTTGTCCAATCACTTACAATTATTGGTATAGATTCTCCTAAAGTTTTGGATTTGAACAATGTTCTCATACTATATTTCTTTTACTATTACTTCATCATGTGGTTCATATTAAGCTACGTTTCCATTTCTTTACCAAAATTTGCACCTTTTTTCTTTTAAAGTATATCACACCCCAAGTCAACTATATGGCTGCCTAAGGTACACAATTGATTATCTTGCTAGCACTAGTATAAAATTGCTAGCACTAGGATAAAAGATCATATAAAGACGGTTAAAGAACCGTCATTATTTTAGGTACTATTATAAATCAGTTGTTTATAACGATGGTTCTAGAATCATCGTTATAAAATCATATTAATAACACATGTAAAAAATGGTCGTTATTCTGCCAAATAAACAATGAAAAATTTAAAAAAAAACTATTTTTAAAGACGTTCCCATTGGAATTGTCGTTATAAATGCTTAAAAACAGTTTTTAAACCGTCATTATAAATGTTTTTTTAAAATGTTTTATTATTACATATATACTCTAATCCTGCATAAAATATCAAATTTTGAGAACAGTAAAACATGTCATATCATAATTTAAATATGAAAGTTTACATACAATAAATTAGTGCATGAATAATAAATATTTATCAAATTTTAAAGTGTTTTTGTATTGAGGTATAACTTAATATCAACCTTTATCAATTTTAGCTTGCACCATAGTCGATGACATCCACCGTATAACATATTAACTGCACTCATAGTTTTTAGATTACTTATTGCTCTACTAGTCAAAATAAATGTTATTAAATGAATGAATGAAACACATTAAAGTGACTGAACACATATACTTTAAATATCTAAAGGTGCATCCAAGTGAATTTTTTTTTGCATTTGCACTTTCCCTCTCACTCTACATGTTATATTCAGAATAAACACTAAAATAATAAGATTTCATGTTAGAATACATAACATTATGTAATGTATGGGTATTAAATTTGTGAATGTAATATAATCATAATGATTTGATAAATATTGAAATTATACTAGGAAACATCATGCAAAAATTCAGATTTTTTTGACAAGTGAAAGTATGAGAACTAAAACCTTAAAATACTTGAAAATACCTAAATAATACTTAAAAAAAAATGATAGTAAATGGTGGATTTTTGGAATTTTGGTCCACCCTAATCCCCTTTAGAGATTAGCCATGTGATTCTTTGTCTCGTTTCGAACAATTTTCATTTTTTACACGTCTTCATTCGACTTATCTATCAAAAGTTATGGTCGTTTGAAGTTTTTGCATGCTAATTTTTTGCAACTCCAAATTTATCACTCTTCTCTTTAATGTCAGGACTTCTCCATCAAATATTCATTAAATCAAGTTCTCACAAACCCTAAACTACTAAACCGTAAACCCATACATGCAAATATTTATTATAAAATAAAATTTAAAAATACTAACTAACCTTTTGTAGTGGAGTTGCAGGTGCAGCAAAGTCCGCGGTGGGCAGCGAGATGTCCGATGCGGTGGTGAGGTGAAAGGAGATTCGAGAGTGAGAGGTGCGGTGGTTGCAGCGTCCAACGACAAGTGTCTGACGATGAGTGCGGAGGGGGAGGGCTCACAGTGATGGCGGCGAGGGGGGAGCTCAGTGGCGTAAAGGAGAGGAGTGGAGCACGGTGTTGTGAAGGAGAGGAAGAAACGAGACGACGATGCGAATGGAGCGTTGGATGGAGAAGAAGTGAGGGCGCGGGCTCGAGAAGAAGTTAGGTTGTGGGCTGAGCAAATTTTCGTTTTTATTCACCTTTATAACAACGGTTAAGTGAGTAACAATCATCATTTTTCATAAAAAAAACATTTATAACGACGATTAGGTAGAAGAACCATCGTTATTTCTCATTGTGACCATTATTAACGATGACTATAACTATAATCGTCATTATAGAGCATCAAAAATTCAAATTATTGAAGGAAATACCACCACACTTTTTGCTATAACGAAGTTCTATCAAGTGTCATTACTCGTAGTCGTGATTAAGTTTTTTTATACTAAACTCTACTCTAAACCGTGGAAACCCATTTGTTGCTTTATTTTAAATTTCTCAATTTTTTTATTAAAGTTACTAAAATTATACTAATATTATAATGTGATATATCTTAAAATTCTAAGCCTAATTCTTATATTAAATAAAAAATAAAGGTTGAACAGCATATAAGTAAAAAAGTGAGTTTGATTTATGTTTCATTTTTGAGATTTCTTCCATAATTATTTCTCGAAAAACCTAACTTAAATTAAACTAATAAAGATATTCTTTAGAAAGAATAATGTATTTACTTGATGTAACAATAGGAGTTAATCATATTATTTTGTAAAATATATCTCTTAATATATAAACTAAATTTAAATAAAAATATTTAAATTGACCTAACTAGTTGTTTAGTATGTTGGAACCTACTAATCTATTTCAGAACTCTAAATAGATAAACTCTGTCTGTGATAGCTTACCTATTGATTATCTAGGTGAAATATTGTCGGATGAATGTCTTCCTATTTTTTCTCTTTCATATGAGGTTGTGGCCTATTTATTGTTTGGCTCTGGTAGTTTCTAGTTACTGAGTAAATTGCGAATTATTTTTTCTCAAGACATTTATATGTTATTAATTTTCAATTCTTTATACGTATAACTTATTAATAATTACTATTGTTGTTTGATGTGAAAAGTCTAAAGTTATTAAGATTAAATGTTACTCATAGTTTATAAATATTTTCTTCCTAAATCCATTGAAATTTGATCCAAATATTAGTGTTATTATTTTAAGGATTTAGGTAAAGTGTAAGATTATTCACTTCAATGATTGACTTAGTTAAAAAAATTGGTGATGAATTACATATTTGTGAATTCTGTATTAAAAAATGGGTTCAGATATTTTATCTAATTGAAGTAAACGATACTATCGAGTGCTGGTAAATAAAAAATATTTACGAATGTACAATATAAAAGACACTTATATTTGAGGAAAAATTATTAAAAATTTAAGGATGAGTTTTCATATTATATATAATCGGTTGGTACTGGATGATGGTTGAGTCAGTCATCTCACATTTGTAATTGGTAATTGATTGACCGTATTAAAACCATACTTTAAAATACTCAATAAATGACAATAATGACAGCTATAGAATTTTTTTGTGACTCATAATTATGTTCCATTTAATGTGGGTGACATTTCTGAGAAATCAGCTAATCACCGATTAATTGAGAGATTGCAAAGATATTCTCTAAATATCAAATATACAAATATATCTCTCTATAAATTAGACATCATGATACATATAAGTCATATAAGTTAATCACTGATATTTGGCTTATCACAATAACAATAAGGGTCTATGACTAAACATTATAAATAAATCTTTGACAAAGGTGTAAGATACGCTTTAATCAGTTCTCACTATACACCGAGTACTTACTTGATCGTCGAAATATCGTTTTTATGTTAACCCTGATCGAGCACCAACAATTAAAAGAGAATACTTGAAATGAGGAGCGATGAGACAACAAACACATCAACAATTATACAACCAAGTACTATTTAGACACACTTTATCTATACAACTACAATGTATAAACGAGTTTATTGTGATATACATGAGTAACAATATTTTATACTTTTTAACATGCTGATAAAAAAAAAAAAACTTTTTAACATTTTAAAATTTAAAACAGTATAATAGAAGTTTGTTGTGAAATATGAGTAAAAACAATTTATACTTTTTAACATTTTAAAATTAAAAACAGTATAATATTAGCTGATTTGGATTAGTTGATTCAAGTTTCTAAATATAATTTCTAAACATCTTCCCTTTTCCCTTTTTGAAGAAAACCTTAGTCATTATAGCTAATTTTTTCATGATATATTAAATTTTTTGAAGGGTCATCCTTGATGTAAAAGGGATAGAATGTTTTACTTCCACATCAATCATCAATTTCTTTCATCAATAAATCATAATTTAACCAAAGTAAATGAATTTGATACAATCCAAAATCTTAACCTTTTTTTTATATATTACTCAATTCTTTCATTTTTACATTAAAAAATTATTAAATAAAACTATTTTTTAAAACAAAAAATAATTAATTATTATATTAATAAAATTAAATATTATTTATAAATTAAAAATTATTGGTATAAAATAATTTTTATTATAAGTTTGCTAACTAGGTTGTAAAGTTTCCTTTCCAAACACAAGTGTGAAATGTTTAAAGATTTTGAAGAATGTGTGGTGAGTAACACATTTATAATTAGTACACAATGTGGAATAAAAAAAGAAAGAAAATCTAACTACGAAGGAGGAGTTCACATTTTAAGTGTATTAAACAAAACAAAAAGAAAAGTTATTAATAGGAAATTAGAAAAGAAAAAGTTTGTGCACTCTTATTGTTTATTCAGAAAGATAAAGATTATTCAAACTACTTAATCTAAATGTCTTTTTTTAAGACTTACACTACTTTTTTAATCCATCCTTTTATAGTATGAATTTTTATTCATAAGTTTAGATAACTACGGCTCCGTCCAATTTAAGCTAAATTCAAATATTTGGATTAAATTTTAAATAGTTATATTGAATTTTAATTTAAATTCATATTTTTTAAATGAATTAGTTAAGATTTTTATAAATTTATATTTATATTTATTTTTTAAAAAAGTAAATATTTTATTTAATATATAATAAACATAAAAATTAGTTGAAACGTAGATATATAAACATTAATCTTCTTATTTTGTTATTCAAATGATTGTATAACCAAATGTACAGATTTTTGGGAAGATAGGACAGCCTTTAATCAATTACACAGACAAATTTATATAAGAGATTAAAATAATATTTTCAATTAAGAGAATAAGTTTATGATTTTGTTATATATTGCTCTTCTTATTCATTGTTGTCCAATACTAAACATTTAATATGAATTTCTAGCAAAATTTTCAATTTTTTGATGTAAAAATATCAAATTCATATTTATACAAGAAATAATATTTAAGCTAAATTTAAATATTTAGATTAAATTTTAAATTTAAATTCATATTCATATTTTTTATGTAAAATAGTTAAGAATCTTATAATTTGAAATTCATATTTATTCCGAAAATATAATTAGTTAGAAGAAATGTAGTCTAATGTATGAGTTTTTTAAGAAAGGTTAAATATAACTAGTCATAGAGACCAAATTTATAGAGTGGAAAAATTATAAAAAATATTAAAACAATATTTTTAATTCAAAATGAAAGTTAATAAACTTATGATTTTTTTATATATTATTTATCATATCTAATATTAAGTTTCTCAGTTTGAATTCCTAGCTGGCACACGAATCAAACATTAAAGTATTGAGATAAACATTCATCATAAAAAAATCCTTAAATAATAATAAAAGATAAAACATTAATTAATCACTAAAAAAATTTCATTAAATAAAAAAAATCATTAAATAAAAAAAATTAGAAATAAAAAATAATTAGTTATTATAGATAACATTTTAGAGTTTAAAATAATTTTTGATTTTTATATTAGTTTCTATTATTTAAAATAGCTTTTAAATGAGTATCTAATTAACAATAAATGTTTTAATCATGATTTCTATTTAATAATTTTCTTGCAGTAAATCATATTAATATATATAAATTTTTTTTATTAAATATCAATTAATTTAAAAATAAAAATTAATTATTATATTAATTAAATTAAATATTATATATAAATTAAAATATTATTAATATTTAAAGTTTACATTGTTAATAGAATTTTATAATTTTTACATTAGTTATCAAAATTTTAACTACCAACTACTTTAAATTCTAAATTAGTCACTAATTTAACTAAAAACTAATCTAAAATATAAAATAGTTAGTAATTAAAATTTTGATAAGTAATTATAGATACAAATTTAAAAATTATTTTATAAATTTTTATTAATAACAAAAACAACTTTAAATACCGATAAATTTTTAATTTATAAAATAATATATAATTTAGTTAATATAATATTTTTTTTATAAATTAATTGATATTTAATATATATTTTTGTATTAATAGTAATAAAACTAAAATTTAATCTAACAATTAAAAATTAATACATAGACTTTAACTTATGTTTTCTATACCTCTACAAATGTGTACAGATTTTAGGGTGTTATCAATAACCGAACGTGACAAAAAAAAAAACTAAAATTCTACCTATAAGGAGAGTTATCCTCCATTGATAGACTAATACTAAATAATACTAGTATACTAATTAAAATAAAATTTAGTCCAAATTCACAAAACTAAAACCATAGTTCTAACTTCTATTTTATAAACCTACAATTTTCTTGCAATGTTATTAATGGTGGATGTATTAACTTAGTATATATGAACTGATTCTTAATAACTAAAGTATGGAAGGAAATGAAAATAAATAACTTTTGTATAGTGAGTAAACATATTATTAAATACACTTCCAAAAAAACTGAAATTTTCCTGTTATTTCATAAATATTTTAATTACAACAATATTACATATTTAGACATCTATATAATTATTAACACACTGCAACTTTTAAAAAATTATAGAATAATAATTATGATAAGAAGTTGTAAGTTGTAACTTATATTTATATTTATATTGATGTGATATAGAGTTATGGACAATAACATGTTGATTAAATGATTGGTGTGAATGATGTGTGACATATAAAAAATATCACTATTATGTTATTATTTTTATGTGTTATGTTAAGATTTTCTGTGTATTATTATTTTCAAGACTTCTATGTATTCTAATAAGTGTAACGGTTGAGAATAAATTTGAAAAGTTTGATAAATTTATCTATTTAAATTGATATCATTATTTTTATCATGTAGAAAAGATAAAAATAAGAAAGTGAGAACAAATATTATGTAAATTATTCTAATATTATGTGAAACTTTCATCTATTGTCATGTTTACACTGACATGGATTGCCAATTATGCATATTGTAACGTGTAGGTACGATTATTGGTGATGATTCATATGTATTATTATGAGAAGACTTCTATGTATTATTATGATCAAGATTTCTATGTATTATTATGATCAAGACTTCTATTTATGTATTCTAATAAGTGTAACGGTTGAGAATAAATTTAAAAAGTTTGATAAATTCATCTATTTAAATTGATATAATTATTTTTATCATGTAAAAAAGATAAAAATAAGAAAGTGAGAACAAATATTATGTAAATTATTCTAATATTATGTGAAACTTTCATCTATTGTCATGTCTACACTGATATGGATTGCCAATTATGCATATTGTACCGTGTAGGTACGATTATTGGTGATGGTTCATATCCAATTATCATCTTTGTTTATTTCAAATTGGGTTCTCATTGACTTAGCCATAAAAGAGTTCAGTCTAGGCTTTTCCCATTCAAACTAGTCTCTTCGCCAAAGAATTTACCATGTCCACTTTTCATTTTCCAAAAATCCAACTTCTTCTATTGTTATCGATTTATGGACAACATTAACATATAGTCTAAGATATCTATCTTTCAAAACATTAGTTTTTACCTATTGTTCACTGTCCACCTTAAATTGTCATCAAACCAATTACTTTCTCCCTTTTTCTATGTTTCATTTATATCTTTCCACCATCTTGGCTGTTTAATATTATTTCTATCCACCATATCTCTCCACCCACCATATTTTGAGTCTATAATTTTTTTCTAAATATCCCTACCATTTAAACCCAACCTCACTTCCATTTTGTTAACACAACCAAATTAAAGTTTTTGAAATCTCTAACCCCTTATCCCACTCTTCACTACTAGTACAAATGTTCCCCTAGCTCACCCATGAAATCTTCTTATTTTCACCACCCCAACCCTAGAGAAAATTTAGTTGGATTTTTTTTCATTTGGTTCTCCACCTGGCATCTTGAAAAAAGACATATAGTACATGGGTAGAGCAGTGAGAACAACTTTGATGAGGCATGTAAATGATAAGTATTATGGAAGCTAGTTTTTTTCTAAACTTATTGAGTAGAAGTTCCCAAATGGTTACTTGTTTATGATTACCACCTACCCAAAGATCCATATATTTTAATGGAATGCTCATGACACTGTGATTCATAAGCCTAGAGTCATTTTGAAGATCCTTCTGCTGTATTCCGATTCTTCCAATTTTAGTTTTAAAGAAGTTTACCCTAAAGTCCGAAGTCAATTGAAAACATCTAAGAATGCTCTTAATCGTAACAATACTACTCACATTTTCCTCATAAATGAATATTGTATCGTCTACATACTCCAAAAAACCAACCTATATCCCTTTCTACCCCCACTCTAATTCTTTTAATCATGTTTTTACTTGTTGCATGTCTAACAACTCCTGCAATGCCCTTTGTAGCTATGAGGAACAAGAAGGGAGTCAATTGATCCCTTGTCTCAATCCCATAACAAGTGTAAACTCCTCTATGATGCTTCCATTGATTAGTACAAAAATTAAGGTTGACTTCACACAATTCATTATTCATTATAGCCATAGTTATACTATCTAACAATCTCATACCCTCAAGAAGAGTAGATTGTGAAAAATTAATGACATTTGGAAGGACTTTCTTTAATTTATTGGCTAGAATTTTTGATTTTTTTTTTTAAAAGCAACTAATTAGAGAAATCGGTATAAAATCTTCTAAAACTTGGGGTTGTCATACTTTGGAAGAAAAGTGACAAAAGATGTATTGCATCCAATTGAAATTTACTCCTTTTCGTGAAATTTCTTTATGAACTCAATCAAAACTTGTTTATTTGTACTCCATTTACTCTTTATATAACTAAAATTGAACTCATTTATCCAGGACTCTTATTGCTCCTAGAATTCCATATATATGACTTCTTTTATTTCTAGTTTTGTAATTTCAGCAGTTAAATCCCAAATCTGTGATATTTAATTAAGCCTCACTCATCCAACTTCACCTTACTTTCAACATTCTCACAAAATCTACCTTGGAAATGCTTATTGACTTCTCTCTTTATCCTTCCCAAGTCTTCACACCACATCCCATCTATTTTATGTTCATGATGTGCATTTCTTGTTCTCCTGCATTTTATTATTGAATGTTAATACTTAGAGTTAGAGTCCCCTAATTGCAGTCACTTTTTTCTAGCCTTTTGTTGGTTTAAAGTTTCTTTTTTAAATTCCAAAAGACTCATCTCAACCATAAGTTCTCTTCTAAACTCATTTCCTTGATTACTCAACTCACAGAGATCATCCTTCTCATCAAGTTTTCTAATCTGTGACCTCATCTCTTTCATCTTACTATCTAAATTACCAAAAACTTGACTGTTCCACTCCTTAAACCTTCATCTAGTTTGTTTTAATTTCTCCTTCCACCTCTTATAGCTCTTGTACTCCATATGTTTGTTAGCCATAGACATTTGAAAAGTTCATTAAAACATTATGTTCTAACCATGCGTTTATGAATATAAAGGGTCTAGGATCCCAATCAATTTGTTTATAGATCTCAACACTAGTAAGCAATGATAGAAGACATCTCTTGCAATACATTGCTTACTTGTTGATCATAGATCTAACCAAGTTTTAGATGACTTTGTAGATTGTTTTCCTTTTATTATCTCTCTAATTTTTTAGTTTATGGATTAGTACCCAGCGCTATATTTTCTTTTTCAAATAATACTCTGCATATAGGAAACGATGGAAGTATAACATTATCTTGTTTCATAAATTAAGAGGATGAAGTGAAATTTTGTTAGACTCATGGTGTAAGCATAATTTGGGTTGATAATAGCAAAGTTAAATGACAATATGGCACTTTTGGCCTCCTGAGTGCACATTGGGCTTGTGATAGATTTTTACTGACAGACGTTTATTTAATACCTTAAATCTATGCTTCTCTTGCACGGGTCAGAACTTGTAAAAGTTAAAAAAAGTGCATATAAGATGGCCGAATAATACTAATTTATAAACTAAGGACAGAAAAGGGACCCAATGAAATATCACAGCTGTATGATTGGCTAAATCGCACAAGATGTTGGTCCCATCTCATTTATCCTCGCAGGACAAGGTCATAAAATGGGACCAAGAGTGATGAAAAAAACTTGCATGATTGGTTCACCCAAGTAAGCGACTTAAGCGCTGCTACCAAAGTTTCTTTTTTCATGAAAATTTATTGTATGCAAATGACATTAACCTAGCAATTAGTCTGCCCAAAACCTGAACCTCAATTTCCAAAAGAAAATTATAACTTAATTAAACATTTGTATCAATTATTACAGTACAAAGTCATCTCAGAAAACAGGATTCAAGAATCTTTTCCGCCAAAAATCGATACCATTTCAAAACATCCTTTCTCTCTCTCTCTCTCTGTGTGAGACATTGGCCATTAATTTCCTCAGCACAACAAAGCTGGAGCTTTTGCAAACGTGGTCGTACCCAAATGGCTCTACGTAACCAAGATCTATAAGGTTTTCTAGATATAATAAAAAATACCAAAAGAACAAAAAAAAGAAAACAATTCAACGTATATGACACACACAAACACACTCTTTTTATTTCTACGAAAACTGGCACTCATATACGGTAAATGCACCATTCCCATTCTCAACTATTCTCTCACCTATAAATTTCCCTTCCAAACCATACCAACACAGCGCACAAAACTTCATTCCCCTCCCTGTCTTTCCCTCATTCTCACTCAGTAGTGTCACTGATGAGAACTCTTCACCACGCTCCAACCTTCATTAGACCACGCTGCACAACCCTCCTTCAATCAACCAAACCCGTACAAAAAATGGAGAAAATGATTAACACAAACATGCCCCAGTTACGATCATCGTCGTCATTGACCAACAAAGTTGGAAAGAAATGGAAGGAATACCAAGGAATGAACAATTGGAATGGTTTGTTAGACCCCTTGGACGAGAACCTTCGCGCCGAGATTCTCCGCTATGGCCAATTCGTTGAGGCCGCGTATAAGTCCTTCGAGTTCGACCCTTCCTCCCCTAACTACGCCACATGCAAGTTTCCAAAGAGCACGCACTTGGAACGGTGCGGGTTACACAACACCGGTTACAAGGTAACCAAACACCTACGTGCAACCTCGGGGATCAAACTACCTAGTTGGGTGGACAAAGCACCGAGTTGGGTGGCAACACAATCAAGCTACATTGGGTACGTAGCAGTGTGTCAAAACAAAGATGAGATCAAACGACTGGGTCGAAGAGACATTGTTATCGCATTCAGAGGTACCACCACGTGTCTTGAGTGGCTCGAGAATCTTCGAGCCACTCTGACAAACGTGATTCCATCTAACTCAACAGGGATCAGGGAAGCAGAGCCATGCAGTATTGAAGAAAATGGAGCCATGGTGGAAAGTGGGTTCCTCAGTTTGTACACGTCAAAGGTGAGTAACAACCCTTCGTTTATGAGCCTGCAAGATATGGTGAGAACAGAGATTGCTCGCCTCCTTAAAACTTACGAAGGAGAAAACTTGAGTTTGACCATCACTGGGCATAGTTTGGGGGCGGCATTGGCGACTCTAACCGCGTATGACATAAAAAACAGTTTTCCCCGGCCACCGCATGTGACGGCGATCTCCTTCGGCGGCCCCCGCGTGGGCAACCGGAGCTTTCGGCGGCGGCTGGAGGAGCAGGGGTCTAAGGTGTTGCGGATAGTGAACTCGGACGATGTTATAACCAAGATACCGGGATTTGTGTTTGATGACGTGGAGAAAAAAGATGGTGACGTGGGAGGCATGGGAGGTGCCCACGTGGCTAGTTTTCAGAAATGGATGCGGAAGCGCGTGGAAGAGGTACAGTGGTTGTTGTACTCCGAGATTGGGGAGGAGCTTCGCCTTTGTAGCAGGGATTCTCCGTACCTCAGGGGAATCAACATTGCCACGTGTCACGATTTGAACATCTATCTGCATCTTGTTGACGGCTTTGTCAGTTCCACATGTCCCTTTAGAGCCACTGCCAAGAGGTTTCTTCACCATTGAGCTTCACAAATTTCCTGAAAACTTTATTGTATATTTAATTTATTTTAAATCTATTTTCATTTTATTAAACTCTGTACAAAAGTCTGTGAATAGCAGCTCGAATTGATTTTTTTTTTTTGAGAAAAGATAGAGCAAGGAAAGTAAATTAGTGACACGTGGAATCTTGTTTGGTTTGACAGTTTTCATATTCCATTGCTGGGCTTTAATTTTGGGAATGTGGGATTGAACGAGTTATTAGACATATTGTTAAGGTTTTGTCCTTTATATTATAGGCAACCGAACTTAGAAAGAAGAAAGTAATAGTTTGGTGCGGTAGAAGGGTAGTGCATTATTTGACAGAGCATGCATATGGTAATTTGCAGATATTTGAAAGTTATAATAATGCAATAAAAAAAGATAGAAGAAAAATATGAAAAGAGTGGTGTGGAACAAATTGGCTGAAAAAAGAAAAGGCAGAATGAGGAACTAATAAAATAGTTATACGAAACGAAAGTTGTGAGTGAGCACATAATTGGTAAGGAAGGCCCCATTAGATTGCCCCAATTGGTGTATTTTTGAGTTCTAAGTAGAGAGCATGCGTGCTTTCCACCATTAAGGTTTTCGCTCGCAATGTCCACTTCAAGTTGCTAACGAAAGCTACTTCCAATACGTGAAGGTTAATAATGCAAACATGTTTCCGTGTAAGTAATACATTTGAATAATCTCCGATCACAAAAACAATTGCTCTTACCTATAAGGAAACCAAGCGCACAAGAAACATTCCCCAAATTTTTTTTACAACATTATCTATTTATCCTTTCAACCCCTTCATATTTTAGTTAGATAGATTTGTAGCACATTTTCATCCCCATATCTTTCTGCATCATCACGCCATTGCCACCCTTAGTACCCGTCTCAATCATATCCAAGAAGATGGAAAAGCATGTTGCCAATGCACAGTTTTCAATTTTGGTTCTAGCTTCTTCGGTTCATAGTTGATACCACGTCACCGTTTCAATGATAAACAAACAAAACGGAATAAAAAAGAACTAGGATTATTTAGTTAGTCCTTTCGTGTAGTTCAAATCATTTTTCTCCAAAGGTAGTGTGCATGAACTCAAAGCATCACTGGAATCCTAGCTTCACCAATATGTATATTATGGCAAGTCAATGATCACATACATTGCATATATCACAACTTGGAGTCAAAAAGTGGTTGAAAATTTAGTTACAAAAGAACAGTTGCTTTCATTGGTTAACAAACTCATGGATTGCTCAGTCCCTTTCCTTCTGATGCTAACTTGTCAAACTTATATTAGGTCAGTGTGAAAACATATAGTTTATTTAAAAAGAAAAGAAAATAAAAACATTTTTGGTAATTGTGATAAAAACTAAATCAAGTTTGTGGATGTCATTGTAGCATATAGTTTATAAAGAAGAAAGAAATGAGAAACACAATTATATGATAAAACAGAAATTTAAAAGGATTGATTTGACATTGACTCTGACTCAGGTTCAATGGTTGTCAATAAATTTTCTTAAAATGCAAATCAACTAGTCTTGGATAATTCGCAAGTCAATTAGCACATAATTATTTTGAATTGGAATTAGTTTATGTAAAAAAATCTGAAACCCACTCTAGATAATGTAAGTTTGAACACAAGTGTTAGGCTCTTACGCACAATGATATATATAATAAAGTCTTGATACACACTATTGTATTTGTCATTATTTCTTTTCTAAGACGTCGTTTCTTCCTAGCTCTTTGAAGCAATGACGAGGAACCATTTTCTTTGCCCATTCTCAATTGATATATTCTTCTTAATAGGATAATATTTTTTATTTATTTACTGCCTACATATGTAGATAATGCAAAGTTTAAAGTGTGTAGAAACTGGGATTACATTAAAAAAATTATTTAATGGGAGGTATTGTTATTTTTTTCAAAGGGGGAATAAAATATATTTTCTATAGTGATACTAAGTGTACCCAAAAAAAAAAAAAAAAAAAT
>Ga0123342_1005143_pt1 | contig 19279 bp, 6 predicted proteins | sample Turbeawhitnodule_FD_89960 | JGI IMG/M metagenome (GOLD analysis project Ga0123342, IMG submission 89960) | Root nodule microbial communities of legume samples collected from Mexico - Turtle bean Mexico white nodule | ecosystem: Host-associated > Plants > Roots > Nodule | place: Mexico: Nepantla... | reverse complement strand
TTTTAGAAAACACATCTTTTCAAAAGGTTAAAGATTCAAATGAACTTGGATCATCTTAAGGAGTGAATTAACAAGTTTCAAACAACTAGACAACACACACACCCAGCAGCAAGGTCTTCAAGCTTTCCTTTTGAATTTGGAGACATCAAAGCATCTTGTTCAACATGTTTGATCCAAGCTAGTGTTTTTATTTTAAAATTTATTTAATTTAACGTTTACTTGACTCATGCTAATGTTTTTTATTCTAAAATTTATTTAATTTAGTGTCTTCTTGACTCATGTTAATATATTTTTTATTTTAAAATTAATTAATTTAGCATCTGTTTGACCCACATTAATGTTTTTTTATTTTAAAATTTATTTAATTTAACGTACATTTGACCTACATTTAAACCCTAAACCTAAAACCCTAATGTTTTACATTTTGTGTCACATTAAAATTGGTTAAACTAACTTAGTTAGCATCCAACGTTGACTCTATTAGCATAGTTTAAATCGACATTAACACAAATATTTATTTAATTAAAAAATATAAATAATTTATAATTTTTAAAGTTTAAAAAAATATTTTTTTATGTCGTTAGGGTTAACGTAGACGTTGCAATTTGATTGGTAGAAGTTAATTTAATATTTTCTTTTAGTAAATTACTATCCCTAAATATATAAAGGAGATAAAATTAGTATTATCTATATTTTAATATGATAAAATCCATAATAGGTTAACAATTGATATTTGATGAAGAAAAAAGGTCACGAAGTTTGGAAATGTACGTGGATTATGCTTTGATACAGATTAAAGTTTGAGCATGGATTATTAGTGCATTTAAATAAGATCAGCATTCCATAATCATAACTTCTGACCTTATTTAGTAGAATTTTATTTTGAATAACGTCTTTTAATAAACCAAATAAATTGTATAACATCTTCATTATAGTGCTCATTCCAACAATTAACGAATTGTGTAAAAAGAACTAATATTTTGGTGTTAGTCACAAGTAGTTTTTGTATTTTATTATTTCACTATTGAGGGGAGAAATAGGAGGATGTGTTTTGACTAAGCTGCAAAACTGCTTAGGAATAAGATTCAATACTCAGTATTTGGTGGCTTGGATTTTGGATCTTTATGAACATTTCATTAATTTGCTTTGCTTTGATGGCAAAGAATCATATTAGATGGTGTCATTTTTTCAAGGCCAATTTGTTATCAATATCAGAGTAAACAATCTCCTGACAACGTACGAGTCCACAAGCTCCTCCAAAGCATAACCATCTTTCACTACCTTTGTTCATGTTCCATCTCACTTTGTGCAACGCAGCCATTTTGGGAGGGAAGGTTTCAGGTATATTCCCAAAATCCGAGTTTTCATCTTGTTTCTTCTTGCTGCCCTTGTTCAGTTTTGGCCCTTTGGGCTGCTTCATAGAATATGAAGCTTCCTCCGACCCAGATTCCAACAAATCCACATTCTCACCACCACAAATGGCTGCAAAAAATTGAATTGTTAATAAGCTTTCTCAGCTAAACTGCGGCAGTTAGTCATATTGGTATCATATTATGGTTAGCAAGACTGACCTAAAGTCTGAGAATCACAATCAAAAATGGAAGTTTCTGGCACTTGATTAAGAGCATTTTTGTATGGATTTGTCTTGGATAACAGGTCTCGGAAAGATTCAGCACACCGACCCTTGACAGGTGGCTTCTTCCACGGAACAGGAGCATTTGATACAGGAGTGTTGATGACTAGATTTGAATTCTCCTCGGTTACTGACCCACAAAGAAAGCGTGGGGCTGGATTGCGTGCATGATCTGCCTCCACTGATTTAGTAGTAAGCTGAGTATGTCAAAACAAGCTCACTATTATTATTATATGGGAAGGTCATTTGTACAAAGCATTAATCAAGGATTGAAGTTACAGTTTTGAAAAGTTCACTAACAAATCTGAGATGTACATGTACTGTCAACATTGTACATTTTCCATAAACCAAGTCCTCTCTCAAATCCTTGTTCCTTAAGGAAAACATCAAGGTCTTAATTTAAGATTAATCATCAATAATTGTCACAAGACAAGCAAGTTATTTCATTAAAAAGCTCCAAGTGCTCTAACATTGCCTCACTCCACGTACTTTTGTATTCAATGTGCCAAATGCCAACCCCTTTATTTTTGTATCACTAAACCCTCTTGAGCCATACCCACAGCCCTTTCCACAAAGTAACAGTTTGACACCAAATAATTAGTAGAACTATAGGACGGTACTTTGAGAAAGTGTGAAACTGCATGAGTGAAATTATAATTTACCCTAAAATATATTTAGCCTATTCGGAAGTAGCACTGCTCATCAATATCATCATACATTTTAGAAAAAATCATCATGGGTTCATGTCATCTAAAACTGTATAATAGGTCTTGTACTCCTAATCTTAAACAAGATATACCAAAGCCTCTAGCCCAATATATACGCCAATAAAATTGAGTCATTAGTTACATAAATAAGGGCCCAGGCTGCAAAACCTTTTGAACTATTTAGGCAAGATCAGCTAAAAAAATTTACATGAATTATGGACTGTGTAAAATATCAACTCTATTATATCATGCAGTTACTATGTGGGGGCACATACGCAAAAGCCATTTTTGCTTGTACTAAGAAATTAATAATGCGTAAGCCCATACTTCCTTGTGTTGAAAGTTGAAGTTCAACTTCAGCATAAAGAGTGGGATCTGAAAACTCTTGACTATTGGTCATAAAACCTATTGAGTAAAAAAAAAGGCACTGCAGGTAATTGCAATCTCCAACAAATTACAAGAGTTACCTGAAAACGGAAGACAGTACCGTCTGCACCACAATAAGCAAGCATGCCTAACATAATAAAAGCAAATCCATCAATTTAGAAAATTGTAGTAATGATAATGAATTGTTTTAGTGTATGATATTGAGAAAACAAACAATGACAAATTTGTCATTACATGAAAGTTTGTTGCTCAGAAATAGTAACGGTTACTTTATGGAGTAAGATCAATAGTACACAAGTATTTTAATTCCTAAAGTAAAATGTTTCTAGCAATAAGATTATGTAATCATAGCATACCGAAAAACAAACCTGTTATACGTGACACTTGAACACTCCAAATGGCAAACGATGCATATAAAGAACCGTGCAACCCAGGTTGCTTTTTTCCACTGTATATTTCTCCAGTGACAGGAAGGTCATTTGCAGCCTTCGCCAAGCTAATGGTTTTCATTGTTCCATCTTCAAAGGACATAATGATGCAACTAGAAAAAAGTACCAACGAAATCATTCTGGGCTCATTACATTGACAATTTAGACAGCATTTGATACAGTCAAAATAATGTATTACCTTGGCTTTGACAGCCAATCCAAACTATATATGATTCTTGGCAAAGGATGGAGGTTCCTCAAAGGACGAAATGGATTACTACAAACAAATTTCAATCATAAAGCAAACATTTGTAAACAAGTTGAACAGACAGAGACTAAATGTAAATCCTCTGTTGCCCGTAAACAAGAAATCATACACCTTGACTTGTTAAGATACAAAAGTCTGACCTTTATAATGTTGAAAACAGCAAAGCTAATTGTTAAAATTATGATTGTTATTGTATCGGTTTTTCGGTATATGTACCTAATCTAAGGTCATATTTGAGCATTTGTATTTTATGAACATTTGTGTTTTTTATAAGGTCATATTTGAGCCATGTATTAGAGCATTCTATTATTGATAAGGATTAAAAAGCCATATGTAAGAGCATTCTATCACATCATTTGATTCAAAGATTATTCTTCAATTGATCTTTTCGGAAGGATATTGAAAACGATTTTTTCGGATCTCATCTTATGGATCCAATTCATGCTCTCCTCTTGTATAAATTTTATAAACTTAGATATTATGTATAAACGACTCATTCATAAGAATGAACTCAATATGATTGAGTTACATCCTATCTAACTAATTTTTAATTTTTAATTTTCAGTATGATTGGGTTGATGTTCTGATATTTTGGCTATCTCTACAGGATTGAAGCCAGACCTAGGTCCAGAGAGATTAAGCACAGAGAGCATCAATATTCCAGATCCACGCACCAAATTGAGTATGAGCTGGAGCTCTAGGGGGATTTCAATGTTGGCAGTAGTTTACCAAGACATTGTCAGTGAGAGACACTATTAGATTCCAGTAACTGGGCTAGCTCTGATAAACCAACATGAGTTAACTCAAAACTAGCCAACTCAAAACCAATCTACATGCTACCAAAATCGATCAAGAGATCAGCTCACCATTTTACAGGTCTAAGCCAAGTTTTATTTGTATAATAAAATTGGAACATCATTCAAAACAAAATTCATTAAGTTCTATAATAAAAAATTACAAGGAGTCACACATTAAGTAGGATAAGCTACTTGATGTGGCACTTAAATCTATAAGTTCTACCACCTAATAGACTAGTCTTTTAGGTTAGGCTCTCCTCTTTTACTTAAGTCCTAACAATAGGTGTATTCATTGAGAGTTGGGCAACCAAAAAGTACTACCTATAGGCTGGATTAAGGTGCAAGCCGAGAACTGATAGATAAGTGAAGTCGTCTTAAGGAGAAAAGGGATCAGGTCAGTATCAATAGAGTGAGGCCTTAAGGAGAAGGGATCAGGTCAGTATCAATAGAGTGAAGCTATTGTCGTGATATAGGCCCTTAAAGGGAATGACAATGTAAGGAGTCAAACATTGAATAGAATAAGATACTTTATGTGGTAATTATGTCAAGAGGTTCTCTTAGCTAATCGTCTAGGCTTTTTGGTTGGACTCTCCTCTAGAAATTAAGTGCTAACAAAAGCTACTGTAATTAAGAAGATAGAAACTAGCATTTTAGTTTAATGGAGAACGAAACAAAAACATTGCATATTATTGTTTAAAATGAACTAAAATTAAAAAAAGAAATAACATAACAAAGTAAACAAAAATATCCAGGGAGAAATAACAGACTCACCGTAGGTCCCAAAACTTAAGGCCTTCATGTCCAGCAGTTACTATTATATTAGAACTCTCTGGATCCCTGGAATATGATAACAAAACCTCAGACTACATTCAACATGACGGTAAAAAGATGCGCAACTGATTCATACATAGATGAACTCAGATGTATGATGTTTGCATGTGTAAGAAACAAATGCTTTGTTATTGAAGCACTCTTCATGGGAAAAACAAGGGTGCGTGCCTAGAACAAAAAACGATCGACTTACAAATCATATCTGGACAAAATTGGGGGTATAATTTTATTTTCAATAGGAAAGAGTTTGATTAAGGAGAGAAACCAGCTAAATCAGAATTGGTATCCTCGGGGAAAAATTGAATAAGAAAAAAAGAATAAATCAATGATGGGTATGCGCCAGTCATGAAGGTGGAGCCAGTCACGAGGGTAGAGAAGAATGTATAGGGGAGGCCAAAGAAAACTTTTGCACAGGCCTTCAATAACACTTGTGACGTTTAGTTAAGCCAACTTCCTACTCCTTGTGTCAAGGGAGATATTGTAATTTTGCGGTGATAGTTGAGAAGGGGGAGGAACTTGATTCAGCTGAGAAAGAAATTTCACCTCAAACTTTGGTAAGGCCCCTTAAGAAAAATAAGAAAGGTTTGGTTATACACTAGCTAGAAGATACAAAAACAAATAATCTTGCATTTCAAATGTCTGCATTGGAATTTTAGCAGAATAGCCTATGAGGAACGCTTATATAGTTATAGTTTTTATTGTTTGGTATGGTATCAACTAATGGCCATTACATTAGGGAAGGGTTTTTTTAATTCGGTACAGGCTACCGGAGTTTAGGTTTGCTTGATTTCATGGGTTACATGTGGTCCCCCCATGGTTTGTGTTTTGTTTTTCATTTTTTTCTTAATGCTATTTTCTTATGAAAGCATAGAGAAACTCATAAAAAGAACCACACAAATAGATATTATAAAGAAATTAGTTTATGAGTTAATTAATTATATATGGTTGTTGACGGAGTATGGTTACTTAACAATGAGGGATTACATAGAATCCTCAACATTTACAGAATATTTCTTTATAATCTGCTTTGAATTTTACGTTTCTTAAAGGTAGTGGCTGATGATTTGCCTCATTCTCATACTGAAGTGTCTGACTTAATTAAATATGATTGTAGCTGGAGTATCATTGTTTTAACAATGAGGGAAGGGAATACAGAGAAGTAAAAATCCTAAACATTTACAGAGTATTTCTTAATAATGTGCATGGAATCCTGTGTTTCGTAGAGATATATAGTAATAGAACCATATTCAATGCAACATGCTATTGTTGAGAAGGTTCAATTTACTAACCCTTCAAACGGAGCCCAGGCAAGTGTTCTAATAGGAACTGTATCCCCACCAAAACAAAGCACAGGCATTGTATCTGCATATTACAAATTTAGTCAATAAAAAATAACGTATCAACTTATTTTTCAATATAGCTACCATCCCTAACAACCAAATAGGTAAACACGAGACAAACACCAATTAACAAAAATATTACCATCACATTTGGATGAAGAATTTATACAAAACTTCCACAAAGCAACCTAAATAAATATAAAGCAAATTACATTAGAAGTGATATACATTGTGAATAAAAAAGTTTTCAGATGACAATAAGTTGATATTTTAACAAAACAGACTAAGAACATCATAAATTATAATACAGGATTATTAGAGGAAAAATATTATGGTAAAAAGTTGAAGGTTTTCCCTTTTCCATCATGAAACTCCATAGAAAAATCTATTTCCTAATTATTAGAGCAATGTAAACCTCAATTTAGAGAATGCAAAGTACATAAATTGAACATTTAAGGAGTTATACCGTTCCATCATGGCAGCCAGCAAGTAAATAGTCATGTGGGGGTGTAACTGACCACTCCACTGTCAGTGGAATGCTGTGAGATCAAATGATGGACTAAATTAAACCACATATTCAGGATGCCAAAAAGCATATATTAAACAGGATTATGTATATTCAATAACATTTTGCAGCGAAGTTCCAGCTTTTAGCATCCTCCACAATGGATAATTAGCAGACTATACAGAAGGTTCTAATTCAGTGAAAAACCATTCACTAGAAAAAGAATTGGCATAGCAAGTTCTTTTAAAATGAATAAAGTTTCTATTTAAAATAAATCCCAATAAAAGCTAACATTTCCTTTCAATAGCACCTCATAACTTTTGCAATGAACAAGTATCTATTGGCAAACTAATGCTTTTTACCCTAAATTAACATAACAAGTAAAGAGGTTAATTTAATTCAAAGCTTGCCCCAGCGATTTAATCAGTGCCCCTTTGTATGAAAATTTATTCTGGTTTCACTATGCAGAAACAGATTTAATAGAGATTCAGAGTACAACCAAAACAAACACAAGAAATCATTACCAATGCGGCTCATTTTTTTAAAAGGATAATGTCAAGTAGCATTTTATCATTCATGAAATTACCACTCTAGTTACAAACAAGCTCTAAATAGGGATGTATCATGTAAATGGGTCTATTACAGTAGTGTTTTATGTTTACCAAACCTCAACAAAATAACATCACACCAACCACTACATGAATAACATTATCGATGAAAACATCCAAATGCTATCACACAAAAAATCATGCATACCCAATCAAAACTGAAATAAGGTCCCATTATTGACATTATCTATAAATTTGATATTATATACATAAGTATACTATGAAAATAGAAGTTTTTTCCCTAAAATAAATTTATGATTATGACAAGCTCATGTAAGAAATTTTGTCGAGTTTGATAAAATAATGATATTCAAATTTGCTTTTAATAGTAAACTGACAACAATGAAAACATAAGAATGGGTGCGCTTATGACCCTAAATAGTATTACCTTTAAAATAGTACACAACAGATCATTATTTGCATATACATAGGACTACATTTCTTAGAATTTGAGTTTAAACTCAACTCAACCTTGATGACATGGTCATTTCAGAGGGAGGAAGTACTTTTAGGAATAATTTCAGGTAGTATAATAAACCTGTATCTACAGGTTTATTATAGGAGGAAAAGGGGAAAAGGGTCAAACTGTAATTTTAGTGGGGGAAACTGAGTTAACTAAATTAGTTTGTTTTTAGTTGTTATATAAGTTTTAAATAAGTCCTCTTTTGTTTCGGGATGCAGTTTTTTTTATAATTGTTTTAATTGGATTTTTCCAGTGTGAAAAGGAGAGTGCTCCTTTTGGCGGTATACTTGTATGCCTTTGGTTTTGTATGACTTTGATTCTTAAATCAATAAAAAGGAAAATCTGTTAGATATCATTGCTGCGAGTGTAACTCGGTTCTTGATTATGATTTTAAGTTTTTCTTGAATAGAGTCCAAACAAATACCTTTGTATGCCACGACGCTTCAACATTGAGCATTTAAATACAGGCTCCAATTTTATAAAACGTGGATCAGTCCCCTCTCTGTGCATATAAATTGTTCTCAATACATGAGGAAGAGGAACCTCCCACCTGCAATGACAAGTGCAAACAAAAACAAAAGTCACCCAAGTCAGTGTTCCTCAAAACAACTTACACTTGATAAAAGAAACTTGATTTTTCTATGAATAAACAACAATGAAGTAGTCATTATGAAGGAACAAGAATTATTAATTTATCATCTCTACTAAAAATAATTTCTTAGAAACACTGAATGACAATTTCATGTACAGTATTCAAAACTTGCAAAGCCACTACTGATATTTACGATCAAAATAAGAAAAACAGTGTGGTAAAGCGCACCAGAAATTATGAAGTTAGGTAGTGAGAAACAAAAATTCTCAGTATCGAATAAATTATGAAGCAACATAAATCTCTCCTCATTTTCCTCCCAACACACAAAAAAAAAAGATTACCACATCCTTCTTTCAAACAGAAGCGCTACATGAAACCATGACTAAAAACTAGAAATGTTTTCCTTTAGAGATTTATAGTTAAATGCTTGCATATGCATAATATAAAAAATAAAATAAACTGAATGAGACAAATGAAAGAGTTGTGACTTTTTATTGACACAATTTTATTTTGGCTTTTACACCATGTAATACACTGATATCTAAATACAAATAAGAAATAGAATGAAGCTAGTTAATCCGCCAGCAGTAGTTCATAGTTGTATGGCACCTGCTAATAAATAAGGTAAAACTGTTGTATTTTCAACTCAATGATAATAACAGATGTGCAGTACACACTTTCTTTCATCCCTCTGTTGCTCTCCTCTTTCCCTCTATCCTCATTATTTTGTTTCCTTTTCTCTTCCCCACCTAAATTCTACATCATACACTAACTGCAAATACAAAATTTTAGGAAGACTGTATGATAAACTTTTGCCTGGCAAACACTTTGTTCTTGTGCACAATAATTTGCAATACACTTCATTCAAACTATAGGTACTTTCAATCCTTATTCTTCTCTGTTTCTGTAATCGCCCTTAGTGTAGTCCAATTATGTCTCGTTCAAGTTTTCATGAAGTCGTTATTGTACAGTATACCAAGTTTGGAAAATTTGAGAAAATATTTTCCATTTTTAGAGATTGACAATACACAGTCGACTAGCTTCTGTTTGCATTCAAGTATTTATAAATAGATCAGAAACTTGAAACAATGACTGATGATGCTAGTTGTGACAATCACAGCATCTGACTACAGATAAAGTAACTGAAATACAATAAGTAAAAACCCAGAAAAATCCATAAAAGAAAAAACTAAATTAAACAACTAGACTAAAGGAGAAATGGTATTTTCTCACACAGTATTATATATAACAATTAGAATTGTATTTGTTTAAAATAGACAAATTTCAAATACTTCAAGTCTGATCAAGGAGTAGCAGTAACACCATATAAACACAATGAACAAAAACAAGAAATCAGAAATCTTCAAGAAAAACAATTGCAAATGGAGAATAAGGCTCAAGATATCATACACTTCCAAAGATCCATTGCCCAACAAGACAGCAAGATAGCCCATTCGATGTTTGTAAGAAGAATCAGAAATGTTAGTAGGTCTCCATTTCACATCCCATGCCACTTTTCCATTATGAGCTAGGCATGAAACTACTCTAGGCAAAGTTACATCTTCCGGAACAGAACAAGCTTCCAACTCAGAGGTAGAACATAGTTGATAATTTGCCTCATTATCATACTGTAGTGGCTGACTTATATCTTGGTCATATCTCCCTTCTCTATGATTAATTTTCAATCCACTGTTTTTAACAACAGTTGTTGAAAAAGTATTGCAGGCAGAAACAGCCTCCTTTGTATGTATTTGCTTTGTAACAGAATATTGTTGCAAAGAATGTTTATTGCAATTGTTATGAGCCACATCTAGAGAAAGAAAATCAGCTGAATCCTCTGGGACTTGAATATCAAGAGGCATGGGTTCATTCTCACAATTTGAATTATTTGTCATTGCTGAATTTGATTCATGTCCTCTTCTAGGCCTATGTACTGATTTTTCATTGCAATTGTCAAGAGTCATATCTTTGGAAAAATATTCAGTTAAATCTTCTGCGTTTTGAATATCAAGAGGCATAGATTTATTGTTACAATTTGGATCATCTGCTGAATTTGATTTTGGTCTTCTTCTAAGACTCTTTACTAGTGCTGAATTTTCATCTGTCTCTACATTTTCTTTAGCTCTGTTTTTTCTTTTGTACATAATAAGTTTTTCATTGTTTTCAAGATTTCCATCTGAAGCAAGAAACTCAGTAGAATTTTGTGCAAATTGAACATCACAAGCTGACTTGTTCTGGGTCTCACAGTTCATATCATCCACTGCAATTACTATGGAATTTTTTCCTGGTCTTCCTCTAAGCCTCTTTATTTGTGTCAATTTGTCATTTGTGCCTCCATCACATTTTGGAAGTATTTCTTCATTTTTTTCATGATTCCCATCTGGAGTAGGAAACTCAGTAGAATTTTCTGGAAATTGAACAGCAAGAGCAGGCATATCCTGGATCTCACAATTTTCATCATCCACTGCTGTCACTGTTGGATTCTTTCTAGGTCTTCCTCTAGGCCTCTTTATTACCGTCGATTTATCATTTTCACCTCCATCTTTTTTAGCACAATTCATATCATCCACTGCTACCACTATTGGATTTTTTCTTGGTCTTCCTCTAGGCTTCTTTATTTGGGTTGATTTGTCAGTTGTGTCTCCATCTGTTTTATCACAAGTCATATCATTCACCACAGTTGGATTTTTTCGAGATTTTGGCTTCTTTTTTTTTGTTGACTTGTCATTGTTTTCCGAGATATTTAGAAGACACCATATTTGTATGACACCTCTGCCAGTAAGTGGGGCACCCATTTTGTGATAAGAAGAGCCCGGTGGATGAGCAGCGACAGCAATAAACTAAGACAAATATCATATAGAAGTTCATTTCATTTGCAAGGTTTGCAGAAGAAAATATTTATTAAATTTTCTATTCTCATGTCTATAGTAAAGATCAAAGCTTAGTTTATCAGTTGACTACATACAAAAAGTCCAAGTGCAGACAAACAAATGACCAAGCAAGACACAAACATTATTCAAAATATTACAATGTGCATTTTCCCTTTCATTTATGCATCTCATCTTATTACAGGTAAATGAATTTACAATAGAAAAACCAAAAGAGCTAATGTTTAGAAGAATAGTTCAATTAGATTAAATTGAAAATTAGTTATGAACAAATAGGGATGTTAAGAAGAAGATTTGAGAATATACAAGAGAATTTTTCCTTTAAGATTTAATAATTTCTCTCCAGCCTCCATCAAAAAAACATGCTTCCCCCAAAACACAACTACCTAACTAAAAGAGTCATGAAGCCATATAAAATAAACTTAAAACATCAACATTCTTATGAATGTGATAAGAATTGAATAAAATAAAAGATTTTCAAACATCATTATCTACTACCAATAACTAGCCCTATAACCTTGGTAACATCAAATTGGCAAAGTTATACTTAATACGCAAGTCATCAAAGTCACTCAGACAAATAGTATTTGGATTGCATTCAAGCGTACTTCTCACTACAGCAGCCAAAAAACCTACAATAAGGCTTGGTTTAAAGGAAGAAAGCTAACCAAGTACCTCACATTTAACTGAAGAATCAGGTTTTTCATGTATTTGAGGACACCAGTCTAATGCCCATACAGAGCCTCCAACATTCATCACAAAATCTCTGCTCCAACAAAACATGAAATGTTAGTCAAGTTAAATAATATACGGCTAGAACTTCTAATCTATCAGCAAGTTCAAAGATAATTGTTATTTGATTAATAGAAACGTGTACTATTATGGCATAGTCATGTCAATTAATAAAACAACAAAAATAGCTATATCTTAGTCATACCTGCGTTCTTGAGATATGACCTCTCCAAGTTGTTCCTTTTGTATATCTTGCTACAAAAAAGATATACAAAGTCCAGTTAGTGATGAAGAAAAGGTAAATATCATGAGAAGATATATGTTGCAAAAATTGACCAGGAAACAAATAAAGTATACAGTATAAAGGAAATGTACCTCGGGAACAGAAGCAGAAGAAAATGGGGGCAAATTTATGGCACTGACATCTTTCCCCTCAAAACAATTAGATCTCTCCATTCCATATGCAAATTTAATGTTTTTTGATGGATATTTAAAATCTCTCCATTCTCTGCACATTTAACATTGACAAAAACAAGAAATTAAGGGTTTATTTCGGAAACTTCCATTAACTAGAACATCGGGCAGTTTTCAAATACAAGACTTTTAGTAACTACTAACTACTAATATCATTCTTTACAATAGTTCTCACTGATAGTGCAAAAAGTTTTTTTTTATACTTTATGATCCAACCATCTTAAAAATAGATATTATCAAGGTGACATGTTATATTTCTGAGAAGAATTATACTTGCAAAATCAGGAGAAACATCCATAACCAATCAGACTTCTAATGTAAGCAATTACACTGTTGGATATGAAATGGAAGAGGATTTGAAGTTAGTCAAGTCAAGTCAGTCACTCAGACAGAAAGAAAGAAAGAGATGATGAAATGTTCTTCAAAGCTGACTTTTACACCCTAACAACATAAAGCCATATTGTCACACTGGAAGTCTAGCAGCAATATACTACGAATCATAAGCTCAACCACATTGTGAATCAGCCAACAGATAAATCAGATATGACTTTATACTATTGCAAAATAAGATGATTCCAATAATTGGATACTCCATAGAGGGGTTACAGCTCATGTTTGTCATTCCATCTGTTCCTCTTCTCTTCACAAGATGGAAAAGTAGCAACATTAGTTAACATAGCTGGAAACAGAATAACACTGTGGACCCCTCACTTCTCTTATAGATACACACTCTCTAGGAATGAACACTCCATATTGTACCTAGTTTATAAACATAAAATTGAATGCAATAAAAGTTCTGGAATCAAATTTGATTTGTTTGTACCTTAAGAAAGTGACTGAGGAAGACATTCTCTGAATCTCACTCTGGTCAATAGCAGCACCGTCTTCTTCCTTCCCACAGAGTCTGACAATGGTTTCCATGACTCGGAAGAAATTTTCAACCGAAAAATCGAACAGAGCAATCCTAACAGCACTAACATCACCACCATTGTTTGCAGTTGCAGGATTTGGTGCTGATGCTTTCACAGCAACTCTCTGGGAGACTTGCTTCACCTTCTTCTTCTTCTTTTCATTCTCATTGCCATCAAGTAGCTCAGAAATGCAAGTGTTCTTCTCTCTGTCTTCCATTTCCTCTATGAACATAAATTGTAAATTTTTTTTGAAGATACCTGGTTTCGAACCCTAGACCCCAATAAAGACCGAGTTGTTTATATATAAAATTTATTTCATATATAAAACAATTTAATGATAATATTATCTTCTATAATATAAGAGATATATAAACTCTTTGAAAAAAAATAGTGTTACTTATTAATTAAATTGTTTTCTCTTTTACTAAATCAAAATTACTTCATCCTAAATAAAAGCATAAATTAATAAAAGCTAAATATTGTAAGTAAATATATACTATAAAAGTAGTATTTTTTTTGACTTATTTGAAAGTATGTATAGAATTAGTTATTGGTCTGAATGATTTTTTATCGTGTATGTGGGGTTTGAGATGAAATTCGTTCTTGTATTCATTTAGTTAAAAAAATATTTTATAAAAATCTAATTTTCTTTAATTATATATAAAAATTATAATAATATATTAAAAAAATATATATTTAATTTTCTAATATTTTTTATTTTAAATACTAAAATCTAATTTTCTATTATTTTTATTTTAAATACTAAAGAAATGTATATTAAAGTTATATATATTAAAATATTTAAAACGTATTATTATATATTATAATATTTAAAACGTAGACGTGGAAGACTACTTTTAATTGAAATCATATTTTTCATATAGGATTTTTTGTTTTTTCTTTAGAAAAAATAATATATTATAATATTAAAAATGTTTATATGAAATAAAAATTGTATTTTCACATATCCTATTTTTATTTTTAAAATTTTATATGTATGATTTTGCCTTGCCAAAATCGTATTTCGTGTTGGCGATTTATACATTTTGAGAATAAAAAAAATACCTATTTTTGAAATTTCAAAATAAAATTACACTATTGTTTGGAAAAAAAAACATGATCTTACCTATTTTATGTATGATATGAAATTATATGATTTAATTAGAACTTTATTGACTTAGCAATATTATTATTTTTTTCAAATAATTTGTTATACCATTAGTCTTTCAAATATTTGAAAGGATGATAAGAGTAGAATAAAAAGCATGTCAAATGTCAATTGAATGAAATGTATTTTTGAGTTTCGAATATATTTTTTAGCTTCAGAATATGTTTTATTTTTTTGGAAAATGCATTTTGAATTTAGAATTTGGTAAATGCAGTTCATAATATAAAATTGTATTCCAAAACTTAGAATTCTGTACTTTTTTCAGTTCGAAAATATCTTTAAAATTTTAAAATTTAGAATACAAAATTTTAAATTTTAGAATTCAAAATATATTTTCAAACTAGAAAATATCTTTTCGTACTCTAGAATTCGAAATACAATGTATTTTAAATTTTAAAAATAAAAAAAAAATCTTGGAATACAAAATTTCAAATTTTAGAGTTCAAAATATTTTTTAACTCTAGAATTCGAAATACAATATATTCTAAATTTTAAAAATGAAAAAAAAATAAAAAATCCTGCACCTTTTGTCTAAGGATAATTTTGGAAAAAGGATAATTTTGGAATTGAAAATGTATGTAGGTGTAGGAAGAAAATATGGAGGTGAAGGAAGAAATGTCTTGCAATCTATTGGAGTATAATCTCGTAATATTATTCTCACGTGCTCCATGACAAATGTATAATTTCGTAATATTATTCTCACAAGACATGTATAATCTCATAATATTATTCTCACGGTACATGTGTAGTAAGATATTATTAAAAATTTCAAAATGTGAAATATGAGGCTGGATGAATAACTCTCACATTTCTATTATTCATATTAAAATTACAAATAATTTTCACCACTAAAATGTGACTACTCCATTAACAATATATTTTTTACTTAGAATATATTTTTTACTTAGAATATTATCATTGACTATGATTGAAATAGTAATGAAAACCATAGTATGAGTCTACAAGGAAGAGAATTCTCTTAACCATGCTTAAGCTCATCAAAAGAAAAAAAAAATGAAGATATGAAGATGAGAGTGAGAACTAGAGGTCATGATGAAGTTGCCTCAAGGCTTACATGCAACAATCAATAAAAATGGTGAATTATTTTTCTCTCTTTGCTTTCTCCTCTACCGTGACCAAATGTAAAAGGACTTCACACTTCTCCTCTGCCGTATTAGAACTTATCAAACCAATACAATCACAGACTCGCAAACAAAATCAGTCCATAGTACAATGGGTAAAGAGAGATGGCCGTGGCAGGTCTAAAAATATTGTTGGATAGGTTAATAACTCCTATGAAAGGGGATTTTCATTCATCATGCCATAAGTTCTGTCTTCAATCTCACCGGGGTCATCAAGTGGAATGGTTTAACATACTTCATTAACTTCCATTGCATAAAAGATATAATCAGGCAGTTTATATTTTCCTCAGGTAAAAACTACAAAGAAGATCCTCATTCCTCCACCATTCTCACATCTCGGCAAAACACAAAATCCCTCATCTACTGATGCTGCCAGCAGAGGAAAGCACACCCAAGTACAGTTCTGCAATAACTAATATTTGGGTGAAGCCCCATAAATAATTGGTCAAAATATTTCTGAAAGTGGAAAAGCATCATAGCCATATGGAAGAAAGGCAAGAAGGGAACTCCAGCCCCAATTCAGCAAGGAAAAAAATTCTATGGTTGATTCCGAACCTCAAAGTATGCATTTCAAATTTAAAAATTTATTATCACAAGCATCAAATCCAAAACAAAACTGGAATTCAACCATTCACAAGGACAGTTTTTTTGCCATGAGCTTTTCATAAGAGGTTTGACAGAGCCACGGATCAGCAATCTCTACCAAATAGAAGTCACTAATGATCTAGAGGAGCATGGGAAGCAATTATAATAAAATGAACATCTACAGCAAGCATGTTGAGAGAAAGAAGATATATACATCTAAATATTTCAACTTGTACAGATTATTAAGAGGATAATTGAAATACTCATTGCTCATGAGAGAAGAATATTTACAAACCATGACAAAACTTATCACTTTGTGTGGTAGTAAAAAAATATTACCTTTAAGTGGGTTGATGGGCAAACAATAATTTTATCATGCATTGTTTCTACTTTCTTCCAACATAAGATCCCAACTTAGACAAATCTGGAATCCAGAATGACAACTCAGATGATCCAGTAGCAAACATAAGACTTCCAGGAGCCCATTTTATTACAGGAGGTCCGGTATCAGAAGTTGCACTCCTCCAACTTGCAACCTAGACAAGGCAACAAGAATTAACAATTCGTACTTAAATCCGTACTTAAATCCACAAAGCGAAAATACTCTGTTAACCAAAGTAGATTTTGAAGCCAAACACACATGCTATAATTAAAAAGTTCAAATTTCACACACAACTTGACAGGCTTCAAAATAGTATATTCTGTTATTTCTACGTGATAAAAGAGACTCAGGAGAGGAAAATAGACAAATACTAAAGAATTATTAACAATTATAACTGGCTCCCATCCCATCAAAAGTGATGACTGGATGTATACTGTAGGTACACACGAACGAAAAAGGAGTCAGTTGTTGAAAAGAGATTAGTTGTCTGGTGATATCTAATGTCAAATAAAAAGAAAGAAACAGTAAAAACTCTTTTTTTTTTGTATTCTGAAAAGCCTATGTAGGAGTAGATTCTCCTAGTCTGAAACTATATTTCAATATTCTCTTGTACACTTTTCTGCAATCTATAGATATACTACTGCTTCTGATGAAATACTTACTCAATTCACTTAATCAAATATTGAAGCATAGTCATTTAGAGCTAATAAGTAATTTTATGTCAAGACTACTTTCAGTCCATTATTAACAGTTTGCAATTAATAAATAAATGACTGTATTCACAATCAAAGGGTAGGACATTCTGAAAAACGAAACAGAAATATAAAGTTGAAAGCATATAATCCTGATTGGAGAAAAACTATATTAACAATTATTAAATTACAATTCAAACAAAAATGTGTAAAGAAAATATCTATGAAAAAAAAGAAAAGATATAGCTTATCATACTTCTTTGCCACTTCGAACACTCCATGCATATATGCTTCCATCCCCAGAACCTGTCAAAGAATCCAAGTGTAAAACTATCAAGTTAAGCTTAACAAACCAGCACAGGCAGTAAGCAGCAACCAACAGGATCCCATAAATAGGAAAAAAGATTGAAAATGTGAGACAGAAAAACCACACCATGATGCATGCCTTTTAAAATAATCATAGTCAATCCAAATCTTTCTTCCAAAACACTATTTCAGGCAAGAAATAACAGTGTAATAAAAAGTTCAATGTGCAAACAAAGTGTATACCAAATGAATAATGATCATAAATTCTTGGAATGATCTGAAAATGCTTACCAGATATTACAAACATTCCCTCCGGGCTGAAAGAAGCTTCTAATGTGGAGTTGCATGAGACAGGTGTGACATTATATGTGGATAACTACGTAAATATAACGAGAGAAAACAAATCACGCATAAAACCTTTCAAAGCACAATAAATTAAGTGACAGAACTATGAGGTAAAAAGTGGACTAGGTTAGCAAGGAGAGATACTAACAAGTGTGCCACGAAATGAATCAAGTACATGAATATGCCCATCTGCCGTTGTTAAAAGCATGAGACTCCCATCATTACTAAATTTCACAACATTTGCATCAGAAGTATCTCCCCCAACAGAAAATATCTCAAAGGGACCCTGTAGCAAGTGAAATTCACCACATTAGATTATTAGTGTATGTCACAATTAACAGACAACAAAAGCTAAGCTTTATACATATTCATATTCTCATTTTGAATTTGCAAACCTTTTCATATTTGCGAGCATCAAACATTCTTATGAATCCTCCAAAGGCAACTGCAAAGACAAGCCCTTGATCGTCATATGATATAGCAGGCCTTCCTTGTACATGTAACAGTCCCTATTTATTTTTAAAGAAGCCCCAATAAAGGTTATATGATGTACATAAACAAAAGGACATAGAATAAACAAGTAACAGCATGCACATGACACTACCTGGCACTTTTCAGCCCTTTGATCCCATAGTAAAACAGTTCGATCTAAAGAACCAGATATAAAGCAGTCTTTCCGAGAGCACAAGCTTAGCGACACAACCCTGGGAAAAAAAGTATATTCTTTATAATTATAAAATGGAATGGAATGAACTGAACTTGAGTTATGTATGTTATGATATGAGACTTAAATGTATAAATAACATAATGACAGATAACAAACCTGTCATGGTGACCTTTGAAATATCTCAAATACTTGTTATCATGTAACGATAGAAGCCGCAAAGATTCTGGATTGATTGAAATTCTTTATAATGAGTATACAAAATTTACAGATCATACCAAGTTCATTGAAGATGAAAGCAAGAAACATACCATCCCAACCATTTTTTGAAGAGTATATGACAGTTGTAGGATGAGATGTGAAGCAAACCAGGTCAACCCCATACTTCTTGCTATTAATTGTCTTCAAACATCTGACAACAAATATGTTGA
>Ga0123342_1005142_pt1 | contig 19281 bp, 13 predicted proteins | sample Turbeawhitnodule_FD_89960 | JGI IMG/M metagenome (GOLD analysis project Ga0123342, IMG submission 89960) | Root nodule microbial communities of legume samples collected from Mexico - Turtle bean Mexico white nodule | ecosystem: Host-associated > Plants > Roots > Nodule | place: Mexico: Nepantla... | reverse complement strand
CCTATTTTAAACACATTATAGATAGGTACGACAATTTCATTTAACATTTATTATTACTTATATATTATATAATGTTATGTATTCTAACATGACATCTTATTTCAGTGCTTACTCTGGATATAACATGTTGAGTGGGAGGGGAAGTGCAAATGCACAAAAACTCACTTGGATGTACCTTAAGCTATTTAAAGTATATATGTTCACTTAATTTAATGTGTCTCATTCATTCATTTAATATATTTATTTTCAAATGCAATCCAATAGGCAATCTGAAAGTTATGAGTGCGGTTATTATGTTATGCAGTGGATGTCGTCTATTGTGCGAGCTACAATTGATAGATGTTGGGATCAGGTAAATACCTCAATACAAAAAACACTTTAAAATTCGGGGTTTATTATTCATGCACTAATTCAAAAATAATTCAAATGTCACAATTTTTCAATGACCAACAGTCGCTAGGTTCGGAAGCATTGGAGTACGTCAGGACAACATGGTCAAAGTATTTTGTAACCCTGTATAACACCTTAGGATAGATAAATTAATAGAATGAGATAGAACTTTTTTTTATATATTATCAAAACTTTTTGTAGAATATTATAATTTGTTGTATGTATTTTCCATATTTAAATTATGATTTTAAATGTTTTTATTTTCTAGAAATTGAATATTTTATGCAGGTTTGAGTGGTATATATATAAAATAAAATATTTTTTACGACGGTTCCACCTGGAACCATCTTTAAAAATAATATTTTTTTTAAAAAAAGGAAACATACTTACAACGAAAGTTTCCAAAGGAATCGTCTTCAAACATATTTAAAAAAAAACTTATTTACAGTATAAGTAACGACGATTGAAGAACTGTCTTTATAAATGATATATAACGACGGTTCTCCAACCGTCGTTATAAGTGGCTTATTTATACCGACACCCGTAATAACGAAGATTCTGGAACCGTCTTTATATGTTCTTTTTAACCGTCGTTAATGTACATTTTTGTACTAGTGTATTCATGGTACATGTCAAATGTTTAAATGCTTATTCTATGTGGTGAATGTTCACTTTTTCATTCTTTCAAGAGGATTTCCCTTTTGAAGTGCCAACACCAATATATTTTGAAGAACATGCTTATTCCCTAATGTGTCAAGACATCTATTTTGGTCCTTGCTTTTCTCCATTTTAGGAAAAATTTATCTAATTAACGTCTAACAAGTGATAACATGTATCAGAGAGTTGTATAAAGAAGAGATGTAGCATTAAAGAAGAGATGTAGCATTTAATGCATATTTAACCTTCAAACATTTATTTTAAACAAATAATATTTAAAGAAGAATTGTCGTCAATGCATCTTCAGCTTACAACCTGCTTTTGGAGCGACCTTCCTTGAATAGGTTGGGTGCAGTAGCCTCAACCACTCACATGAAGATGAAGTTGCCCTCGTCAGAAGGAGGAATAATTACAATAAAGGCTGACCAGAGGATGGCCCGAAAGTGTTACGAGAGTAATCTAAAAAATTGGAAGGGAACCTACGCAGTCACCACCATCCAGGCAGGAGAGCCTGGATGAATAGTCGAGGCAGACATCAATGATGAAAGATAGCCTGGGCCTGTTGGAGAGGTCTAGGAGAGGGAGATAAAGGGGATGAAATTCAAGCTCGGTACCTCGCTGGGCAAAGAGTTAAAGGACAAAATAGTCGATGTCATCTCGGAGAATATGAACGCTTTCGCATGGTCGTCCGCGGACATGCCTGGAATATATCTAGATTTTTTTCTGCCACCGACTTACCATGGATGAAAAATTCAAACCCGTGGTTCAGAGACGAAGGAAATTCAATGAAGAGAAACACCTTGTTATCTGATAAGAAACTCAGAAACTCTTTGCTGTCGGGCACATCAGGGAGATCAAATACCTTGAGTGGCTGGCGAATGTTGTATTGGTGAAAAAGGAAAATGGGGAGTGAAGGATGTGTGTTAACTTCACTGATTAAATCAGGCCTGTCCCAAGGATTCTTACCCTCTACTGAGCATAGAATCCTTGGTTGACAGCGCCTCAGGATGTTATTTGTTAAGTTTTCTAGATGAATTTTTGGGGTATAATCAGATTCGTATGCACTCGAAGGATGAGAGTAAGACAACTTTTACGGCTGAGGTCGCCAATTACTGCTATAAGGTCATGCCCTTTGGCTTGAAAAACGTTGGGGGGACCTATCAAAGGCTCATGGATCGAATCCTCTCACCAATGCTCAAATGCAACGTTCAAGCATATGTGGATGATATGATCGTCATGTCAGAAAGGGAATACCAACATGTTACCGACCTAGAAGAGCTATTCGCAACTATAGCGAGGTACAATCTAAAACTTAATCTTGATAAATGTGTGTTTGGGGTAGAAGCAGGGAAATTTCTTTATTTCTTGCTAATTGAAAGATGATGGAAATTGTTTTTCCATCAAAAGAGGTATAGAGGCAAACCTTGACAAATGCACAAAGATCAAAAAGATGAGAAGCCCAACCAATGTGAAGGAAGTGCAACAGTTAACCGGGTGCATGGTCGCCCCTATCTCGTTTCTTGTCAGTCAATGGAGATAAAAGGGTATCCTTATTTCCAATGTCTTAAGGAAAACAACTGTTTTGCATGGACTAGAGAATGCGAAGAAGCCTTCGCCAAGTTAAAGGAATATCTGGCTAGTCCCCTCGTTCTCGGTAAATCAATCCTGGGAACCCCTTTTTGTCTCTATTTTTCGATAACAAATCGAGCTATCAACTCGGTCATTTTGCAAGATCAGGATAAGATCCAGAAGCCGGTCTATTTCGTAAGCAAGGTGCTATAGGGACCAGAGACTCGATATCAAGCTATTGAGAAAGTTGCCCTAGCTATAGTGTTCACAGCTCGACGAATTCGCCATTACTTTCAAAGCTTCACTGTGATTGTAATGATCGACTTGCCCATCCATAATGTTTTCCAAACCCCGAAATTGCAGGTCGGATGGTCCGTTGGGCGGTTGAGTTGTCCGAGTTCAACATACAGTATGAACCGTGAGGGCCAATCAAAGGCCAGATGTGTGCAAATTTATGGTAGAGCTTTCATCCAAGGACTCCCAGCCTGACCCTAACGATTTTCAATGGGTCCTTTCGATTGATGGGTCTTCCAACTAACAAGAGAGCGGAGCTGGGGTCATTCTAGAAAGACCAAACGGGTTCTCAATCGAACAAGCCCTCGGGTTTCCGTTTAAGGCGAGCAACAATCAAGCCGAGTATGAGGTCTTGATAGCAGGGATGTTGTTAGCCAAGGAATTAGGAGCTCAGAGCTTGTTGGTAAAAAGTGACTCATTGCTCGTAACCGGGAAAGTCACAAGCGAGTATCAGGCCAAGGGGCCCACAACTAGCCTCATACCTCATGTATGTAAGGACCTAAAGAACGACTTTCTCTGCATTCGATCTTGTTCATGTTCCCAGAGAACAAAACTCTCGAGCAAACCTGTTGTCTAAGCTATTTAGCTCGGGGAAAGGAAAGGAGGTCGGCAGAGGTGAGTAATCCAGGAGACCCTGAAATCGCCCAGGACAACTGTAGAAGGGTTGTTTGAGGTCGACCATCAGGAGGTCTTAAAGATCATCTTAGAGAAGAGGAGAAAGCATCGATCGATGATTCAAAAAACTCTTAAATTCCCGAGAACAACCATTCATGAGCTACCTGAAGATGAATCTTTTGAGGTTTTGTAGATTAGTACCGCAGAAACTTGGGTAGCACCTTATAAGCGTTATCTTGCTAATGGATTACTTCCTACCGAGCCTGCAGAGGACAAGATTGTCAAGAGGAACCGGGTTGGTATACCCTGGTAGACAAGAACCTATTTCGTCATGGTCACACTCACCCACTCCTCACCTGTGTAAGTGGAGACCAATGCACTCGCATAACGGTCGAGCTTCACGAGGGTCTTTGTGGCAACCACATAGGTGGACAAGCTCTCTCGTTGAAAGTCATCCAAGCAGGGTACTATTGGTCGTCCATGAAAGAAGATTGTAGGAGATATGTCCAGCGCTGTGAGCAATGTCAGAAACACGCTGATTGGTGTCATGCACCAGCTGAGGAGCTGCGATCAATTTATAGCCCATGGCCTTTCCATACGTGGGGAATAGACATTTTGGGCCCTTTCCCTCTGATCATACGTCAGATGAAGTACCTCATTGCCACCATCGAGTACTTTACCAAGTGGATTGAAGTTGAGCCTGTTGCGCAAATAACTGCTCACAAAGTCTACCATTTTCTATGGAAGAATATTGTGTGTCACTTTAGGATTCTGATGCATTTAATATTAGACAATGAAACCCAATTTGCTAGCCAACAATTGGGAAAATTGTGCACATAGCTTGGAATAAAGCAGATATTCGTCTCGGTAAAATGCCCACAAACGAATGGGCAGGCCAAGTTGGCCAATAGGGTCCTTCTGAGAGGACTGGACAGGAGATTGGAAAAGGCAAAAGGAGATTGGTCAGAAGAAATTCCAAGAATTTTGTGTTCTTATCACACCACCCCACAATAAACAACGAAGGAGACGCCATTCAATTTGGTATATGGGTCAGATGCCATGATACCAATAGAAATACAAGAGAGTTCTCCTAGGTTCCAAAATTTTGTTGTTGAAGAATCCAACGAAGGAAGAAAGGTGAATCTAGACATGTTGGATGAGGTACGTGATCGCGCCCGTATAAACTCGAAATCCTTAAAATGGTGGAATTAAGGCACAAGACCAAGACGAAACCTTGACAATTCAAGGTTGTCAACTTGGTGATGTGGAAGGCCCACCCCTACTAGATTGAGAACAAGTGTCTCCAAAGTGGACTAACCCGTTCCGCGTAGTCAAGGTACTAGGAAACGACGCATATAAGCTAGAAACCCTGGAGGGAGGAGCCATCCCACGAACGTGGAACGCGACAAATCTCAAGTTTTATTTCAGTTAAGACATTTAGATTTTTATTCTTTTCTTTTAAACATTATGCTATTTGAGATGATGCTCGTTTTCCCTCGGAAAGGGTTTTTTAACGAGGTCACCTGGTAATAATTTTGTTCTTAGAAGATGATGTATGAAATAAGTTAGCTTGAATCGAGTAGCGTAGATGGTACACGATAAGATGACCTAACTCAGAATGGATAGAGTCATCCGGGTATAGACGCCCTGTGAAATGAGTTTATTTGATAAGTTATTTGATTTAGTGCATGGTAAGACGACCTAGCTCGGTGTAAGTACAATTACCCGAGTATAGGTGCCTTATGAGATGAATTAATTGATGAGTTATTTGATGTGGTACAAGGTAAGACAACCTAGCTCGATGTAAGCACGAATACCCGAGTATAGGCTCCTTGCGATAAGTTAAACAGGTGAATCATTCGAGATAACGCATGATAAGACTTCTGAGCTCGGAGTAGGTTCAACTATCCGAGTAGGCACCCTGCGAGGTAAGACATCATGGAATAAATGTAGTATTCATACTGTAAGATAGCCTAACATGAAGGCCTTGGTTGCTCATGAAATTAAGTTGAAGCGAAAGGTTGTCTTAACCACGGAGATGCCATTCATCAAAGGTTAGATTTTCTATAAAGAGTAATATTATATTACTCTCTACACTTAGTTTCAGCTAAGTTAGCAAGACCATGTTATGTTAACTATGCTATGTTAGGGTGGAAAGGATGCGTTAATTGGTAAAGCGTTGGTGCATGTGTTGTAGTGATGTAAATAAACCCTTTTAAATCTAATAACAGTATGTATCCAAGAATTTAAAAGCGCTAAATAGATATGAGCAAAAGGTTCAAAGTGTGAAATAAGTTCGGCAACCAAATAAATATTACAGTCCATAAAGAGTTTGAACTAATATCCCCTTAGCTGACTGTCAACCACGATTTTACTCGGGTCAAGTTCTGAAAGATCCATGGTGGGATGAACAGCTGAAGCTTGCTCCAAAGCAGCTTCAAATCCTACGAGGTAGGATTGAGCAACATCTTGCTTGAAGGAATCGATGGCTTTGATGAGGTCTTCCCTTTTGCGAGTCACCTCTTTATTTTGCTTTTTAGCTTCATTCAAAAGCTTGTTTCTCTCTTTAGCTAAGCTCGATGCCTCTTGGGTCTTCTTTGCTCAGAGTCACTCGGCTTCTTGGTGCAGCCCACTCAAGCGGTTGATCTCAGCCTGGAAGCATTCTACCTCCTTGTGGAGCTCCATGTTCTCCTTAACTCTTTGGCCCTCGACCGATTTTTGATCTTTTGCTTTAGCATTGGCCAGGCAAGCCATGGCAAATGCCTGTCCAAACAGCTTCAGAGTATCATGGTGAAGGTGATCTTCGTCATGAACCATGAGCCTAGCTCTATCCTCACTGGGCAAGAAGAAGGCTTCACCATGGGCTGGGACATCAAAGTCAGGGTCCCACCAGCTCTTTTCTCTCGAGCTCTCGGCCTCGCATTCTTGAATGGTGATGACCTCTTGGTGTGGAGCTCGGCCATCTGAAGTAGGGGGAATGGTCGCTGGTCTTTTCCTTTTGAAGACAAGCCCTGAAGTAGTCTGCTTGTCTGGGTCAGTTGGAGTCTGAGTAATCACGGTAGGAGCTTTCCTTTTTTGTGCCAAAGACTCCTTGGGCAGACTAGCAGTCACCCTCATCTTTCTAGTGAGCTTGGCCAGCTCAGCTTTGTTGATGTTGGAGAGCGTGTTATCTGTAAAAGCGAAAAAGAAAACAGATTAATGGCTATGACATAAGCTTTTTTTGTCAAGGGTAGGAGAGGAGGAGTACCAGTGTAAGTTTTAAGGGAACTGATAAGGTATTCTTTGGTCAATATCGTTGAAGTATCAAAGACGACTTTCAAACTCATCAAAAACTCGCAAATCCTCTAGTCCTTTGGAGACAAATCTTTCAAGTGTCGAGCACTCTGGAATCTAGGGTTTGGTGTCTTATACAAGGGAAAGTCGTCTAGTAAGGACGAATCTTCTATCGAAGCTCGGATCTTGAGGACTCGGCCTTTGAAATTCTTTAAGATGACTGGGAGAGGGTAAGTAAGCCTCTCCTAGGGGCACCATTTAGGGAAACCCACAATTGGCAGCCCCAGTGTTTGGCCTCAAAGAAGTATAAGAAGACTTCCACAATTGGCAAAATGTCGAGCTGTGAGCATAGAATTATGAAGGCTCAAATGAATGCCCAACTATTTGGATGTAGTTGGGCAGCAGTTATATTTAGCTCGGTCAACAGTTCCTTTTCAGAGATAGATAGGGGTAAACAGATAAGGATCTTTTTGAAGAAAGTAGCATACAAAAAGAAAAATGGACCATCAGGGTCCGACAACTCATCGTTACATATGGGCTCATCCTCCCTACAAGCTACAACTTTTACTAAGCCTTGGTCTTTTTTACTTAATTCCACTGATTCTCTTAACTCCCTAATTCATAAACAGGAGTTCGTTCTTAGCCCATGGGTATGCTGAACTATAATCCATTTTCAATGTAACTAAAGCATAAACACAAACGGAATGTGAACACGATTCAGGATAGGCAGAATAAATGAAATCGGCGTAAGTCAAAAATACATTTCTCGTAATGCAATCAATAAGCTACATGATGATTATCAGTGGAGTTAAGCAAGAAAATAATACCGGGTGCGACGTTAATATGCGGTGGCACGAAGGTGAAAGAAGTGTTGAAGGAGGTTTGGAAGCAGAAGGGTTTTGAGAGCATAAGAGGTTTGAAACAACGTGATGAAAATGAAAGAAGGAAGGAACATATATTTGAAAGAGGAAATGAAGCAGCAACGTTCCTTTGCGGTCGATGCAAATGCCACGTGTACGCTCCACATTTAGTAAGGTGAGACGTCTTTTCACGAGGCGCTTCGGTAATCGCGCCTCAGCTACCCCTGAGAACACGTCATGTCAGCCGCAGCACTGGAAAGCCTCTTTGCCTCGACGAGCTCAGCTCGAGCCTGGGGACTTGTGTAATGGCCAGATGTGCTTGGTCCTCGGCCCAAGCACTTAAGCGCAGTAAGCTCGGTTAGATGAAGTTATACCCAGCTCGGCCTGGGGTAGGTATGGGTCCAATGCCACGTTACAAGGTCGACCCAGATGTTTGGTAGCCTATACGTAAAAGATCATTAAAGTAAAAATAACAAAAGGAATAACTGAATTAATTAAAGTGTATATCTTTTAAATACAAATAAAAGCGGTTAGGAATGATGTGGCATAGCACCCGAAAATAAAGGTGCACGTTAACAGAATGTTTTACTGTTGAAATTATATTCTTGTTGTTGAGAATATATTCTTGTTGTTGAAACAATATTCTGATTATGAAAATTGTTGAAGAAATGTCTTTAAAAGGGGTTTAAGATCCTGGGTAAAGGTACGCTCTTTCTGGATACTTTAGACTGAAAATTTTTATAGTTTGAATGCTCTCACGAACTTGATAGTCAGAGTGTGATCAACAGATAGAGCCCCTTTTGTCACAAAGCAACAACATCTCGGAGCATCCATTAAAGACAAATCAAGCGGAACTCACCCTCTAATCCGACCGAAGTCAACTGTCGAGAACATTCTCTATGGTTATTCTATAACTAAATAAGAGCATTTTAATAGATTAAACAATTTTTTTAATCAAATAAAAATATCCTATCACCAACACAAACTTTAATTCAATTTGTAAATTTTTTAACTGCAATTTTAAGATCAAATAAAAGACCATAATCAAGACAACATATGCTAAAAAGGCATCTAAATCTTCAAAAATCAATTCTAGTATGAGAGACATTGAATTTATCAAATACACCACGGAAGTAAAAGAATTTAGTCCAATAAGAAAAATTAACCTTTAACAAATTTAAATTATTCTATTTCAACAAAGCATTTAAAAATTTAAGCAATTTAAAATAAAATAATTCAAATTCAATATATTGAAATTTGTTAAAATGGTAAAGTTTTCTATCTAAAGTTAAGAAGATACATAAGAATCTCAATTTCTATCACAATTGATTTACTAATAAATTAATATTTAAAATCAAAGGTGGAAAGAGTATGATTAATTCTCAAAGTGACTATTAGATTTCAATATTGTTTTCCGTTGATAGTCATCATAATTGTTCTCACGAGAAAGGATATAGTGCGGCACGGGAGTGAATCATAGCTCCCAAGAGTAAGCTTTAGAGGGCCTTTACTTACATTTTATTTTCTGTTTTATTTTTATTTTAACTTTTTATTTATAAAATTGTCACTTTATTTTCAATGTTCTTCTGTTTTTAGATATTTATATAAAATAAAAACACAGGAAAAACAACTTTTCATGTTCTCAATTCATGCATAAAATTTGAAAACAGGAAACAAATTAAAAACAAGATGATAGTTTTATAATTTTAATAATAAAAACAAGAAACAAAGTAAAGTAAATGGTCTTTATTTCTGTAATCATAGAGAAAAACTTCCTAAATTTCAACGTAACCATTGTTGATCATCCACTCTAGACTCCAAAACTTGTTGGCATTCTTGAGAGCCCAATAAGCCCACCCGAATGTGGCTCGCCCATAAACATCTAATTGGGCCTTAGAAAATCTTCGGAAGTCCTCCTTTGTAGCATTCTTCACTCTCCAATCAGCAACCCATTCACCTTGAGTTGGAATTAGTATTTAGTTTAAAATTAAATTATATTCAATAATCTAAAGTCTAGAATAAAATGAAGCTCAATTTACATTAAATGATAATTTTTTTAAAAATTAATTTACACTTAGCATATTCATTTAATGTACTTAAAATATATAAAAAATAAAGATATACAAAACTTGATAATCAGATCAAAATTGTACATATTTAAAAACCTGAAAACTAAAATAGCAAAAAAGTAGAAAGTTTTTAAATCACGAATCAGCAATAGAAAATAGAGAAGTTTATAATTTAATAAAAAATATAACTTATATACGTAATGACTTTATAATGCCACCTGTGTTGAATAGTAATTACATAAAACTTAATTAAGTTTTACCTCAAATTTCACTATGTTTAATTTAGTTTTATTAAAAAAATTGATATTATTTAGTATTTAATTCTTTTATTTTTGTTTAAGTATTTTATTGTTTGTTTTTTTTAATGAAAATGGGTGACTATTAATATATTTTTTTCATCTCTAACTTATTGATGAATTTGTTCTTTTTTTTTCTTCAATTTCTCCTAACTCGTCACACAAACAACTCATTCTTTCTGTATTTAAGAACAAGTTGAACATTGAATGAAAAGAGATTAGAGGAGAAAAGAAAAAACAAACTGATCAATAAATTAGATATAATAACAAAAATTACTTTTATTTTGTTAACCATAAAATCAAACAAGTACATTAATACTAAAATTTAAAACTCAATTAAAATAGTCAAATTAATTAATAAGGGAGTTAAACCTTAATTGACCTATGAAACTTTGATTGAAGAAGCTAAATTTTAGAAGGCATTCCATATAGAGAGAGAGGAATGGAGAGTGATATGAAGACTTACCAACAAAAGTAAGAGGGGCATTTGCATTTGAGGATGTGATATTGTTCAACTCTGCGGAGCGGTTGGTGTAGATGAAATCAATGTTTTGTTGGACAGTCATGTTTTCAAATACATCATCAAAGATGTTGTAGTAGTGAACATCAATCACAGATCGCATGAGGCCATTCGCCAGAGGAAAGAGTTCCTTGGAATCTGAGGGTCCTAACCTATTTGACAGTATCACATAAGCTGTGGAAGAGTGTCTGCGAACACCTTCGTACCCAGCTTTGTAATACTTGTTCAACATCTCCACTGTCACACCAGGTGAGAGAGGCTCGTTCAACAGCTCAACTGCATAAAAGCTAGGGCTTTTCGCATACCTATAACGTTATAGGAACAATTTTTAGTCTGAATGCTACTTGCTATTTTCAAGTTTCAAGTACATTATCGGAAGCAAAAGATGTTACTGAGAAGATTAATCATTACAAATAACATAATAAAAAATGTTACTGAAATTTACATGTTCTACATGATGTTCGAAACAGTTTACATACCTTGCAGATAGGAACTCTATAACATGAACTGTTTGGTTGATGTTTTCGTCTGTTTTTCCCCATTCTTGAGAGCCATCTCTTGAACCACTATGCTGAAAGCCATTTTGTGAACCAGGTGAAGCGTGAAGATCAAGGATGATTTTCAGTCCATATTTCCTGTACATAAATTTATCCGAATATTATGTGATATATAACTTCATTAATGAAGATATGTTTATACGAATACCGAGTTGAAGTTTTACAGATAAAATATAATTAAGAGAAGAGATTTTAATAAAAGTTGAGTTAGATAACGGTTGATATGTATAAAACAATTATAATTAAATTTTCATGATTAGGAATTGGTGATATGATTGTATTGTTATTAATTAAAATAAGTGGTGGACAATTGTCTTGTGATAAAAGAGGTAAGACGTTTAGTTGATCTTACACTGCCCATAAGAAGGCATTGTCTAGTGCCTGCAAGGAACCACCCACAAAGGGCCAGGGTGGAGAAGGATCACTTGCTATCCACCACCCTACTGGAATTCTGGCAGCATTTAGTCCCTTACTTCTCATGAATTTGAAATCATTTTCAACAATAAATGTACTCCAATGTTCCTAAAATCACAAAACCACCACATCAATCATTCTTAATATTACCACCTGCAGGATATTATTATTTTTGTTTATATGGTCACAGTGCAAAGTCTTGTAAAACTACTCAAGTTTTTCCACTACTACTCCAACCCTACTGGTTTAGATATTATTGGTTTGAAAACATGGTCATGATCTTGAAGAAAATTAGAAAAAAAAAAACAAAAAATTGCTAATGGATCACATGAAAATCAAACCCACTTGCTGATTTCTGCAAGTCTCAGTATGAAGTTTGGACCACCAATGTGAACGGGGAAATGGTGTAATTGACAGAGAACAGCAATTTAGATGACAACCATGTATACTATTTTCAGCCTCCACAAATGATTTTATTTATTTAAACTATTTATTCTACTTTTTAGGTAAAGTTTCATGCAGACTTTATTAGATAATGCTATCATGTTGTCCACTACAAGTGCCAGCATGAACTTCATCTAAGTATTGATTTGACCTGCACCTCTAAAGAGTGGGCAATTCAATGGTGATGTTACCTTCATAACTTGGGGAGCTTTTGTGGGGCCATAACCGTTTGTAACTTGGAAGTCTCCTTGAAGCCTTGCAGCAATTGTTATCACAAAAATGGTTGGGTCATCATCTTTCCATGCACTCACCCTGGATACATCAGCAGTCACCCCCCTCTCTGTCTTAGCCTGCAACTCCATACCACAATTCTCATGTTATCATGGTCTATCACTTATTGTACAATTGTTCATCACTATTCTTGTTAACAATTGCAGAAGCCTTTTAATATCTATTTTTTTAAACCATATAAAAACGCATAGAATCACCTGCAGGAAGTTTCCATTGGAAGCTCTGAGCCGAACACGACTCGAATTGTTACTTTCCTTAACAATATTAAATGTCACAGAATCAATCGAATTGTTGGAAACAGCCACGACTGTAACCCCATCTAAACCCACAAACTGTTTGTTCAACACCCTGAATCTGAAAGTGTCCTCGTTTATCCTCCACAACTATATATACACACAATATAACAGGTAACATCAACAAAATGCAACTTCAAATAATCTTTTAACGCAATTAATGAATGAATGAATAAAGCAATTCATAAATAGTTCACTCACTCTAAATGTTTCCCAACCTGAAGCAACTGTGCGATTTGCAACTATGATGGTTCCTCCTCCAGACTCAGCACAAAGATATTTGCCGGTTGTCACTGACTTGAACTGAAGAGCAGTTCCATCCTACAAAAATTCAGAGAAAGAATTGATTTTGCATGAAACAAGACATCTGAAAACATATATAATGTATGTATGATAATTGTGAGAATTGTTTATGTATTTACAGACCAAGAAGTCTTTATTTGGAATGCCATCGAAAAGAGAAGGTTTCATCCAACCTTCAGTCACCAACCACCCACCAAGACTAACTGCTTTCACTGGAAACTCAGCATTTGATCTTCCATTGGACAAGGAAAGAACAGTGAAGAAGGTGAGCAAGTTAAGAAACCATATTTTGAGGTTCACACAGTTGGTCATGTTTAGATGTGTATGTGTGATCTTTGTCTCTCTACCTTCCACCAAAGAGTGTATATATAGGGAAAGGGAATGAAGAAGTTTGGTGTAGTTAGAGGTTATGATATTTTGACATAACTCACCTTACACCAAAATAAAATATTAATATTTATAATAAAAATATAAAAATATAAAAAAATCTTTTTAATAAAAATATAATAAAATGTTAAAATAACTTTAAAAATTATAAATTTCAATAAATAATTAAAATATTAATGTTTATTTGATTGTAGGGTAAAAAATGAATTTAAAAAAACATTTTTGATAGTTAAAATAGAAAGTCTCACGAATCCATTACTTTAGCTTACACTTGTCTTTTTCTTTTATTGATTAGTCATTTCAGTTGACTTTTAGTTTCTTACTTAAGAAAACTAACTTGTAACTTACTTAACAGCCCATAAGCTTATTAGTAACGGATAACTTAATCTCTAACTCATATAGCTACTTGATATAACCTTACCTTCTAATTCTAATTAATAAATTAACTTATTAGATTCAAATTATTCAATAAAATTAATTCACAAATTAGTTTTTAAATATAAAATGATATAAAAAAAAGATTACGACTTTTTAACTCCTTTTAGTGTAACATTTCATTATTAATTTTATCTCTATTAATATCACTTATTTTATTAATTATGTTTTGTAACTATTTTTTAAATAATTTTAATAACTATAATAAGAATTGATGTTTATTATCTTAAAAAAATAGCACACATGCGTATAAGTACATAAACGCATGTACTTCTACCATTAATATATGTATTTCTACTGTTAACACTAAAAAAATTATTAAATAAAAATAAATTTTAAACACAAAAAATAATTAGTTACTATATTAGCTAAATTAGAAATAATTTTAGATATAAAAAAATTATTTGATTTTAAATTAGTTTCTACTATTGATAAATAATTTCTAAAATGATATTTAATTAGCTACCAAGATTTTAATTACCAACTATTTAGATTCTAAATTTGGTACCAAAAACCTTGATAACTAATTAGATATCACTTTAGAAACTATTTATCAATAATAAAAACTAATTCAGAAACCATTAATTTTTGTAGTCTCTAAAATAATATAGCAACTAATTATTTTTTGTCTCTAAAATTGCTTTTTATTTAATGATTTTCTTGTAGTATAATATCATTAAAAAAAAACATTATTTTCTAGGAATTTTTATCCACGGATTTAAATTTGTAGGTAAATTCAACATTACTTACAAATATTACCCATAGATCTTAATCGTAGGTAAATTCAGCATTACCTACCAACTATTATTACCCACGAATCTTTATTACCTACCAACTATTATCCCCAAATTTGTATTCCTACCAATAATAACTAATAAGTATACATATTATTAATATTATAATATTAATAATATTAATATAATAATATAAATAATATTATTAGTATTATATTAATAATATAAATAATATTATTAATAATAATGTTAATCGTAATAGTAATATTAATGATATTAATAATATTAACATTATTTATAATAATAATACTAATAATATTTAACAATATTATTAATATTAATAATATTAATGATATTAATAATATTTATATAATATTAATAATATTTAGTAATATTAATAATATTTAATAATATTAATATTTAACAATACCAATAATATTTAATAATACTAATAATATTTGATAATATTTAATAATATTTATAATATTTAATACTATTAGTAATATTTAATAGTATTAATAATATTTAATAATATTAATAATATTATTATAATAATTAATAATGTTTTAACTTGAATAATAATAATATTAATAAAATTAATAATATAAATGATATTAAATATATGAATAATATTAATAATGTTTATATTATTAATTATATTATTTTTAATAATCATACTAATAAGTATAATAATAATCATAAGATGATAATAAGATTTGATTGATGTAATTGTTAAAACTTATTTGGTCATTATTTAAGAGAATTGTAAATAATAATTGAAAATAAAATAAAAAATTGTAAAATAAGTGTTTAAGTAATAAATATAAAAATATGTAGAAATTAATTTAAAGTTATTGATTTTAAATTTATTTCTAACCTTTATTATATTATATTTAAATTTGAATTCCTCTATGAACAAAAAAGTCTCTAAACTGGAAATTAATGTTGTATTTGTATATATGAATTTACTGTTACGGAGAATCAATTTATGGAATATTTTGTGTTTGGATCTGGATGTTAACACGGATATGAAGATTAAAATAGATGAAAAATTCACATAAATGGGATAATTTAATAAAAAAATTATAAAAAATAATATTTTTTTAAGTTAAAGTTGTCAATAGTATATACAAAATTAATTAAACTCATTAATTTATCATTTAAAAAAGAATTAAAGTCTAACTTCAATTTAAATAAAATGTGAAGAAATTGTACACTGTATTATAATATTAGTGTATTTTATTTAAATTGAAGTTGTTAATTTTGATGACAACTTCAGTTAATTTTTTCTTTAAAAAAAAATATTTTAAAAAAATAATATATATATATATATATATTTATTTATTTAAAAATTGTTTAAAATTACATTAACTAAATAAGAATGTTGGAAAGATTTTTATTTTATAGATAAATAATATAAAAAAATAAAAATAAATTTTGTTTTGAAAACAAAAACTTACTTTAAATCAAGCTTTGATATATTAAAAATATATATGAATTATTTTAAATAAATTGAATTAAAAATAGGATGTACAATAAATACAAAATATTTAATATTTTTTAAATATTTTTAAAGTTAAAAAAATTTGTTGTTTTAAAAAAATTAAAATTAAACCCTAAACCCTAAACCCTAAACCTTAGGGTTGATACAAATATAAATAAAAGGGATAATGTTTAAACAATATTTATAAAATGATAAATAAGTATAATTTATACATGATTAGTGTAACAGCGTAAAAAAAAGGATAACGAAGCAGAACCCTTGCCCCCCAACCATTCTTTTTCTTTCTTCTTTCTCCCTCCATCTCTCTCTTTTATCTTCTCTCTTAATTTTCCACTCCATACCTCATCTATTTTAGAATCTGATCATACCACGTTGTAGCTAGCGAATTAAGGAACATTTCTGCCCGATCAGATTTTCAAACAGAGTAAGTTCATTTTTACTCTAAATATCCTTTGTTCTCTGTTTTTCCTTAGGATTTAGTCATCAATCTTGGTGGGGTCAGTTGAGAAGTTTAATCGTCTCAACTTATTCTACTTTATACTGAATTTTTGTTCTGTTTGGATAACTTGCTTTAGGCCCGTAAATCTTGAAGCTTATCCAGACTGTGGGGAATAAAATTCTAGAAGTTGCTTGGAAAGTAAACAATTAAGGTAAGGGAAGCTAAATTTAATTTTTAATAGAACCTTAGGCTAGAAGATCTGGATGTGGAAGGGATGTGGTCCCAATATTCAATTTCTCTTGTAGGGATGTTGTGTGTTTATATATATTTGGTTGTTTGTTTATATATTATTTAAATTTGTGGAAATATTAGGTTTTGATGATTTAGTATTAAAGTGTTATTTTTTATGTCAAATAGACTTTTGAATATTGTGGATCACTTTTTGAATGATATTGTATGATGAAATGGTATGGAATTGAATTCATACATTTGGGATAATGTATGGTCTGATGTTTGTTGTGTATTAAGTATTGATGCCTATTTAGTAACAGAGATCTTCGAGCTTTATTGATGATCTAAGTCACATAGGCTAAGATATCAGGTGGTGAGAAGCTGATGGGGGAGTTCATGCACACCGTGACATATGAGATGCACGACTTGGGTTGTATTGAACTTACCCTGATCCTTTTTATTGGATTCGCTGGTAATCTTTGGATCAGGTGTTAGTCTCTGGTAAGACTTACTTAATACGAGTCTTCCGGAAGACGTTGTTTGTTGAATATTCTGGATGTGTAGATCCATGTCAGATCTATGTGATTGTTTTATTGTTGAGATTTGAAGAAAAATGAATAATTTGAGAAATTGATCATGTAATTTGATTTTCTCTTTGGATTTAAGTGTGTATATTATAAAATTATATTTTCATTAGCTTACCCTTGCTTTTCTTGTTGTGTTTGAACTGCGATGACTGTACTATGTACACGGGCAGATGACCATACAGGTGCAGGAAAGCCTTAGAGGTTTCAGAGTTTTATTTTGATATGTAAATATTTGTATTTCTATAAATACTAATCATGTATTAGGAATGTTTTGAAAAACTCCAAGTTTGTATAGAAACTGGTAGAACTTTTATCGTAATAGTTATATGTAAATTATGGGATGTTACAATTAGAAAATAAAAATGTAGGGAAAATTGTCATCTATGAGAAGTTGTGCCACGGGATGGTCTTCTTCGTTGTCTTCATAATCCCCCTTATGGTTGTTGTTCGGATGGAATGGTAGGAGGGAGAGGAGGTGGAATGTCATCGTTAATGTCTTTAACTTCATTGTCCTCACTCTAATTTTCAAACACCTGTGAATGCATTGTTGGTCGATAATACTGCATGAATGACATTGGATTGTATGTGGGGGTCATGGTAGACGTTGCAAATGGATTTGATGGACCAACAAGAAATTGTTGTTGAGATGGAAATATTGAGTACTTAAAAGGTGGTTGATGGAATGACGATTGGAATGACATGTGAGGTTGATCCTTATATCCGAACAACTAAGTCGGGTGAACACCTAATAGATGAAAAGATTGTTGTTAAAACGATTCAACTTGAGAAGAAGACCCAACATGATGTTGATAGTGAGGTTGTGTAGTCTCCTGTGGCATATCATACTATTTTGAAATTATATGTTAATTTTGGATGAGTCAATGAAGAATAATAAATGATTTTGTAATTGAACTTACATCATTATCGGACGGTGACTGTATAGGCGAGATGTAGCGGATAATACCATTAATGTATCACTGCATCACTAGTGCAGAAAAGCAAAACGAGTGCGGCTATTTTACATTTATAAGGGCGGCTATATAACCGCATTTGATGAGCACACATTTGTAAATGAAAGAGATAAGAAGGCGGCTATATATATAGCCGCATTCGTAAATTCGATTTATAAATGCGGCTATTTACATAGCCGCATTTATAAATCGCATTTACGAGAGACGTTTAGGGTTTCTTTTCTTTTTCGCTGTTGATTGCATTTCTAATCAATGTTCTCAACTTTGATCTTTTCCGAAGAACATGGTCATTATTTTAGCATTTCTTTTGATCTTTTGGTGCATCCATATTAGACATCTTCGTATTTCATCCCAATGGAAGTCCCAAAAATGCAAATAAAAATTCTCCAAATGAAACGCAAATATATGACGGAGCAAGGCAGCAACAACGACGAGGAAGACACAACAGAAAGCGTGAACAAAAACCTTCCCAAGCATGACCTTAGCAATGACATAAGACAAAACATAAGAGAAACGCAAAACATACAAAAATCAATGTTGAAGAAGAAGAGAGGAAGACAATGCTTACCGATGGCACGAAGACAATGCAAAGAAGAGAGGAAGAAAAGAGGAAGCACAGTTAATGGAGGAAGCACATAAGAGAAACAAAGTGCGAGAGAAATGAGAGTATCAAAACGTAAGTGGCGCGTTTATGAATTAGAGTTAAAAAGGTTTTAAGAAGGCAGCTATCTGTAAAGCCGCATTCGTAAATCAAGCATTTTGAATTACAATGGCGGCTATACAAATAGCTGCCGTTGTAAATCAAGCGTTTTGATTTACGAGGGCGGCTATACAAATAACCGCTCTTGTAAATCAAGAGTTTTGATTTACGAGTATAGCCGCCCTCGTAAATCAAAGCGTTTTCATTTACAAGGGCGGTTGTACAAATAGCCGCATTTGTAAATGAACTTAATTACAAAAATGCCACCTCTCTATCTCTAACTCTTTAAATTCAGTTTTATTTGTTGTTTGCTGGTATAAACAATCGATTGTTTCTGTGAAACAACCGATTGTTTTTCTGGTACTGCAGCTTTTGCTTGCTGTTTTGGCGAACTGAATTTCTGAATCAATTGTTTCCTGAGATAAATTCATTCTTGTTTTAAAAGTTT
>Ga0123342_1005141_pt1 | contig 19282 bp, 13 predicted proteins | sample Turbeawhitnodule_FD_89960 | JGI IMG/M metagenome (GOLD analysis project Ga0123342, IMG submission 89960) | Root nodule microbial communities of legume samples collected from Mexico - Turtle bean Mexico white nodule | ecosystem: Host-associated > Plants > Roots > Nodule | place: Mexico: Nepantla... | reverse complement strand
CTCTTTTTTATTGTTCTGTTGTTATATTTAGCGAATATTGTACTCGATGATTCACTGTTCTTTGTGGGATCGATATCCGTCCTTAGGGACAATTATTACTTCTGACAAACGCGGTGCACTTGCTGTAAAAAGTCATCATAAGCCCAATTAAGAAAAAGACAACATGGATGATTGATTCAGGATATATTTGTAGAGACTTATTTGGTGACCACAGAATCAAATTTATCTATAATTAATATTATGTTCAACTACTAATATATCATTAAAAATCAACCATTTATGTACGAATGACTTCACAGTTGCTGTTAAAAATTTCCAATAATGCAGCTATTTCAATAAAAAGAAAATGTCTCATTCCACCAAAGTCGACATCTAATATAAAGCCGTATATATTTGTTCTTGTGTAAAGAGTTGAGAGACTAGTGTTTACCTGTGAGTAATTGATCTTTCACTTTTCAGTTGAATGTTTCTTTCTTTGGTTTCTTTTTCTAGTGTTTGAACTTTGGTTATTGATAAAAAATCATAAAATATGTATGAGTAAATTTTTTTACGTTGAAAACCAACTTTTAGATACCAAAATAATTAGTTGCAATAATAACTAAATTAGAAATATTTTAAAAATTAAAAGAAATTGATTTCTAAATTAGTTTCTATTATTGTTAAATAGTTTCTAAATTGATATCTAATTAGTAATCAAGGTTTTTGCTATCAAATTTAGAAACTAAATGATTGGTAGTTAAAACCTTAATTGCTAATTAAATACTAATTTAGAAACTATTTAACAATAATAAAAACTAATTTTCTCTAATTTAGTTACTATTGCAACTAATTATTTTGGTCTCTAAAAATTGATTTCAATTTCATGATTTTCTTGTAGTGTAAATAATAAGTATACAAACATAATAAATACCATAATAATGATATATCTTTGTTTTGATTATTGTGTATATTTATATAATTTTGATGAATCATTTTAATGTTGACTCGATATACAGACATAATAAATGCAATAATAATGATGTATTTTTTTATTGTTTGCATATTTATATGACATTAATGAATCATTTTACTCTTTGGTCGATATTAACATGTATATCATGATTAAAAGTGTATTATTTAATTTTTCATAATTTTAATCTGTGTTATCTTGTTACCTTAATACATTTTATACATGATAATGGGTATCGAGGTGTGGTGAAATCGTGTAGCCCCTACTTATACAAGTTTACTAAATAATTTCAAGAATAAATGTGTATCAAATATTCAAAAGAGAATTTTTTTTATCACACCTAATAGTATTAATTAGTTGATTTCAGTATACTGCGTGTTCGTTAATGAAGGGTGCATGGTATCACTAATCTCCATTACTGATGAATTAGGTGAACCGTGCAATAAGGTAAATTGAGTTGGGAGAAAGCTTCACGTAAGAAGACAGATTATAAAGCTGGTAAGGTTTTAACCAAGCGCCACGGAAATGGAAAAAAAAATAAAAAATTAGTTGGTGGCTCTGAGACAAATCGAAAACCATAAAAAAATCATGGAATTTCACGTAACTGGAGAGTTGCCAACGTTATCTCCAGATGTCAGGGTTTGGTTGGGTGTTGGGATATTCTCATCAATCCTGTCCAAGTTGACCACTCCACCTTCAAATAAACTTCTCTCTTTCTCACGACTCATACAAACCACACCCACAGATAGATACAGACACGGCCATTGGTATAGCAATACAAAGGATGCTGTCATATGTTATTGTATGTTCCAACCTCGGTGGCAATCAATGAACAACAACAAAGCTCAAACTTTTGCTTCTCTTTCGTCCATCTGAACCAACCCTTTTCGTTGTTGATGATGGAGCTGTCTCTGAGACTCACTCCTTCCCCTTCAAGCTCAACTTCATCGCTTCCTGCAGCACTTGCTCACTGCTCCAAGCTATGTGAATTTCAGCCCAGGAAGAAGAAGAGCAACACGTGTTTCGACGCGCCTAAGCTTTCGGTGCGTTGTGCCAAGGCTTCGGCGGAGAGAAGCGGCGATGCAATCGATGAGGGAGAGGCTCGAACTGGGTTCACTACACCTGCCATGGAGGTTACCACATTCAATCGCAGCACTTTCAACGACGCTGACTTTCCCGTTTGGGAAAAGATTGGTGCTGTCGTCAGACTCAGTTATGGCATCGGTGAGTTCAGTTCAGTTATGATGACATCACGCCAAGTTTTCAAATCTAATGAATACCAAACTTCTGAACTTTTCTGCATCCCTTTTACTTTCTTTAAACTGAAGTAGAGAGTTGCTTTGTTGTGTAGCACATGAAGTAAAAGCGTTGAAAGATTCTCTATAAATCAAATTAATGAATTTTCCACTCGGGAAAATGGAAATTAGATTATATTGAACTTTACATTTTCTAGCATGGGTTGATTGTGATGAGTTTCCTTGTTCCAGGGATTTATGGTGCCATGGCTGTTGCGGGGAGTTTTATTTGTTCGATTACAGGAATTGACTCTCTGGGGGGTTTCCATCTATCATTAGATGCCATTTTGGAAGGGCTTGGATACGCAGCTCCTCCAATTATGGCCCTTTTGTTTATACTCGATGTAAGTTTGTTCACATGAATTGAGCCTTTGTCAAAATAAACTTTCCTCTCGTGTAATGCTTCAAATTAACGAGTTGACATGTTAATTAATAGGATGAAGTTGTGAAGCTTTCACCCCATGCCCGTGCCATCAGAGATGTAGAGGATGAAGAATTGTGGAGCTTTTTCTATGGGATGTCCCCTTGGCAGGTAATTTGATAAAACTTGCTTGCTTTGACATACTGAATTGTTTGAAATCTAGTGCTATGACGAAGAAGGATCTAATTGACTGTACTATACTATACAGTTTATACTGATGGTTGCTGCGAGTTCAGTTGGAGAGGAGCTCTTCTACAGGGCTGCTGTTCAGGTTTGTGTTAGGAGCTTCTGCCTCTGGTTTTGATTATATATGCCAAGAGATATCTGAAAATTATTGTTTGGATAAGCTTAAAATTGGGAATAATGAAATGTCTTTTGGGTGTATGTATAATGAACAAATGTATTCAGAAGAACATATATGTTGCACATTTCTCCAAGTGTAGCTGGATTCTATATTTGAACTCTATAGTATAAGGCCCTGTAAACAGTTTTGAGCTCTATGAAATCTCCCGTCACTAAATTCATTTCTGAGGTCACCAAGTGTTTTTCCTCTTAATGATTATTCGGAATAGAGAAAAACCTTGCTTTTCTGTAGAGATTGATGAAAAAGTCACACCTATCCTGTATATATTTCGTTTAGTTCAAACTTGCCAGTGGACGAATAACTAGAGCTGTACGATGAAAATTTCTTCATTGTGAAAATGAAAGAATTTTTTTTTTGCAGGCTTTGTAATCTTGTTTTCTGCATAGGACACTGTATATGTGCCTCTGATGATTTATTATTGCAATTCTACAGGGGGCATTGGCTGATATATTTTTAGGAGGCAGTAATCTTATATCAGATGCTCAAGGAATGGCATCATTGGTATGTGTACCAATTTTTAAATTGTCTTTTCTTATGTTATGAGGTGCAACCACAAGTATTCGAAGATCAAAGTTTCATTCCAATGGCTAACTTATGATTGTATGGTATAATGTAGACTGGTGTGCTGCCTCCATTTGTTCCATTTGCTCAGGCATTTGCAGCTGTTCTTACAGCAGTTCTTACTGGATCTCTCTATTACATGGCTGCCTCTCCTAAAGGTGACCTTTTCTAATTCCCTTTTTACACTTTCCCTACCATGTTCTCAGTCTCATTATAAATGGCCTCTCCTAATGGTTATCCTTTTTTCCTTTTTCTTTCAGATCCTACTTATGTTGTTGCACCTGTTACACAATCTCGCTCTGGTCGTCAAGATTTGAAAAAGCTGTTTGAAGGTTCAGTTCTTTTCTCCTGTAGCAGAAGTTTAGAATCAGTTCGCATTTTCCTTCTCTGTTATCATTCTAGACGACTGAATTATAGTTCTTTCTTCAGCAGATTTATATTCTTAAAATAAAAGTTGCAAGTACTTACATTTGAGGCGCCTGTTGTTGTTTACATGAACATAATTTTTCATCTTAACTAAGCAGAAGATTTGGAGTAAATTTGACTTGTTAATTTACTGTTAGTAATGATGGTACATTTGATCAAGAAAGTTTCTTTAAACAACATTTATCATTTGACTAAAAAAAGTTCATCTTCAACCTATGATGTCTTGATCTCAATCACTCTAATTTTGGTTTGCATGCAGCCTGGTATGAGAAACGGCAAATGAAAAAAATCTATTCCCCACTTCTGGAAGGACTACTAGCCCTCTACCTTGGTTTGGAGTGGATCAAGGTATTCTTTAACTTAAAATTTTATTTATTTCAAAATTATTTGGTTGTTGTCTTGGGTTTCAAAGGCAAAAATTAATTTGTTTTTTCTTTTTGTGTTTGGAATGTCAATTTGACAGACTGATAACATTCTTGCTCCCATTATCACACATGGCATATACTCCACTGTGATATTGGGACATGGGCTTTGGAAGATACATGACCACAGGCGTAGACTACGTCAAAGAATCCAACAGTTAAAATTAGAAGAAAAAAACACCAACTAGATTTTGAAATATTATGCCTGATTTTGGTTAAAAAGAAGTGTATATTAGAGTTGTTGTATAAAGAGAATATATATTTATACTCATTATAGTTCTTGTCTCGTACATACAGAATATGCAGGTTTTGATTACAGAATTTTCGAAATAAGAGTTGTAACCTTTTTTGCCCCTAGTAAAATACCCTTAAAATGCAACTGCTAAACAAAATTTCTAATTACTAAACGCTGAACAGAACGTAAAGAGCAATAATAATAAATGAAGAGGTCCATTCTACAAGAAGAAAAAGAAAGGTAACAACGAAAAGAAATGGAAAAGTATTTGGACAAGTTGAGAAGAAAAAACAGTACTGAAATAAAATTAACAACTTTTTTTTATTGCCAAAACAAAGATTTTTCTAACGAAACTATTGGTAAGTAAAAACAAGGGTGTTTCTTCCTGCACTCTACACTTTTCTTCAAAAATACCAAAATTACCTTTTACAGTTTTAGATGTTTCTGGTATAGTAGTTGTGGAAGCAAAAGATATTTTCATAATAGAAAATTTGGAAGAGAAAAAATCATTTTGTAACATCTTTTCTGAAACACATTTTTATTTTATTTCTGGATTTATAAATCTGGAATTCATAAAACATGTTGTGGAAAAGACGTTCTGGAAATATTTCACAAAGAACTTTAAAGGGAGCAAAACAGTCTTTTCGAAAATGAAGGGTGCAGGAAGAATTTGTAGAGGTGCAGGAAGAAGTTGCCTAAAAACAGACAAGAGAATTGGATGAGTTGTTGACCCAATATAGGTTTCAAATGAATGGGTCATTGATTGAATAATATATTAATGATTAAACTGAATCAATATTTAAATAAAATTTGGCATACACTTAATTGAAAGAATTAATTCAGTGGTAATAATGCTTTAGCAATTCAAGGGCATGGGGTCCAAGTTTCAATCCATAAACGACACCTAAAAAAAGAGAACTTGGGGAGAAATAAATGCAGAGATTGAGTGAGAATTTGCGATAAGTGAAGTGTGCATAGCCGAGAGAGAAATGATGAGAAGGAAGAGACTCGAGCGATACCTAAAGAGAAAGCAGCATCGCATCAACCAAGTATAGAGAAACACTGAACGGTTGTAGCATGTTTTATTAGGGCAAATTGGTAAATTCATATTCTTTTGGGCTTTCGTCCATTAGGATTCTTTTTTTCATCCCAAATAACCAAATGAAGACTGTTTCTTCCTGCACCTGCATAAGTTTTTCTGCCACCCCCAAATGAAATACCTTTTTATTCTTTTTGTATCACTCCCATACCCATAGGTAGCTTTTGAATTATATAATCCAAAAACTAAAAAAGACTTCAAAATTACATAATCCAGAAACTAATCATGCATATAAAAAAAAGCTTCATAAGATTTTGTAATCCGAAAGTTAATTACAACTTTGAAAGAAAACTTCCAAATTACGTAATCCAGAATATTACACAAGGAATATTTTTTAAAATATCAATTTATGGAGGTGAAAGAAGAATATATAGAGATGCAGGAAGAAACACCCCCAACCCAAACGAATAAGTTATCAAGTTCATGGTTTTTTTAATTTATTATTTATTATTCAAATACAAATATGATTCATAATGTTATGGATTTTTTTTTACAAACAAACTATGTTCATCATAGTAAAAATATTCTACTTCTAAAAAAGTCTCGTGCGTGGCATATGTAATAATACCAGTTAATAACATTTTCAATCTGAAAGTATGATCGGTCCTAGATCCAATTTTTGATTGAATCAACTAGTCTGGTCCAAATCTTAAAATACTGCTCATAATGTAAATTATTTATTATAAATTTAAAGTATAATATAAATGTTAACAAGCAATTATGAGTTTTAATTATAGTATTTGTAAGTTTAAAAATATTTATTTATTATAAATGTTAAATATATAAAATAAATATTTCTTTTATATGTATTCTACAAACTAAAATACTAATTTCACAATAAAAAGTATGACAATTACTTGGCATATGTTTGATGTTTAAAAAAACCACTTAGGCTAGATAATGATAAGGAATTTTAGTAATTTACCCAAACCATTTGTGTACCTTGTGGCTACTTGCTGCCATTGTAAGCGCAAGGAACGCTAAATTTTCATGAAAAAAAAGGTACTTTGGCAGGAGAAGTATATGGGGAATGAACTAGTTTCCCCTATCATGCAGAAGAGAAGTCAGAAACACCTTCACAGCCCTCCATGGGGCACCAGTTTTATTAGTTCCTCTGCTGTTCTCAATCTTCCAGTTGAGAGATGATTCTCGAAAAGACCCGATATCCTTGGGACATATCCGAGAAAAGGCAGTACTCGTTCTGAGCATGGTATGTAGCCATTAGGCCTGGACGACATAACGTGAATAACAATAAGGTACTTTAATCACTTTCAAATTCAATGTGCATAAAATTGTTCTTAAGCATGTCATACCGTAGCCAGAAGTTTGAACATCAAAACCTTCATCCTGTGACACAGAGGGGGCTTAAGTATAGAATGAGAGTAATACAAACGCCTTTCATGAACCAATTAGAGTTTTTTTTTTTCACCTGTAGTTCCCGAATGAGAGGCAAACTCCCAGTAATCGAGTAAGGCTTTACGTGGCCAACTACTTCTTCAGTTGCTTTGCATAAAACATGGAAACCTCTAGAATTAAGATCACAAGCAACTCCAGACAGCGCCTCGTTAAAAGTTAAAGTAAGGCTGTAAAGAAGAGAAGGGATGCCAAATCAGTAATAGATCATTTTTATTAAAGAAAACGACCGAATCAAGAGATCAAAGAAGATATAAGTGATTAAAGATGCTAAAATAAAAAAGACTGACAATTTGGAGTTGAACGCTAAACCAGAATTTGCTAGTTCAGGGAGGATAGACAGGTCTCACCTTCCTTTTATGTTTTCATTGGGTAGGACATATTTTGAAACTGGACCTCTACTTTCTAGCTTCTGAATATTCTCATTAATATCGTCCACGTATTCTTCCAGCTTCTTCATTACATCCTTTACACTGACCGAAGCATTACGCATTGGATATGATATTATTTACATAAAATAAGTAAAACTGAAACTGTTATCCTATAAATATATAATTTGCAAATACAGTAAGCTAGTAAAATAAATAAAGAACAAAAACTGAACTCATTCATAAAACTAAAAATCTGACCGTACTGTAAGATGTAGCTTACTTGTAGAATGGAGTCAACCTGCAACAAACAAACGAGAGATATCTGAAATGTCATGCCATTCTTAATAAATACCCATGGTAATTCTAAGAAGGAGAATTAACCTGACATCTCCTGAAATAGTACATTCCCCTGGAATTTGGTTGATCCCCCCTCCTGGATCTGCAGTAAGGATGTAATAATTATGAAATCTGTAGATTTTGTTCTTCATAAAAACAAAAGCCAGACAACTTACAACTCCATTGGGTTGGTTTCATGGTTGAAGGAGTTGCAAACCCATAAACCTCTTCCTGAGGATGAGGTGGGAAGTCTCGGTAAAATCGGAACTGGATTTCCTTTAGAGCATCCATGCCTAGCTCCAATGCATTTATAGCCTACAAGTAACCAAATGGGAAATAAGTTTTCAACTGTGATACTTACAGCAAATATGCCTTGAAAGCGACTAGTGCCTCACAACATTATTCATAATCTCTATATAAAGTTAAGGATATGTTTTTGCAAACAACATTAAGACAATTATCTGTCTGGAATTTGGATACTTGGTCCAGTTCAGGCAGCATGGATATGGCAAAAGAAAATACAAATATAATTAATTAAGTTTTAAATCCCTAAAAAATTTGGGTATTTTCAATAAGTCTCTATTAAATTTTTGTGTTCTACTGAGTACTCAATTTCTATATTTTCCAATTAAGTCTCTGCCGTTTAATTTTTCCGTTAACTGGGTGACAGTGACTGATGTCTTGACCTATCATCTTACTTAATAAGCAAAATGTTAAGAATTGTGAGGTTTTGTAGTTAATATAAAATGATATGGTCGTTAGTGTAAAATGACAAGTGATTTTTATTGCTTTAACTAAAAACGTTTTGGATAATGAGGTCATCATACTCTCTATGACTTCCATGTCATCACCTACAAAGACCAATGGACCGTCGCCGTTGCCATCATTAATGTAGGTGATGACGACAATCCCTTGTGATCTAATATGTTTTCAATGAAAACAGTAAAAGTTACTTGTTGTTTTACATTAACCGCAATATCATTTATATTAACCACAAAATCTCACATTTCTGAACACGTGGAAACAAGATAACATTCATGTCACTTAGTTAACGGAAAAATAAAATGACAGGAACTCAATTGAAAATATAAAAATTTGGAGTACTTAATAAGACCAAAAATTTAATAGGGTTGAACTGAAAATGCCCAAATTTATGAAGGACTTGAAACTTAATTAAGCTTACAAATATAGAATTGGCATTTTCTTTATATTTGAAGGAATGAATACCCAGCAGTTGTAACCTGATACACACACAATCAAGCACAGGATGCAGCCTAAACTATTTTATGCTCCTTAATTAATTTTGTCAATAATATGGTAGGAAGTGAAAGCAAAGGTGTATAACCAGGGATGAAACTGTAGTACAACAGAAATATTTAATTTTTACTCGTAGAAAATAGGTAGTATGTACCAATATTGTTGGGTTAGAGTGACGTAGAGTTGCAATCTGCTTCCAATGGTCCCACAATTTTGTTATGCCAAGTATGAAGTACTATAGCTAATTTTTTACCACACTACTTAACCATCTTTCTGCTTATTTTGTGCTCAAATAAGCATACCCTAAATATCTGCAAATAAAACCCCAGTACAGTTTTCATCAAACCTTTGTTATAACTCTCTAAGATGCTAACTGCCCAACCCTTTAAATCCAAAACAATGACGCCACAAACCAGCCAGGATGTCCTGACACCAATTACAAACCAACCAATACTTTTGTTCCTATAATGCAGTTCATATAGCCCAAATAAGCTACATGTCTTAAGACTAGCCTAGATGGCAGATACATGGCTACCCATAACACTCAAACCATCAAAGGTCTACATAACTTAACCTGATGGCGAATAAAGGATAGAATTAAAATTTAAAATCCCCACTTATTTATCCCATTACTTTCCCAGCATTCTAAATTTTAATAATGTTAAAATTTGCACATAAGCTTAACTAGAATTCATTCCTTAACAACCAATACATATTATTACTCTTATGCATAATAAATAGACATGAGGTAATAGAATAGATTATTAGTTGTTAGCTTCTATCCCTGCCTAGAATTGGTAAATATCTTCTATTGCTACCAGATCAAAACAGCTACTGCAACATATCTGATGCATGGTTGGCCTTATAATGGTTATGACTCAATTTAATATTAAAATAGACGTAAAAACAAATTTGTATTGGCAAGGTACTCCCATAGTTCTCAGCTCTAAGAGACAGGTCATAGATCCTTCTAGTTAATCAAGTGAAAACTATTAGTAAGCATAAATGTGAAGCTTAATTTGAGTTGTAGCATTTCCGCACAACCAAACACTATCTACTATGTCCAAGTATCAAACCATTCCCAAATATTTTACTAGCTTCAAGTTTGCTATGATTGCTCAACATTTTACATGCCGTTGTAGAGGAAAACACTTACTATATTTGATATTTGCTTGCCTTCTGAACTAAAGCAGAGCATTTTTTTTCACAGATTCCAGTGGTAAATAGCCATATTCACAAGACATTCTTCTTTTAATTTCAAATGTTTACAGATATTTCATTGTAAACCAATTTTGGGGCAGGGGGTTGAGAGGAACATACTTCATCCATTACCCAAAAAAATGCACGGACGCAATCATAAACAAATGTAAAGTTCAACTAGCAATTATGCTTGGATCAGTCACATTGTCGTAGCCTCTTGGATAATCAGCACAGAGAACTTTGTGTCAATCCTATGTCAAGACTTTATCAAACAGAAAACATAATTGCTCAAAAAATAAGAACATGATTGTAGACAATAATGCAAGAGCATACTTTATGAGCTAATCCACTATGAAAGACCTTCCCCGTGACCTGAAGTTTCCAAGGTATCATACCACCAGTCCCTACGCATGGTTGTTTATCTGCCGTGTCAATCCAGTACCTAAGCAGAAACTGCACAAGATTAAAACTAGCAGAAATATTAAAACTGGAACTGAAATCGCTAATAACGTTTTTTTAAAGAGATCAATTCACAGTTACTGATGCATTTCTTTAATTTTAATATAGACATGCATTAACGAGATACTAAAGACTTACAGAGGACCATCCTTCAGCTTATTGAGGAGACCATCTTTGACAAGCCCATCCACACCAATACCAGTAATTGAAGAATCCTCTTCATTGGCTATAAAAACAGCAACAACAGTTGATTTCAAATTCGGCTTGGTTTGCCCGAGCTTTTTCATGAGTTCCGCGACAAGTGCCACGTGGCCCAAACAATCAGTAGTTCCACGACCCCCGAGTTTATCTCCATCAATGCTCAGTGAAAACGGATCAAAATCCTGCATTACATCGATATGGTTGTGTGTAGCGGTGATAATGTAAGATGGTAAATTGCAGAAAAACAAGAAAGAATGAATAAATACCCAATCGTTGGGATTGGCGGTGACGACATCCATGTGGCAACCGACGAAGGAGAGGATTTTGCCGGGAACGGTGCCGGGGTACTCGACGATGAGGTTCCCCCGGCCGGGCGAGTAGGTGACGTGGTTGACGAGCAAGGGACCGCCGCCGGTGGTAGTGCTGAAGGGTAATAGAACGTCCAACACGTGCTTCACCACTCTGTCCTCTTCGGGAATGAGCTCCGGCGGATTGTTCTGCACGTACTTCGATTCCCCAATCAGCTTGGAGAGAAGAGGCACGAATGAGTCCCTCTCCAGATCCCCTAAGGTTGCTAACAACTCCGCCATGGAACTTCCAGAACCTTTCTCTTCTGTTCTTCCTCTTTCACTTTTCCTCTTCTTCTTACACTCTAATCCAATTCCTACCTGTTAGTTACGTCACAAGATTCTCCTCCTGGTTTAGTTTCAATTCACACTTCTTTCTTGGGCTTCGACGGCCCATCTTAAATCAGGCACCCAGATTCTGCTTAATGGGCCAGTAGAATGAATATCTACAGGGAAACAAATTTTAAAACTCAACAAGTTTTTGGATGAAAAATTAACTACTAACTAACATGAAATTATTTTGAAAAACGGGTTTTCAAAATAACAAATTGATAATGTTTCCTTTTTGATGCTGGTTGTACTTTGAAAACACCCCAATAAAAACATGGCATTCCAACCAGCAAAGTACAAATTAGTATATAAAAGAAGAAATTAAGAAATAATTATTAATATAAATTAAATTGTAAAAATAATAGTTATAATGATAAGAGAGAAGTGTAAACATAGAATGTTAATGTAGTTAAATTATTAATGAGTAAAAATACTTTCTTAGGCAAGAGGTAAAATATCATAAGAGGGTTTATGATCACTGTCTAACCTGGAATTAATATGCAGATGTATTACCATTATTAAAATAATGAGATGCAAATTTAATCATAGTTAAGGGGAAAGATCTACTGGATGACAAAACATATGTAAAATTGGTAGAACAAATCAAATATTGTGAATCTGAGTAAGGAAAAATATTTCCATTAAATAACACATGATGTGAGATATAAGTCTTACTTGTAGCTGACAAACATATGTATTATTTGCTTTTCAAGTTATAACTCAGAAACAAACGACAAGTAAAATGATAAACTAGATTATCACTACTGTTATTATAATATGGGATAACAAGCACACTAAAAAACTTGAATCTTAGTATAGTCAGGTTTGGAATGATTTTTTTTTAAAATTACTAGAATTATTCAACACAGGCGTAGGCAAAACATTGATGATAAAGATTCATCCCAAATTTTAATAGATAAAGATGCATCAATTAGAAGAGTTAAGTTCATCTCATTTATATGCATATGTTTTCGATCAATAACTCCGTTGTGTTCATGAGTGTGGGTACATGTCAAATAGTGAGAAATACAATTGTCATTAAGATAAAGTTTGAAGACTAGAAATTTTTTGGCATTGTCAATGTGTCCAATTTAAAGGTTTCAGAAAACGTAACAGCAGCAATAACATGAAATTTAGTGTAAAGTAAGAAAGCTGAAGTATATTTCACTAGTGGAGAAAGTCCAAATAAGAGTGGCTTTACGAACAGATACACTCGTAAAAAATACGGTAACCTTTTTGAAATTAAATTTATTTATAAATACGACTATTTGTAACAGTTGTACTCGTAAATCAATCGTTTTAATTTACAAGTGCAGCTAAATTTAGAGAAAGCATCCGAAAACAAAAATATAACATCTAACACCATTAAACGCACGCACATGAGACATTTCTCAAACATTCATATACACAAGTTGTAAAGGTTCAGTATGCACAGTAGTACAGTAAATAGATGATGAAAACGACAACAAATGAGATTTTCTTCTAACACAAAGAATCACAAAAGAAATTTTGTTTGGCACATTGTATATTACATTGATTTAAAATTTGCTTCACAATCTGAAAAGAGTAGTGACGAAGTCTAGAATGTCAAAGATTAAAACTAGATTGTCTAACTAAAGTAGTATTATTAGCAGAAAATTCAGAATGCGGAAACATAGAAAACACATACAACTCATCCTTAATTTGTCTTTGAAGAACAATCTGCTTGGTGGCTTAAATTTTAAAATAACAACAAGAAAATTTTAAAATAAACATGATTATCGTTGGAAAATTTTGAAACAGTAATAATTTTTTGTTACTTTCAACAACATTTAACAAATTATTCAAATATAAAGCAATGTTCGTTTCTGGTATAGTAAAACAAACATTTCCAATATTTTTGATAAATATACCTAATATTTTAACTGTTTCTTTGCCATGATAAGATGCTTTTGTAGAAAAACTAGTAAGATCATTTGTAACATATTATGAGACCCTTCACTATTATCAAGACAGTAAAGCCAATACAAGAAAATCATGAAATAGAAATCAATTTGTAGAAACCAAAATAATTAGTTGCAATAGTAACTAAATTAGAGACCATTTTAGAAACTAAAAAAAAATTTGGTTTCTAAATTAGTTTATATTATTTTCTATTATTGTTAAATAGTTTCTAAATTGGTATCTAATTAGCAACTAAGGTTTTTGCTACCAAATTTAGAAACTAAATAACTGATAGTTAAAACCTTAATTGCTAATTAGATACCAATTTAGAAACTATTTAACAATAATAGAAAATAATAGAAACTAATTTAGAAACCAATTTTTTGTTTTAATTTCTAAAATGGTCTCTATTTTAGTTCCTATTATAACTAATTATTTTGGTATCTAAAAATTGATTTCTATTTCATGATTTTCTTGTAGTGAGCGGATCATCCAAGGTGGAACGCACATTAAGAGTCGTCTTGATCTTCATTAATTGTAGAGGAAAACTGAGAAAAGTTAGCATGAACATTAGAGAATGTACTTTATTTATATCTTTCTCAACAATCCAAAGTTGTATGGCCAAGTTTCTCTCATATTTGACACTACGATATGTTGTTTTGCCAAGAAGGATTCAAAGAACCACGATTATTATTCTTAGGACCAGAAAAACGCATTGAGTGTTGAGAATTGTTAGAACGGAAAAACATTTGTCCTCCCCTGCTTTGAGAACTGTTGTTGCAACTGCAATTCTGTTGATTACTTGAGAAAGACCACAAAATAGAAACTGTATTAGCTTTATAAAGGGGATTGATTAGAAATACAATATTTATCAAACCATTCTTATTGAGCAAAAAAAACCCTTCTATCTTATCAACCGAATAGGGATCTAGGATAGATGTAATAAACATAATGAAATGGTTATAATCTTCAAATAAATAAATCATCAAAGATAGCATCTATGTGATCTTTAGTAGTAATGGGAGCTCAAATATAACAATCAGAATATCAACCGTCTTCTTGATATCAAGAAGATATGTATTAATATTACTATCCTTCTTCTTTGGTATTTTTAGTTGCAGTTTTAGTTTCTTGATTCGTTTGAGAAGTGTAATACGTGCGTAATCTTGTTCAAACTTGAGAAGACGTTTCAAAATTCACCATTTTAGTGTGAATTGGAGTTGAAATTGATGCAATAAGTGAAGTAAAGATGAGTTGGTCTTGTTGTTCATGACGTGAAATCAGGATTAATATAGTTGGCATGAGAATCTTCAAGTCTTGAACTTTGGAGGGATTGGCAAATTATCCAAGAAGATCGAAAGCTAAAAATAAGGGTGATGGATATGGTAAAGGTAAACGTTGAAGATGAAAAAACTTCGAGATTGAGCGTGACAGAGAAAAAAATAAGTCATTAGAGACTATTGATACATGTAAGACAAAAAAAATAAAATAAAAGAGAATTGTATCATTTGATTAAGATATGTAAGACAAATAAAATAAAAGAGAATTGTATCATTTGATTAACATATGTAAGACAAATAAAATAAAATAAAATAAAAGAGAATTGTATCATTTGATTAACATAAACGTATAAAAGATTAACAGTCATATATATGCATATAAAGTAGACGATAATCGTCTAATTCAAAATAGATGATAATCATCTAATCCATAACTAAATAATTGTCTAACCTATCCATAATTATATATTATTCTTAACAGAAATACACAAAAATATAATTTAAATATTTTCTTAAATAAAAATATAATTTAAATATTTCCTTGATGTTTGCGGCATACCCGTGGAAGTGCATTTGTTTAACTTTGATCAACATTTCTCAATTTGCATTCTGCAGATAAGCACTAATTGAATTGAATATCAATCAACTCAACGGTCCAAAATAAAGCCAAACAAACTCTTAATTTTTTTAAGAAAAAGGAAAAACACGAAGGGTAATAGCTATTTCACAGCTGTATTTTAAAACTCTTAATCTTGTGATGATTAATCTTTAACCACTGTAATAACGCGTCACTGTTGAATGATGACCAAGATATTTACGTGATCCTTTTTTAAGTTAAAAGAAATATGTTGTGCATTAAGAAAATGATAAGGGATGGAATATGATGAAGATGATTAAAAAATAAAGGAGAAGGTGTGTGTGAGAATTGAGAATTGAAAATTGAAAAAGACCAAGTGGGAATTGTCATAGTCTGAGTGGGAGGAGAAATGTGAATGTGAATGTATGTATATATATGTTTACGTCTATTTCTGTGCGGGAAGTGTCACTGTTAAGAACAGTCAATCGTTTAGAAGGAAGGGAAAGAAAAAAGAGAGAGACAGGGTTCCATGCAGATGCAGGTAAGGTAAGCATAAGGAAAGGGCAATCATTATTGATTTGTGAATACTGACTCGGTATTCGAGCCCACACCTTGACCACGACTAAACCACAGTCCCATTTCCCACACAACTTCTCCTTTAGCAACACCCTCCACCCTATAACAACTAGAGTCTACAAAATCATATATTATTAATATGGTGAATTATTAGGGTTGGTTTAGCAGTGGGTGTGTATTATTAATACATTAGTGCAGTTATTAAGAAGTGCATGCATGCAGAGTAGATAACTGAGAAAGGGTTTATAAATATAGTTTTGATGAGTATGTGTGTAAGTAGAGATGGTATATGAATGCAAAGACGTAGAGAAAGTAGTACTGGAGACAGAAATGGTGGTTTATGATGAGAATGGTGGTAATAGAAGTAGAATAGAAGAGAAGAGAAGAGGGGGACCAATGCAGAGAGGGTGAGTGTGGTGGGAAATGAAGGTTGAAGAGTGATGCAGAGGCCATAAATATATGTGCTCCTCTTAGCTGGCTGTCCTGCGCTCCTATGGTTTTCGCGGGGACCGCGACAGGGTAACGTTAATTATCCAATCTGTCCTATTCTGAAATACATCGTCATCAAAAACTACTAACCCAAACACACTCTCTCTGTTACTCTTTACAAAAATGATATGTGGACACCACAAATCTATTTCTTACCTACTCATCAAAGGACCAAAATAAACTTTAACTAACTCTCATCACTCAGATCATCATCTAACCAAAATTAAATTCATTGTTTAATACATATAATATCAATAAAAATGTCCGTTTGAAAACACATAACAGTATTCGTAAAAATTAATTTTAAAGCATTTGAAACTTTTTATATATAAACTAAATATATTTTAATTTATTCTTGTTTTACTTTTAATTATTATTATATCAAGTAATAGATAGTTTTAAAGAGTTCAGGTTGAGTAACGCTCCAAAGTCCGTAAATCTTGGTTTGGATAATATTTGGATTCCAAAGTCGATAAATCTTGGTTTGGGTAATATTTGGATTGCAATGGTCAGGTGAAATATGACATCATAGAAATAAGATAGTTTTTAATGTGGGAGTTCTACACTTCTCTGAAATCTTTTCTTTGGCTCAGTTGAAGGTTTGGGCTTGACTCACATCTAAATTTCCCTAAGCTAGTTTTTCGTTTTTTGATTGGTGTTTTGCCCCTTTGGTTTTTTTGTATTTGTTTTAGTGGGTTGTCGGAGGAAGTTTCTGTCAGGTTTTGTTAGGTTATGTCAGGAGCTGCTTTGTTTTTTAGATGATTCAAAGGTGTTATGCAGTTAGACTGCTCATATACCTGGTATGTTGAATCACCTCTGAAGTGGTTCTTGTGTATATAAATTTTTGATTGCTGATAAAAAAATAATCAAGTAATTAATAGATTATTGTCATCACTTGAATATCTAAATCTGTTATTCTTTATAAAAAAAAAGTATCTACATATGCAACAATGAGAAAAATAGTGCTTACATATCTATGATGAGAGACTTACATAACATTCTTCTGTTTTATATGTAAGATCACTGAATTGATTCGTGTGTATAAATATTAACATACCAGGAAGCGGTTTATAATTTAATTTTATTTTCTGATTCGAAATAATTAAAGTAGATTTTGTGTGAGGTATGTAATCATCTTATACTCATGTTATACTCAATTTAATAATAATTTTAGTATAGTCTCATTATCCTTATACTCCTTTATTCAAATATATTACTAAATATTTTTTTAAGATTTTATTGTGAAAAAATGAATTACATTTATATTTATAAACTAAAATTTCCCTTTCATAGCTACTTTTAAGTCATTAAATACTTTTATTGTTAAATAAAATTATGGAATATATACTTTATTTAATTCGAAAGACATATATATTAAACTTAATTACTCTTATAACAAGTTAAATTAAAAAAAAAATTAATGTTACTTTTTTCTCAGTATAATTAAGTGACTTAAATAATTACTACTTATAATTAGTATGATTACTCGTCAAGGAACAAATAACAATAAAAATTAAATATTTTGTGCCCTTTCCAACCTCACTCTTGTAAGCAATCATTAGCAAAATCAATTAAAACTTGAAAACAATCAAGTTACATGTAAAATGATACACAAATTACAAATACACATCAGAACAAGCCTTCATGAACCATCATACAATCGAAACACAATCATCACCGTAACCACATAAAACATCACAATGTCAAACTTCAATAAGCCACATCAAATGTAACATCCCACATACAACTTATTTACTCTTCATAACTTATATGTATATGAAACTAAACCTTGACACAACTAAATATAACTTGCACTTGCTCTACACTTATTGGGTAACTATCCATTTTACTTTCTAGAGATTTTGAAACTATTGTTTTCTATTCCTATTTCTATAAAGGACAACTTTCAATTAAATAAATAAACACTTAATTAAATAAAATATAACACACAAGAATAAAAGAAACAAAGTTTCAACATAATACCTTATAGCAAGCTTAGAAAATCACTTTATTAACTTCAAACAACATCCATTACTTCAGTATTTAAATCAAATATACCACACAAGAAGCAAAGTTTCAACATAATACATTATAGCAAACTTAGAAAACCACTTTTGTTAACTTCAAACAACATCCATTACTTCAGTATTTATCATAGATGAAAAAGTTTCCTGACCAATGATTCCTAAGCATGATTGCATTTGTACATATTTAAAATTATTTAAGATGCTAAACTAAGATAACAAACAATACGCAAAAACAATAAAACTTTATTTATTTATTTTAAGAAACAAGGGGTGTTCCACCTATTTCTAACACTAGTTTCATCATGCATAGGGATTATAAAAGTTGAAATACAAACAATCTATATTTCCATCTTTCATAGAGATTATAAAAGTTGAAACACAAACAATCTATATTGTATCAGGAAAGAGAACAACATAATTAACTATGTCAAAATTATGGTCGTAATTGTGTATCTTAGGAAGTTTTATATGTTATTCTTCCAGTAATTTTCTTCTCTATAATAGTCATATCTCGCTATTAATTAATACTAAGGGTTTATGTATTAAAACAAAATCTCATAATCATAGGAATTTGTCTTCTTAAAAACTAGCAAGTATATATATATATATATATATATATATATATATATATATATATAAATATCATGTATATATTTTTTCTATATTAGAGATAAACAAAAAATATGTGTTTTTTTTTATTATATACAAGAGACACCTTTAGTAT
>Ga0123342_1005140_pt1 | contig 19282 bp, 7 predicted proteins | sample Turbeawhitnodule_FD_89960 | JGI IMG/M metagenome (GOLD analysis project Ga0123342, IMG submission 89960) | Root nodule microbial communities of legume samples collected from Mexico - Turtle bean Mexico white nodule | ecosystem: Host-associated > Plants > Roots > Nodule | place: Mexico: Nepantla... | reverse complement strand
GTTTACTGTTTTTATATTTTTTATTATTATATGTTTACTTTTTTACATTTTTTATTATTATGTGTTTACTTCTTTTTATTATTAGTAGTTATATTAGTTATGTGTAGATTTAATTATAAAAATTAAATTGCATCTTATCCCTATTAGTATTCTTCAGATAACCTTAATCATAATCTTAATCCTAACCCTAATGCTATTATAGTAACTCCAACTTAAGGTGGTTAGAGTTATTCGTAACATAAACTATTTCACATGTATCTATAAACTATTTTATAGTTGTCAATGACAAGGTCAAGATTACATGGATAACGAGAACAATTGGAAACCATTTTGGGATGACAAAGACATACAAGAATTTGAGGATACAATTGCAATTTATAATGATCTTACTTGTGCGAACATGAATCTAATTTTAAAAGTACAAGAACACTTGAAAAGAAATACTCAACTTGCATCAATGATGATCCTTTCCATCGGTATGGAGAAACAGTTTCTCGTCACTTTCACAACGTATTAAATGCAATTTTGATGTTGGAAGGACAATTCATAAAGCAAGCATATGGTATTGATGTCCAACCCCAAATCTTACACAACAATCGATTTTTCCCGTACTTTAAGGTTTGTTTATTACAAATTTCCTTTACAATTCTCATAATGTCTTTTGTATTTGTATTTTTTTAGACCTAAAATTTTGGTTACCATTAGGATTGTTTAGGGGTCATTGATGACACTCATGTACGTGTGAAGGTCCCACATGTTGATGCACCTCGTTTTCGAGGAAGAATAAATTGGCCAACTCAAAACGTATTCGCGGCTTGTGATTTGGATATGAAATTCACGTATGTTCTAGCCGGGTGGGAAGGAACAACCTCAGATTCGAGGATATTGAAGGAGGCTTTCATAGGAGAGGATTCTTTGGTTAATCCATAAGGCAAGTTTAAGGTGTTTGAGAATTCATAACAATAGATACAAAGGTGATAATATACATAACTAATGGATGTTTCCTTGGAATGTTTGTAGGAAAATACTATCTTGACGATGCAAGTTTTATGTTAAAAACACAAATATTAACACTTTATCGTGGGATTATATACCACTTGAAAGAGTATTCTCGAAGAGGACCACAGGATGCGAGAGAATTGTTTAATAATCGTCATTCATTGCTTAGAAATGTAATCGAAAGGACATTTGATGTCATGAAAAACCGTTTCCCAATTATAGCTAGTGGGACCGAGCCACATTACGATTTGCATACCATGACAAATATTATTTTAGCTTGTTGTATTTTGCATAACTTTCTTCGGGGGGTGGACAATGATGACTCTTTAATAGAAGAAGTGGATCGTGAATTGTTGCAACAAGATATAATTGTTTCAACTTCTCAAGTCCGTGACGATGATCATAGACTAGGTTCACACATTAGGGACACTATAGTAAATGAAATGTGGCAAGATTATGTAAACAATTGATACTTTAATAAATGTTGTTTTATATTATGCTTACTCTATTTGGTCCTAACTTTCATAATGTTTGTTTAGATGGATCGTAGTAAAAGTTTTCATCTAAGTTCATCCATTGGGTTCACACACACAACAAAGTGGACCACAGATATGGATTTTATCTTGCTTAATGCCATGGTGGACGAGGCACGAAGAGGGTCGAGAATCGATGGCAGTTGGACGACTCAGGGATATTATAACATTTTACTTGCATTACATGAGGCCGGACTCCCTACCATTACGAAAAATAATGTAAAGAGTCAACAAAAATGTTTGAAGGACAGGTGGCGGGAGGTCCACGACCTATTTAGTGGTTTTGGTTGGAACAAAGCCACAAAATGTTTCGAGGTCGAGGACGAAGTTTTGAGAAAACTTGATTCAAGTAAAGTAATTAAAGATGACAATATCCAATTGTTAAAGATGATAATATCCCATTATTTTCTGCTAATAAGTGGCGTGCCAAATCCATTCGACACTACAATCTTATGGAGGAGTTGTGGTCAAACCACAGGGCCACTGGAAGTGGTCAAAGGACAACCCAATTGGCATGTGCACACACAAAATTTAAGTGTGGACCTGGGCGATCATAACATGGACTACATACATGAGCCGCTAGAGTTTAATGTTGCAGACCACGAACTTCCATGCTCACCTGTAGCGCATGTTCAATCAATAAACAATCCAAATAATAATCCATTTGTGCCATCTCAACCATCCGGTGGGACATTGTCATCAAAGGGATCAAAGAGAAAATGCCCCATGGTGGATGTAATTGAAAATAGTTCAATATGTTGAATACAAACCTGCAAAATTGTGTCGCTTCCATGAACCGTGGTAACGATGTCGTTGATGAGGTATTAGCCATTGCTCGTGTACAAGCCACTTCATCACAAGAAATTGCTGCAGAAATCAAATGACGGAATGACTATTATGGTGAACACTTACAAAATGATCGTCGTAAGAGTTCGTATCAATACTTGTCTTCAGATATTTGGTCCATGCTAATTGATTTAAATATTAAGGATGAAGCAGTCATGGACCAATGCTACGAATTTCTTTGTGAAAATCCAGCTATTACGATGCAAGTATTTGGTATGTCGAAAGTGCGAAGAATGGCAAAATTGTTTAACATCGTGACTCGGCATCAATAAATTATGTTTAATTATATTTTTATGTTCTTCAATTTGTAATTTAATTGCATCTACTTTTAATTTAAGACAAACATTGTACTTCTTATTTGACTTCTACTATTATTATTGTTGAACTGTTTTTCATTTGAAATTTATGTGTGAGGATATTTTCTAATATACTATTATTTTGTCATTGTTTCGTAACATTTTCATCATAGGTTTTAATTTCTTTATCGATGGCATCTTCATCCACAAAGAGGCAAAAAATGCCTAAGGGTAAGGGTAAAAGCAGACGAAATGATGATGAAGTTCCTATGATCCCATTACAAAGGAGGGAGAGTGTTTTAGATTATTCCCAGTATTTCCAAACGAAACGTCAGATGGTTGCATTTGAGGAAAATTTTCATGGAAGACCAGACATACCTCCAAAAGTATTATATTTCCAATTTTTTGCCACATTTGGTTTTCAGTCTCAAGAATATTTGAACTTCCAAGGATTGCAAAACTTTCTTAGTATAAAACTACCATATTATGAGGATATGGTTAGGGTTTTTTATTCAAATCTCCATCTAACGACACAGGGTTACCTTGCTATTCAGATCGGCACCCACAAGATTATAATTAGACATAGGGATTGGATGAACATGGCAAATTTGAAATATGATGTTCTCTTGTTAACCCCTGGTACCATCCCTGAGAACATACATTTTGATTGTCAAAAAGCCCTATTAACCATGACAAGAGAAGAGGTGCAGGACCAAAATATAAGAAATGTAGGTAGTTTGACTATGAATGATAGACTACTTCATTACACATGGGTGCACATGATGTGTCCTCGGGGGAGCAACTTCTCGTAGTTGGTTTATGAAGATGTTTTCATGTTATGGTGCCTAAAAAGTAATGTAATGATTAATTGGCCTCATTATATCATGCAACATATGATAAAATGTCGTGACAATGATATGTTTCTTCCATATATCACACATCTCATGTTGTTATATGGCATGAACTTGATGGGAAAGTCATCAATCACGTTAGAGTGGAATAACTTCTTTGGGAAAAAATCATGAAGAAAATTAATATCTTTGAGGTCAATGGTGTGTGGCAACTTGGAAGGCCTGACGATGAACATGAACAAGAACACGAAGACATTTCATTGCCTCAAGAACATGTTGCAGGCAGTCATCCTCAACCCGAAATCCCCCATGATTCGGCGATGTTAATACAAATTTGGGGGGAATTCAAAATATGCTGGAAAATATCAACACTATCCACACACATTTGGACCGAATCGAAAATACACTTCACCAGCTTAAACTCAATAAGGAACATTAACTGTATTTTTATTGTGTTATTATTATTTTTTATGTTGAACTTATTTTGATTGTCAGTTAAATTTAATGTGTTATTGGACATTATTATGTTTGTAATTTTTTAAAATTCTCATGACACAACATCATTTAATATTCTAATTTAATGACTTCATTTATTTATTGTAATCACTCATGTTAATCTAATGTTTATTAATGATAAGTGAAAGTTGTTATTTTTTTTTTTATTGAATACAAATTGAAAAAAAAAATTATACATAAAAAATAAAATATAATTTTTTTCATGTTGGTAGTTAATATTTCATAATATTTATGAAAATATGTGAATTTTATCGTGCTATTAGGTTTAAATTGTACATTATTTTTAAAATATATAATTATTCAAAATATTAATAGTATTATTTATTTTAGTACTATTATAATTATATACATATAATATACAAATTTAAATATTACATAAATTTATTTAATAATTTTAAATATATTTAATTATACTATTAATAACAACATATAATTATAAATAATAAAATAAATGATAATATAAAAAAACATATATAATTATATGATAATATAAAAAAAAAAATATAATGATATAAAATAACAAATGTATATAACAATAAATATTACTTTTATAAATTTTAATATATTTAATAAATTTATTTGAATTGAATACAAAATTATTTTTTATTACAAAATAAGAGCAATTATAAATATTTATATATTAGAAAAAAATAATTAACCCAAACTTACACAAAAATAAAAATATACCCTAACTCATTATTAAAATATTTTTTAATGACAAAGATAAATTTGTAAATTTACATTTTTCACCTTTAAAATAATTTCCAAATTATTTCCTAACTATCAGGTCAGCTACAAATCTCAATAAACTATACTTTCAAATTCACTCTATCGTTCCTCAATTCAAACAACCTCACACATTCCCTCTAATCTTTTCTAATCCACTTTCTCCTCTCCTCCACAAATCTCCACCTCAATCCAAACAAAGCATGATCCTTTTTCGAATTTGAAATTGAATTAAGAGAAAGATAATTAGTAGTGTTTGACTAAGACATATAAACTAATTTAAGAGAAGTTATTAATTGAATATTAATTAGAAATGCAATTATAATAGGAATTAAGGAATTGTATTGCGTGATTAGAATCATAACCCTAAGCTTTCTTATCCAGTTAATCCTCATTTGTTGTCATGTGTCCTTCAAAACTCTTTATTACAAAATATTAGAAAAACTATTCCTAAGCTTGGTTAGAAATAAGTAGGTAATATAGAAAAAAAGTGAATGGAAAAACAATAATGGAATTATCAAACTCTCTGAATATTTAATTTAATCTTATACAAAACAAAATAATTTCATATATTTCAAATGTAATTTTATAATAAGTGAAGACTTATATTTATGGAATCAAAGACAAGATAATAATTAATAATAAAGATGGATTGAAAAAGTTGCAAACTTCTTAGCCAAGACAATGAAGAATAGGAGTAAGAAGTTAAAACATTTTTTCAATTAATGAATGATAGGTAATTAAGTGCATTAACAAACCTTAGCTTTCAAGTTAATTAGAGGTTACTCAATGACATTTAACTACTTTATTATAAAATATTGATATAATTTTTTAGAAGAAACATTTCTTTTAGATAAATTATCTAGAATCTTAAAAGAATTTTGTTTGGAGTATTCAAAAAATATTATTTAGGAAAAATATTTAACTTTTAAAGAAGATTATTGAAAATTATTTTCTTCTATCTATTTCATCCTATCTTCATCTTGTATTAAATTCTTCATGATTTATTTTCTTCTAACTCTTTTAATATGTTAAATATTTTTTTGAATTCCTCATTAGAAAAAATAAGCCAAATACACAGGTATATTCTTTTAATATGTCATTCTTAATAGCACTAGATACAATAATTCATTTAGAACTTTAAAATTGGAGCAATGTCAATTATTAAACAAGAACATGATATACTTTAACCAAACAAAGCTCTGTTGTTTTTACTAAATCAAATTTGGAATTTATAACATCAAAGTATATTAGTTTAAGAATAAATTATACTCATCATTTCTTAGATTTCTTTAAGTTATATAAAACCTCCTTCTTTTTTCTATTATATATTTACCTCTCATAATTGTTTAAAAAATAATATTTTAACGCTATTAATAAAAACACATGCAACTACACATTAAATGAGTAAATTACTAATAATTATTAAAATAAAAAATATTACTAAAAATTATAAAAAAAAATGTTCATATAAAAAAATTAATTCTATATATCTTTATAATTTTATTAAAGGTAGTTTTTTTATTTATTTTGGCTAGCTAATTAAGTTTAATATATATATATATATATATATATATATAATCAGTCGCAAAATGTAAAAAATAAAAAGGATAAGCATTATAAAAGATAAAATGTATGAATTTGTGTAAAAAATAAATATTATAAAATATTTTTTTCATTAATAGTATAGATATAGACTACATTATTAACTCCCTTGATAGTTGCAAAAAAGATTTATTGCATGGGGTGAAATTATTCTAGAAACGTTATACTTTATTCTTAGAATTCTGGTATAATGATACATAAGAAGTTTTTTTAAGATAAATTAAAAGAAAAAAAATTATTTTTTAAATGCTTAAATAATATTTTTCTAAAAAACGGAATTGAATTTGGTCAATCATATTAAAAAAAATTGGATGAAGATTTCAATACTTTTAAAGAAATTTGTATTTAAATTACTTACAACTAAATTTTCCTTATTTTCTAAATATTTTATTTAGATGATTAAATATATATTATATATTTTATTTTTCTATACTTTAAATAAATTAATTCTATTTACAAGCAATATTAATCAAATTTAAATACTTAAGTAATTTTTAATAATTTATTTTTTTAATTTTAAATAATTTTTAAAATACAAGTATCAATGCTTTCCCACATTAATATTGATCAATTTCACACAAAAAATAATAATATTATTTACTAATTGCTTTATTATTTAATAATGATAAAACCATCTAATTATAAAAATTATAATTATAAGATTTTTTTATAAAGACACAAATATTATTAATGAGATATAATTATTTTACAATAACAATAAGATAAACATGTGAATTGTTTTCAAGTAGATCTTCTAATTCTGTTTAATTGAAAGGTGGATCTTTTAATTCTGTTTAATCATAATTGAAAGTAGATCTTTTAATTCTATTTAATCATAATTGAAAGGTAGATCTTTTAATTCTGTTTAATCATAATTGAAATGTAGTGTGTTAAACTATATCACTTCACTTTTAAAATTTAAAACTAAGCAATGAGTTCAAATCATTGTTTTCTTTTATTTAATATATGTGTTTTATAAAAAAATTATCATTTAATTGATAAGACTTTCAACATATTGTTTGAGTTCTATTTAACATATATTTTGCTTGCAAAAACACAGTAAACTTGATTGATCATACTGATGTACAACCATCAACCATAAGAAGCTACATATATAAATCATAAAAACAGTTATTTCCAATAAAGTCTCAAAATAACTCAAAGTGGAATATGCTTATTATTATGATTCAAGTAGTAGAAATATATATTAAAATATAATTTTTTGTCTGCATAAATTGTGTACTAATAAAACTTGAACATTGTCCTTTTCTTTTTGAACTAGAGTTTGGTTCCTCCAAATCTATAGTAACATTGAAAATTTCTAAATGCATAAATTCTACTCCATTTACTTCTCTTTAGCACACCACTTCATTATACCATCCTTGAAATTAATTTGAATAAGAAATGTATAACTTCCTTATTCAACTTGAAAACAAAATGAATAAGTCAATAATAGTATGAACAACTACAAGAATATTAAACATATCCTTGGTTCCATTCTAATTAAATTCATTAAGACCAAGGATGATACTAACAACTCCATATAAAGATCTCTAAAATTTGATCTGATTTTTAACATTCTCCCAAGTGATTTGGACTTTAAAGTTAGTAATAACACTACAACTATAACCTCATACACAACCTTTTCCTAAGCTCTTTTGTTATTATTGTCCAAGTTTTTTTGATCTCTTAGTTGACACATGTTGTATCTCCAAGTCTCATGCAAAATAATTTATGGTTTTCTCATTACTTCTTTCTGTCATGTTTCTTTTATCTTTTATGCTTTCTTAACCTTCATATAACAATATATCATATATGACACAATTATAAAATTGATATATGAAGTTATGTGATTAATTGTGATATATATGTTAAATTGAATTAGAGATTTGCAGTAGTTAGTTTGAGTTATAAATTATTTATTTAAATTCTAAAATACAAAACAAAATGTTTTTTTTATGATTGATTTATGTGAGAAAGGTTTACTACAAAAAAAAATGTATATTGTGGCGGTTATTTTCGTAGAAACTGGGGTTTATAACTACCACAATATACGCATGTGGTGGTTTTCTAAATCGTCATAGAACTGGCTGTCAAAAAGTTTAATGTGACGGTTTTACGCTACCCGCCGCAATACCCGTCACTTTAACACTATGTTTAAAGTGAAGGTTTTTATATGTAAGTAGTGTCCGTTATAACTGTCACAATTTAATTTATTGAAGAAGATTCTGACGCCATTATATAAGGTATAATGTGGCATTTTTAACTGTGACTATTATAATAAAAATTGTAAGAATAATACGTCGATTTCGTTTCTGAAATGCAAATGCCTTGATGAAATCAATTAAAGCCAAAACAAGCTACCTTGCTGAAATGCAAATGTCGCAGAACTCCTCCCTCCTTCTACTACCTCCGTGGCACTGATGAGCATATATTTATTCACACTCACTAGCCTTACTCACTAGCCTTATTCATAGATTATTGGACTATAATAATAAATAAATCCATTGTTTTAATTAATATTCTTGTAATTGGGTTTATTTGGGCCTTAACTATTATTATTGTTAACTTTGTGTTTTTAGAGTAAATTATCCGGAGGAAGCATCTACCTTTGTGAATGGGTCAAATATGCAAAAGTCCAAGTTGCATCTTGAACCAAAACAGGAAAAACAAATTATGAGGAGAAGAAAGAGAAAATAAAATTTACAATATCTCAGAAACAGAATTTGAAGCAAATCTTCTGCAAAATACAAGAATTCTGGAAAGTTGGAAACTTGGAAACTGTTAAAAAAATATAAACTACAATATTTTCCCAAGATCCTTAGAACATAAAAGCCTATAAAAGGACACAAGCTTCAAGGAGAAGAGGGAGAACTCAGAAACTAAGAAAATCCTATGAAGTTCTCCCTCTTCTCCTTGATGCTTGTGTCCTTTTATAAGATTTTCTGCTCTAAGGATCTTGGGAAAATATTGTAGTTTATATTTTGTTAACAGTTTCCAAGTTTCCAACTTTCCAGAATTCTTGTATTTTGCAGAAGATTTGCTTCAAATTCTGTTTCTGAGATATTGTAAATTTTATTTTCTCTTTCTTCTCGCCCATTCACAAAGGTAGATGCTTCCTCCGGATAATTTACTCTAAAAACACAAAATTAACAATAATAATAGTTAAGGCCCAAATAAACCCATTTACAAGAATATTAATTAAAACAATGGATTTATTTATTATTATAGTCCAATAATCTATGAATAAGGCTAGTGAGTATGAATAAATATATGCTCATCAAGCACCACATGAAATATGGTTGGTTAGATTGAAATGCAACAAAGTGTAAAAGTGAAAGTTGTTTTCAGATAATGAACAAATCTTTCCGCGGAGGCGCCGATTGTGGTGATTTTGGATAATGAAGAGTTTCGTGAAGCACAAAGGATTTCGCAAGTACAACTTCGTTAGGGTTTGAGTGTTTAGGCAAAGAGAGGTTTGAGTGTTTAGGGAGAGAGAGGAAAGAAACTTTCGTTTCCCAATAGTCAAACCAAATTTTCAAAAATAATTGGGAATAAAGTTTAGGTTACCAAGAATATTTTAAAAATTAATTGGAAATAATGAGGGAAGTAAAACTTGTTTTTATTTTAAAGGATAATTGTGACAGTTGAAAATGACATAATTAAAAGATAATTGTGGCGGTTAGTTAAATGACATATTATACTGAAATTTATGACGGTTATTAATAACCGCCATATTAAAACCGCCACTTTTTATACGATTTTTTGTAGTGGTTAAAAGTGATTAAATTTTGCAATATGTAATTTTGGTTTCGTTGTACATTGTTGCATAATTTATATTTTCTTATACTCTTGTTCAAAACCATAGATTTCCTCTCAAGCAAAATGAGAGCGAGATAAATCTCTCTCATTTAGGTGATTTTCAATTAACTAAAAATGAGACAATTTTTTTTCTTTTTGTAGGGAAAAATTTCTCAAGTGAATGACACTTGATGCCAGGTATGATTAACCATATAATTAATTAATATTTGTTGTTTATACGATATACATAGTGTTTGGATGTTTCATATGAATATATATATATATATATATATATATATATATTATATTGTGATTTAGTGTGATTATGTGTGGATACATAAAGTGGTATCATGACCTATTATGAGTGTGTGATACTTAAGATGGATAGTGATCCCAATATTCAAAGTATTAAGCATAAAACTTATTACATAAAAGGAGATATTTCAACTCTAATGATAACTTAATCACACAAATTAAGATATCAAAAGAATAAACACGAAGAATCTTGCATTGAGTAGGTGTAAAATGTCATCATGATATAGAAAAATGAGAACAAGAGTAAACTTATGATGAGTAGGGTGTTAGTCTTTGTTGAGACATGCTTAATATTGATTTTCTGAAAAATATTGAGTATGATAAATTATTTTATAATCATAATTATATAATTGAGAATTTCTATATTTTGAGTACTAATTTAAATGTAATTTGTTGTGTTTATTTTCTGAGTGAAAATGTATACCAGTACTTTAAGAGGTAAATATGTTATATTAAATAATATATGAACATGTATTAATTCACCTTATGTATATTAGCGAAAACACATTTATTTTGGCTATGTATTAACATTTTTATTATATATATATATATAATTTTTATAATTTAATTATTTTTATAATTTAATTATTTTTATGAATAATTATATATTTTTATAAATAAATAATTAAAATTAATAATAATATAATTTAATATATATTTATGTAAAAATAGTATTAAAAAAGTACACATATTTTTTTAAAAAGAAAAAAAATATTTAATTATTTTAAAATAAAGAGAATTTATTCAATTAGATATTTATTAAATAAAAAAATTGTCTAATTAAAATATCACACAATAGTTACCAAATAGTATATATTCTTTCTCAAAGTATAAACAAATGCCCTATGCACATGTGTGCCCACTTTTTTCTTATAATATTAAAAAATTAAAATAAAATATCATAATATTTAAAATAAAAAATTTATTAAATTTAGAAAAAAAATGTTCATAAGAAATAACTATAAAATGTTTTTTTATAATTTTATTGTTGATAGTTATTTTATTGTAAATAATTAATTTAACTAAAAAAACAATTACAAAATATAAAAAAAAATAATGAAACTAATTATATTGACAAGGATAAATTATTAAAGGAATACATTTGAGTTTTTTTTTCTTTTTTGAATTTTTTCTCTTTTTCTTTGGCTGATGGTTTTGTAATCAAAGATTATGATGAAGTTCAGATTAAGGTTGGTATTAACTTGATGTTAACTACAAAAGAATAATGACTTCACCAAAGAATGTACTTGTTTGAAGTGGAGTGGAGCAGAGCAGCGGAGAACATGACTGAAAATGAATGTTATTTTTTTTTATTTATGAGATTTCGTGTTTTTTCTGTTGTTACCTCCTTCTTATTCCAAAAAAATTATTCCGTAAAGACTGTGTCTTAGTTCCTTAAATTAAGGAATTAGGAAAAAAATTTGAGGTTAATTTGTATATAAATTATCTCTTAACATTAATTAAAAAAAATTTATTTTAAAATGACTTACATTAAATGATGAATACTCCTTCTCATGGTTTTTAAATTTAAAAGATAAAATAATAAAATAAAATATATTAATAAGGATAAAATAAAAAAAATTGTGTAAAAATACGGTTTTGAGAAAGAATCATCTTTATATATAGATATAAATTTATAAATAATTAATTAAAAAATAGAAAAATAATATATTTTAATATATATATATATATATAATTTTATAAAAATAATATTAAAAAATATATAGCTATTATTTAGAAAGAAAGTCATTTAGTTATTTTGAAAAAAAAAGAATAATAATTATTTATTTTATTAAATAAATAAACAATTTGTTTTTTATTTATTAAAATAAAAATTGTCCAGTGAAAAGATGATTTTAAAGGAAGTTACAAATATATATCCTTTAAAAATATGAGAATTAGAATAAAATTCAAAAAATTCAAAAAATTTAAATTAAGAATTAAAAAAACTTATATAATAATTTAATAAAAGAAATGAGTAGAATAATAAATTAATTCAACCACCTTTTATGTTATCTTATCATGTTTTTTAATGTTGATAGTGTTGGACTAGCCACACCTTTTGCACGTGATTTCACGTCTCTGTCTAATAACCACTTATGCCATTCATACAAAAACACTAAATATCTGAATACTAAAAAACATCCGTGCGTACTTTAAAACCGCTACACCCTTTTCAAATGTCCAATCAGATTTCAACAATTCAATCCAACGGCTCAACAGAGAACATCATCATCTAAATTTGCTAAATACCATACATATCCTTGAAAACTACACGTTTGGCCGAATGTTGAATTCCAATAAGATGTCATATTTTGAGTTTTCAAAATAAAATATAAATTTTAAATTATTCTTTTTCTGTAGTTAAAATTTATTAAATGGTTCATTATTGTATTAAAAACATAAGAAAATATATAAAATTCATGTTAGGAAAGTAAGATATACAATACAATCCATGAATATTTGACAGAGGGCAACATAATTTTCACTATTCACGCGAATCTCCTTTCTCACACTTATACGCACATCACTGGATCTAAATAGTTGATATAGAGGTTCATCCCTTTTTGTAAACAATATTTCCATTGAAACAAACTGAGACTTGGAGTCTTACATTATATACATATCAATAGTGAGATTAAAAAATTATAGTGAATAAATATTTTTACATATATGTTATATTTTAAATTTACAAAAAATATTTTATATTATGATAAAATGATATTTTAATTCTTTAGTTTTTAAAATATTGTAATTTAAATTAAAACTATAAATATTGTAATTTAAATTTAACCAGAAATATTTAAAATGATATATCAAACAGAAAAAACGCTAAGCATTTCTATAAATGAAAGAAAATATTATGAAAACATGTGCCTCAAAGAAAGACTTTTAAATTTTTTCGCATCGAATTCTACTGTTTTGATTTATATTTTACTTTCATTAAATTAATTGAATATTTTTTTTAAATGATTTTAATATTATATGTGTTTATTAAAAGCTGAAATGGGTTGAGGAAAATATAAACTTTAAAGATTATACAATGTTAGATAAGATTCAAAAGATAACAAACAATTAATTAGAACTTATAAAATATATCTCTCACTGTGAATAAAATGAAAAACCTCTCCGCCATTCTTATTTCCTTTCTCACTTCTATCATTAACGAAAAACATTTACCTCCTCCATCTCGATTAGAAATAGAAATATTTACTGTCCCCTTCTAACACCGTGCGACAATACATTGATTTCGCATAAACAATAACTTGTAAGGTAATTTAAAAAGGGCAAAATGATAAGGGATAAAAAGGCCTTAAACCGATTTGACACAATCTATGTCATAATTTATTTATAGGTTTTTCGCTATATATACCTTTTTGCCTACTCGACTTGAGGTTGAAAGTTGTGTACTAAGGGCGAGAAAACGGGTTAGCCCGACCTATCATTGGGTCGCCAAAAGTTGGGCAGGACGGGTTGGAAATAGTAACCTGACCCGTCATAGGACAGGTTGGCGGGTTGACCTGTTGCTTTTCAACTTTTAATTTTTTTTCTTTATCTTTTTTGTGTGTTTATACCTATTTACTTGATTATAATTATTGATACCACTTTTTGAACAGTAAAAATACAAGAAAGAACAATATAATTAAATTAAGTTTTAATATTTTAATGAAAGAATGTTTAATGCCTAATAAAATAAATATCAACAATACTTTAATGAATCAAATGATGTATAAAGAAATCAATGTAAATAAAATTTTATACAAAACATTGATCACCACCAATTTTTATTCCAAAAGCATAAGATATATCTTTATAAGTGCTAAAATTAAAAAAAAAGGTAGGATCGAAGCGGGTTGACGGATTCAAAAAATTAACCCATCCTGCTCCATTTTGCCATCCTCATTGTATACATTTATTTGTTAAAAAATGTAATTTATCAAAAAAGTGTACACATATTAACAATTAAGAGAGAAATTCAATCAAACTATTGAGAGTTTTAACAAAATAATAATAAAATATCTATTAATTACTTGAATTTTGTCGAGAGAAATACAAACTTTAAGAACCACATATTTTAGATAAGATTCAAATGATAACAAATAATTAACTAAAGCTTATAAAATACATATATCACTATGAATAAAAAAATTCAACTAAGTAATTTAAACTTTAAATCATAATTGATTTGAAGTGATTTAAATTAAATCAGAATAATATAAATTGTAAAAAGTTGAAAGAAAAGTTTCTAAAACCATTTTGATTAAAGAATCACCTCTAAAATTATTATCGTTCAACTTGACTATTCTAATTTATGTTTTTATCACTAACTAAAATAAATCAACAAATTTTAAACTATTTTTTAATTTTATTTTCAATATTTAATTTATTTATTTATTACTTGTGTAATATTTGGATACTTATTAGTTTAAAATAATGTTTTTAAAATGAAAATCAGCCTTGTAATATACATGTTTTGTTGGTTAAGTAAAATTTGAATTCTAAATCAAACTGAGAATTATTAAATTTATACAGTAATTAAAATATATAAGAATAAAAACAGAAATTAATTCATGTTTTGCTAGTAAGATGCTAATAATATATTTTAAAAATATTTAATTTAATCTAATTTCACGTGTTGTTAGTGTTTATTTTATTATATTATCTACTAATTAGAAATTACGATACGATTGACATAACTTTAAAATATTTATTATAAACCGATTGTTGATGCATGTGGCTCAACACTCATATCTTTAATTAATGAATGGGTATTGATCTTTATTTTGACATATAAAATGTAAATGAAAGTACATTTTGATATTAATTTGGTTGACTTGGTGGAGAAGATAGATTATAATATTTATTTTATAAAAATAATATTTTTAAAAATATATTACTTTATGATTAGATGCGAATGTGAATAAAATACATTATTTATATATTCTAATTAAATTATTAGTTTATAATATAAAAAAATAGTTCATTTTAATTTTTGTGTGTGTAAAATACAAATACTCACTATAAACACATAAATTAGTTAAAAAAAAATTATTTTTATTTAAGCAATAATTTCAATATATTTATGATATATTAAAATTACAATAATAAATATTTATATTTATATATAAAGAAAATTTCTCTTTATAATTGTTATTTTGGTATATATAATTTTTTTCTTATTTTATCCTTATTTTATCTATCTCATTTTATTAGAACAATTAAGTATTTTGTCATTCATATTAATTATTTAAAAAATAAAATTATTTTTTAATTTTTAAATTAATGTTAAAGAACTATTTTTATATACAATATATCTCTTCAGTCTTTTCTTAATTTCTTAAGAATCATATTAAATTTTTCGTATCAAATAAAATAATTTTTATTTTCAATATTTTTTGCATTTTATTTTAAGCAACTCTGTTTTTTTTGGAAAATTCATTCTTTTGTAACTACCATAAGTGAATTTTAACTTTTATATGAAAATCATCACCCCTCTTATCCCAACACCATGGAAGAAAATAAAAATCCTAAATAATCAGAAAAACTCAAATAAGAAGAGAAAAAAATTGATTAATCAATTTATTATTTTTTTTTAATTTTAATTCATTCAAAATTATTTATGTATATTAAATTTTTATTTTCGTAAAAATTAATCATAACTAGAAATTTGTTGAAATTCAATTTCCCCCTAAAATTTTATAACCAAATTCGTTTTGGAGGGATAATCACCTACAAAGAGTTTCCCGACAAAAATAGAGCCACCTCATCAATCAGGTTTATGCACGGCTGCGTGCGGATCCATCACCATTGAATTTTAGTAATTATTTTATTAAAAATATATTAATATTTAATTATTTTGAAAAGAGGGTTTTATTTTATAAATTTAAAACTTTTAATAATTTTTTCAAATTTCATTGTATATAAATTTTAATTTTCTCTTTAATAAATATACATAATAATTAGTAAAAACCAAATACTTACTAAATTATATTAATTATTAAAAAATCTAAATAAAATTAACAAAATTAAAATTATTATATTTTTATAATAATATCTTCTATATAAAATATCATTTGGTTTACAATAATTATTTATAAACAGAAATATACTTTAAAGTTTATCTTATAATACGAGATTATAATATATTTTGACTTGGTTTAAATTAATTTTTTTTTTCTAAATTGAACAAAAATATTTAAAAGAAATTATTTTTTATTTTTAAGCAAATGAAATCTACGTTAAAATAATTATTATATTTTTAAGTAATTCTTTTAAACACTCTTATGCATTTCTTATTAAAGATGTAAAATGTAAGTTTACAAATTTATCATTATTATTAAAAATATTTGAATAATAATTTATGATATATTTTTTTGTGTAGATTTGAATTAATTATTTTTTTAATATATAATATTCATAATTACTTGTATTTTTTAATATTTTTTTTAAAATATAATAAAAAATATTTTTGTGTTAAATTGAAATAAATGTATTAAATACATTAAAAATGATATTTATTATTTTATATATTTATTGTTTATTGTTTTCATTATTTATAATTATATGTTGTTATTAATAGTATAATAAATATTTTTAAAATTATTAAATAAATTATGTAATATTTAATACAAGGTTTTTAAACTTAAAAAAAAAAACAAGACAACAAAACAACAAATGAACAAGAGAAAACGATTCTAAGACAACCAAGAAAATCAATTCTCTTACATATATATGTTCAGAAGCCAAAATGGATTCTCAACGTACCACCAAACTATGAAAATCGATTATACATTCTTTTACACAACAAATGATAATCGATTTTCCTATCAAAGAGGGTATTGAAGTAAATTGCTATTATCCTACATGTACATCTGTGGTAATCTTTACCTATGAAAGAAAAAAAAAATGGATGCAACTCACTTTACATCTGCACCGTCTTCAAATATGTGGATCCAAACAAAGGAAAAACTCACTCGTCCATCCGTGCTTGAACTCCATCAGTAAAAACAAACAGGTCATAACTTAAGGGCACTCCTTATTTTTTGGAAAATGTTGGATCATATAACAAAACAAAATTCATAAATATTTGAGTTGAAATTATAAAAGATTTAATTAAAACTTTGCATTTGAGTTTTGTTGATATAGGAGTATTTTTTTTTAAAAAAATTCAATGTGATTTCAATTCTTGGATTCCCTAACCAATTTAATTTATTTTGGTATTAGATATCATATTGAGTGTGTTAGTATGATAGTCCAAATTAAATATATTTAGTTTAATTTTCAGCTTAATCACATCCATTTCAACCTTAAACCAATAAAAATAACTATTTTTTTTTATTAAATCCCATATATATGTATATATATAATAAACACCATTAAAGATAAGACACTAAACGACTTTTAGACTACAAAGTATAAGAACTAAACAATGGATAGTGAGTGAAATTACCTGCACACAGTTTCTCTCATTGCTAAAATCTATCTTCCAATTGAAACTAGCCATGTCAGCAATGCGGTCTCGAAGCGGCTGCACATTTTTCACCGACTAATCACCACAGTCACTTTAGTGACACGTGTCTCAATTATGACCTGCCACTGCAGGTGAAAGATAGCGCGTGATCGGTTCACCGGTCACTCCCACATTGTTATAAACTCTTTTCTCTCTAATTTTCGCATCCTTCTTTCTTTTTCCTTTCTCATTCTCTGCGATTCCAATTCATTGCGCTTCCGTTCGCTTCCTCTCTCTCCTCAGCTCGCGGTTTCTCTGTGAGTAGTTCCAAACAGTTCGTTTTGGCACTGAACTGTTCCCCAAGCTTCATTGGGGTTTTTCAATTTTCCAGTTACTGATCGATCTTGGAGTGAATCATTATTTTTTGTATTTTAAATTCGTGTAGAGAATTATAAATTATTTGCTGTTTTAATTTTTGATTTTGGTGGTGTTAGGTTTAAGGTTTGCGTTTTCTGTTGTTTGGGGGACATTCTCGTATTTTGCTTACTTCGCAATTTGTTGATGGTTGTGAATTATTGTGCATGCCAGGAATGAATTTGGGGTTCCAGTTTGTTCTTTTTGGTTCCTTTGTAAAGTTTTTGAATTTGATTTTGGGTTTTAGGGCTTTTGAATGTGTAAATTTAGAGTATCGGATTTTATTTTATCACTATGATATATTGATGGATTTGGGTTCTGATTCATTTTAGATGGAGAAGTGAGCAGTCATAGCTCTGATGAGAAATAAAGCAAGTGGATTTAGACATATCTTAATAGTTTTAACTGTTACCTCACTTTTCTATTTGAAGCGAATACCTCCCTTAAGAGCAGGTAAAGCGGTTAGAAAAAGGATTTGGTGTGTGGGATTGTTGGTTTGTGATTTTTCTTTTTGGAAAAGGGTGTTGGTCAATTGTTGGGTTTGGTCGTTTTTATTTGATTTAGCTGAAGTTTTCCTTGTACTAATGAATATGTATATGTGCTTTTTTCGTTAGATTTAAATCAGCAATTGTTCGGTGTTCAGAAGGAAGAGCAATTCTGGGTGCATTTGGTTGAACGGGAGTTGATGGGTTTGGTAAAAGGTTTTGGAATAGAGTGAAACTTGGAGTTTTAAGAAGAGATAGAAACAATTCTATCAGGGGTTCTCACCGTCTGTTTCGTAGAGTTCATGGGCTATTTTAGAATATATTAAATACCAGTGCGGCTCTGGAGAGCTACACAGACTGCAGTCACCAAAGGGGGATGCCCCCAATGACACCTTCGCGGGTGACAGGAGGGTTAACCCAATCATCTTCACATTCTGGAATTTTC
>Ga0123342_1005139_pt1 | contig 19292 bp, 11 predicted proteins | sample Turbeawhitnodule_FD_89960 | JGI IMG/M metagenome (GOLD analysis project Ga0123342, IMG submission 89960) | Root nodule microbial communities of legume samples collected from Mexico - Turtle bean Mexico white nodule | ecosystem: Host-associated > Plants > Roots > Nodule | place: Mexico: Nepantla... | reverse complement strand
CAGCGCATGTCCGAAGGACACCTACCCTCTCCCAAACATTGACCGACTGGTGGACGGGGCGGTCGACCACAAAATTATGAGCTTCCTGGACGCTTACTCTGGCTATAACCAGATAAGCATGCATCCCAGGGACAAGGAGAAAACGGCCTTCATGACGGCCGACGCCAACTAGTATTACGAGGTGATGCCGTTCGGCCTCAAGAACGCTGAGGCGACCTACCAGCGCCTCATGGACAAAATCTTCAAAGGCCTAATAGGCCGGGCGATATAGGTGTACGTGGACGACATAGTCGTGAAGTCTGACTCGTTCGAGCAACACCTGAAGGACCTGGACGAGGTCTTCAAAGCCCTAAGGGGAGTCAACATGAAGCTCAACCCCGAGAAGTGTACTTTCGAGGTTGAGGGGGGCAAGTTCCTAGGCTTCATGCTCACCCACCAGGGGATAGAGGCCAACCCCGAAAATTGCCAGGCCATACTCAACATGAGAAGTCCGAACAGCGTCAAGGAGGTACAACAACTCCTAGGACGGTTGACCGCCCTCTCCAAGTTCGTCCCCCGCCTGGCCGAGAGGACGAGGCCGATGGTCCAGCTGCTCCGAAAGGGCAAAAATTTCGCCTGGGACGACCGATGCGAGGAAATCTTCAAACAATTCAAGGAATTCCTGACATCCCCGGCCGTCATCCAGAAGCCGAGACCCGACCACCCGATCCTGGTATATATGGCAGTCTCAGAGGAAGCAGTCAGCACTGCCCTGGTGCAGGAGACCGAGGGTGAGGAGCGACCGGTGTACTTCGTCAGCCGAACCCTCCACTCGGTCGAGACCAGGTACCAGATGATAGAGAAGGTGGCTCTCGCCCTAGTCCTCACAGCAAGACGGATGCGCCCCTACTTCCAAAATCACTCCATAATTGTAAGAACCGACTACCCTATTTTTAAAATTTTGTCTAAGCCGGACCTTGCAGGGAGGATGATAGGTTGGTCAGTCGAACTCTCTGAGTTCGACATACGCTACGAACCGAGGGGCGCCATCAAGTCTCAGTGCCTGGCCGACTTCTCGGTGAACTAACACCACTACCCACCCTTTCGGGCGGGTGGACGCTCCTCGAACAAAACAGCCTGTGGAGCGGGAGTCGTCCTGGAGGGGTCGGGCGACCGCTTACTAGAGCAAGCTCTACAATTTGGATTCCGGGCGACTAATAACCAGACCGAGTATGAGGCCTTGCTCGCTGGGCTGAACCTAGCCTGCGAAATGGCAGCGCGCGAAGTTACATGCAAAAGCGACTCCCAGGTGATGGTCGGCCAGGTCAATGAAGAGTTTGAAGTTAAAGAGCCTTTGCTGCAGCGATACTACCACGCGGCCAAAAATAGTATCGCCCGCTTCAGCAAAGCACCTTTGGAACATATACCGAGGGAAGACAATAAAAGGGCCGACATCCTCTCCAAGTTGTCGGTCACCAAGAAGAAGAGCCACCAGAGGTCAGTCATACAAATATGGCTGAGACACCCTAGTGTGACTGAGGCCGAGGTCGAGTGCCTGGCTATAGAAGAGGCCGGGTTGAGGCCGACAACTGGATGACACCCATCATCCAGTACCTAATGGACGGTACATGTAGGGCCGACCAAGAAAAGGCGATGAAGCAACAATGCGCCCAATACACCATGATCAACGAGGCCTTGTACCGGAGAGGTTACTCGACCCCCCTGCTAAAATGCTTCACCAACAAACGGGCCAAGTACATTCTAGCCGAGATCCACGAGGGGATCTGCGGAAATCACGTCGGGGCAAGGACGATGGCCGCCAAGGTTCTGAGGGCCGGCTACTATTGGCCGACCATACAGGGCGACTGTGCCGAATACGTGAAGAAATGCACCAAGTGTCAGGAGTTCGGCCCTCTCCACCACACAAGGCCGAAAGAGCTGCACAGTATCACCTCCCCTTGGTCGTTCACCATTTGGGGGATGGACATCATCGGTCCCTTCTCCCCGAGAAAGGGGCAGACCAAGTTCCTCCTTGTCGGAGTCGACTACTTCACCAAATAGATCAAGGTCGAACCCCTCGCCTCCATCTTGGCAAAAAATGTGCAAAACTTCGTATGGAAGAGCATTATATGCCGGTTCGGTGTCCTGCACACGATAATAACTGATAATGGCCGACAATTCATTGATTGAGGCTTACAATCCTTTTTATGACGACCTGAGCATCAAGTCAATCACGGCCTCGGTAGAACACCCGCAAACCAATGGGCAAGCCGAGGCCGCCAACAAAGTCATACTCAACGACCTGAAAAAACGGCTGGGCAAGGCCAAAGGCCGATGGACCGAGGAGCTGATCAAGGTACTTTAGGCGTACAAGTGCACCCCCCAGACTACCACACAGGAAACACCCTACAGCCTGACATACGGGACCGAGGCCATGATCCCAGTAGAGGTGGCCAAGCCTACCATACGACGTCAGATGTTCGACCTCACCCTAAACGAGGAAAGCCTAGCGGTCAACCTCGACTTGGTAAGTGAGTTTCGTGACAAAAGCAGGATTCGGGAGGCCGCCTGCAAAATCTGGGCTTCCAGACGGTACAACACAAAGGTCTGGCTGAGAAGTTTCCAGAAGGGCGACCTCGTATGGAGAATGCACAGCGATGCGAGAAAAAATGAAGGGAAATTCTCGTCCAACTGAGAGAGGCCTTTCCGAGTCCGAGAAGTCACACAAGGGGGAGCTTATCATTTAGAATGGCTTTCAGGAAAAATTGTACCGAGGACGTGGAATGCCACGCACCTCAAGTTCTATTATAGCTAAAGTCAAAAAAATCACGCACTCTTTCCTCACCCAACTAGGGAGGTTTTAACGAGGCGTTTTCATCAAAGTACTGGCGTAATTCTTCTACAACCACTGGCTCGGTCTGGATGAAGCCTTAACCGGCATACCCTGCCAAGACCGACCCCCAGGTTTGGTCTGGATGGAGCCTTAACCAGCATACCCTGCCAACACCTCTCTCGACTCGGTCTGGATGAAGCCTTAACCGGCATACCCTGCCTAGACCGACCCCCAGGTGTGGTCTGGACGAAGCCTTAACCGGCATACCCTGCCAACACCTCTCTCTCGGCTCGGTCTGAATGAAGCCTTGACCGGCATACCTAGCCAACACCTCTCTCGGCTTGGTCTGGATGAAGCCTTAACCGGCATACCCTACCGAGACCGACCCCTAGGTCTGGTCTGGACGAAGCCTTAACCGGCATACCCTGCCAGCACCTCTCTTGGCTCGGTCTGGATGGAGCCTTACCCGGCATACCCTGCCGAGACCGATTATTTAACTTGCTCGATTAATGTCGCAATTTATGGCCGAACGCCAATTATACTTGCTCGATTAACATCGCAATTTATGGTCGAACGCCCAATTATACTTGCTCGATTAACATCGCAATTTATTGTCGAACGCCCAATTATGTTTGCTCGATTAACATCGCAATTAATTACTGAACGCCCAGTTATACTTGCTCGCTTAACATCGCAATTAATGGCCGAACGCCCGGTTATACTTGCTCGATTAACATCGCCATCAATGGTCGATCGCCCATTTTTACTCATTCGACTAAACATCACAACTAAACGACCGATCGAACAAGCCAGATAACAACCGACACGATTAACTTTGATACATTAAAACTGCAAAAGGAGGAAGCCACACCCCGGTCTCGGAGGAAAAAAATTAAAAGGACAAGAAAAGGCCACAGCCCGGCCAAAAGCTAACCTAATCTTGAACTTTGATACATTCACCCTCCTCAGCCTCGGTCGGCCCGGCCTCTTGTGCCACCAAAGCACCCAACTCGGAGCTCGGAACCAACCGACCCTGGTGAACCTCATAGTATATGTTGAATTCACCAGTGGCCGGCGGCCCCCCATAAAGAACATGGGCTTGGCACACGGCTCGGTCGAAGCACTACTTAAGCTGCTCCTCCGACTCCTCGTAGTTTTGGTCGAGCTTAGCATCGACCTACTCTTTTGCAACTTGGAGGGCAGCCAACTCAACGGCCGAGGACGAGAGCTTCTCCTCGGCCATCTTCTTAACCTCAGCAGCTTCAGTTGTCGTCCTCGAAGCCTCTTCCTTGGCCAAGGCCATAAGCCGCCTCGCCTCAACAGCATCCTTCTCTGCGAGTTCCCTTTTAGCGGCCTCCCGGGCAGCGCTGGTCGAGAGGTCCTCATTGGTAGCCAAGGACCGCTTCAAGTTCTTGCGAGCCTCGGCCAGCTCTTGCTACAACCGAGAAATGTCCTCGGCGTGCCGGTCACGGCCTTCGATCCCATGCTCAACAAGAACAATGGACCGGCACATGAGCTCCAGGCCACTCTTCAACAGGTCCATGGGGGCGACCGATCGGATCGACTCCCCCCTAGAAGATCTAGGGCCGAGGTCGATGGCCGATGGCCGCCAGCTGGAGGACCGGACGCTTGCTCCGCACGTCGGGGGGAGAGAGAGCTCGCCTCGACCATCTCACGACGGGGAGGCGACGTCGGCAAAGAGCAGGGGGAACGAGTGGTGGTGGCAATATTACCACCATCCCTCGTCCTCTTCTTGGACTTGCGGGAAGGGTCGGCCGAGTCCCTCTCAGCACCAGGGGCGGCCGAGGCGTTCGCTGGAAGAACGTCGATGCTTCGACGTCCCTTTCAGTCAGCCGCCCTCTTCCGATATTCGTCAAGGACGCTAGCGTCGGCCGGTTTCTCTTGAACCATCGTAGCTGCAAATCAAAAAACACAAGTTAGAAGACGAAAAGGAAAATACCGACCGACACAACAAAGGACGAGCCCATACCCCTAATGGCCGCCCAACGCGCCGTCTCGGTATATGCACCGATCAGCGATCGGCAAGGAAGTTTCCTCGGGAGTGCATCGAAGAAGGAGAGAATCTCCACCTCCTCCTCACTCAACGTCGGCCTCGGTCACAACTTAAAATCTTTGGGTTTGGAGGTCCAATACAAGGGGAACCGAGACCGACCGGCTCGGTCAAAGAAAAAGGTTGTCGCCTCGGGCCGAATGACGACCTTGACGAACCTTTCCTTAAACCTCTTGTACGAGACCGCAAAAGGGTCGAACAAAACGTGCCCTGGCCGACCGACCAAAGAGAGCCAAGAGGCAAGGCGATCGGGATGAGAGCCATAGCAGCAAAGAAAAGAAGAAGGGGTGGGGCGAAGCCGCATGGCATCACACAACAAGCGAAACGCCTGAAGGGACGCCCACGTATTTGGATGCACTTGGGTGGGAGCCACATTGAGCGCCCGAAGGACGCCCATTGTGAACTTATTGAAAGGGAGGGACACATGAAGATCTGAAAAAAAACAGGTATACATGTAAAAAAGGGAGGGCCGACACCAGCTCGCCCCATACACACCCTTTCAGTCGACCCGCAAGGCAAGATTCTAAAGTAGTTTGGATCCCTAGAATCATCGAAGTCCTCGCCCGCCTTCAACACCGGGTACTTGGCCAAAAACTTGGTCATAGATGCCTCGGTATCATAAGTGGACGAGAACTCAACAACCCTAGGATCCACCCAACTAAGATCCACTAGCGGAATGACCGCCAGGGGGGAGTCTGACCGGTCAAACATGCAAATCACGCCTCGTTCCGAGCAACTTTCATTTTTTATCCGACTTCTCTATCAAAAGTTACGACCATTTGAAGTTTGTTTATCCTAATATTCACTAAATAAAGTTGTCACAAATCCTAAACTATTGACAAATCAGCACATAACAGGCCAATTGATATTCTCATCTAAGGATTGTGTGATACAAGACAATCTAACGAAAGAGAAGATTGGTACAGTTGAGGCCAAAGATGGCTTGTATGTTTTTCATGCTTCTGTTTTTCAAAGACCTGTCACAAGCAAATCTATTCCTTCTTTTCATTGTGCCATGAAGGATGACAATGTGTGGCACAACAGATTGGGACATCTTTCCAATGAAAGGTTGCATGTATTGAGATCTTGATACTCTTTTATTTCTGTTTAAAAACCATATCTGTGTGATATTTGCCATTGAGCAAAGCAAAGAAAACTTCCCTTTGTTTTAAGTGATTTCACTACTTCTAAAATTTATATTTTACATATGGATATTTGGGGTCCTTGCTCTATCATTTCTATGCATGGTTTTATATATTGTTTAACTATTGTGGATGATTTTTCCCGTTATACTTGGGTCATTCCTATGCGCACGAAATTTGAAGTGAGAACTCATATAGCTAGTTTTTTATCTTATGTTGAAAATAACTTTCAAACTACTATCAAAATTATTCGCTCTGATAATGGAGCTGAGTTTGCAATGACAAATCTTTTTTCTTATAAAGGAATTATTCATCAAAAAACCTGCATTGAAACACCAGAGCAAAACAGTATAGTACAACGTAAACACCAGCATATTCTTAATGTGACTCGTGTTTTACTTGTTCAAGCTAACTTACCTCCTATCTTTTGGCACTTTGTTGTTTTACATGTTGTTCTGCTTATTAATTGTATACCAACTCCTTTACTTAAAAACATGACCCCCTATGGAAGACTATATGGTACACTGTATAATATTTCTTTACTGCGTATTTTTAGCTATCTTTGTTATTCCAGTACTATCACTTCTCACATAAATAAATTAGATGATAGATCTGTATCTGGTATCTTTTTAGGCTTTCAACCTCACACTAAAGGTAATCTTTTTCTTAATCTTAGGAATCATAGAATTGAGATCTCAAGACATACTGTTTTTTATGAAAATCTCTTTCCATACAAAATGAAAGATGATAACAATAAGAGTCCCAACAATTTATCTTTGCCCATTACCCAATCTTATAATTCCAATTATGATTTTTTTTTCTCTGATGATATTGTTACTAAGCCTATGATACCCACTGAAAATGTGGATCACAATCTGCCAAGGAGATCCACTCGAGCCAAAAGGGCACCAACCTACCTTGAAGATTTTCACACTGATTTACCATCAGCACATACTGTAAGTTCAAAATATGCCATTGATAATTTTGTGTCATATAATCAATTATCTTCTAATTTTAAACACATTGTTCACTCTTTTTCTTCTTCCACTGAACCCCGCAACTATGAGGATGCTTCCAAACATGACTGCTGGAAAAAGGCAATGGAAGACGAACTCGCTACTCTCTCTGCTACCGAGACATAGACACTTGTATTGCTTCCCTCGGGAAAAACAGCAATTGGGTGTCGCTGGGTATATAAAGTAAAACACAAATCTGATGGCACAATAGATCGTTACAAGGCATGCCTCGTTGCAAAAGGCTACACGCAACTTGAAGGGCTCGACTTTATCGACACCTTTGCCCCTGTCGCAAAGCTGACCACCCTATGTTTTCTTCTAGTTATAGCTTCGTCACACAACTAGGATCTCAAATAGCTGGATGTTAACAACGCCTTCCTACATGGAGATCTACTTGAAGAAGTCTACAAGAAGCCACCACCTGGGGTCGTTGTTCCTAATTCATAATTCGTTTGCAAACTACAACAATCCCTCTATGGGCTGCGATAGGCTGGCAGGCAATGGTATGCTAAATTATCCCATTTTTTTTACTTAATAATGGTTATGTGTTATCCGTTGTTGATCATTCCCTGTTTTTAAAAGCACATTCTAATTACATCATTGTTCTTCTTGTGTATGTCGGCGACATTGTACTCACTAGAAACCATGCTGAAAATCACAAACATCACTACCCTGCTACATCAGAACTTCCAAATCAAAAATCTGGGTGATCTCACCTTCTTCTTGGGCTTGGAAGTAGCCTGCAACAGCGTTGGAATTCATCTATCACAACGGAAATACACCCTGGATCTTCTACATGAAACAGGGATGCTTGAATGCGCTCTTGTTCCAACTCCTATGGTCCACTCCTCACCTCTCTCCAGCACTCAAGGCGCTCGACTAGTTGATGCAGATTCCTCTTCATACTGCAGATTAATAGGATGACTTATCTACTTAACCAACACCAGACCAGACAATGCATTCAGTGTGAACAAGCTCAGTCAATTTGTCTCAACACCCACAACTGCTCATCAACAGGCTGCCTTTCATATCCTGCGGTATCTAAAGAATGCACCTGGCAGTGGCATCCTTCTATCAGCAACAAGCACTCCTCAGCTCAAGGCATATAGTGACTCAAATTGCGCTACCTATCCAGAGACAAGAAAGTTTGTCACGAGTTTTTCTATTTATCTTGGTGAGTCTCTTATTTCCTGGAAATCCAAGAAGCAACAGACGATCTCTAGAAGCTCCTCTGAAGCTGAGTATCGTGCACTAGCCGCCACCACATGTGAGATTCAATGGTTAACATATCTGCTACAAGACCTTCATGTTCATTCCATCCAACCAGCAATACTTTACAGTGATAACTAGTCCGCAATACAAATTGCATCAAATCAAGTCTTCCACAAACGCACTAAACACATAGAAATCGACTGTCACCTTGTTCGGGAGAAACTTAACGTTGGACTGATAAAACTTTTTCCCATTCCTTCCTCCATGCAAACAGTAGATATATTAACCAAGCCTCTACATTCAAACTGATACAATCCAAGCTGGGAATGAAAAATTTGTACTCCCAGCTTGAGGGGGGTGTTAAGTATAGTATTTTTTATTCTTTTGGGCCCCTGTTTGTTTTGGGCTTTTCCTTTTGGGTTTCAGTTCTTCTTCTGAACCCCGCCACATTTTATATATCTCTTGTACTCTTTCTTTGACATGTAAGAAATAATATACTCAATATCTTTCTCTTTTATCTCACACGTGTTTTGTTGCTTTCTTCAACCACCGTGTTAGGGTCTTCTTTTCTGGTTCTTTGGCCCTTTGGCCCTTTTTTTTTCTTATTAGGCGGTGCAAAGCTGGTACTGTTTTTCCTTGCCTCTGCAGGTCCGATCAAGCAATGTTGAGGATACGCACCAACTCTATTATGAACTTTGATTTTGTGTCCATTTATTATTCTAATATTTTTATTATCACTATGCATAAATTTTTTTAACGCCATTTCTTTGTTTATGACATGTTAATATTTTATTTTGGGCAATTCTTTCTCATTTTGATATGTTACAATCTTTGTTGCATTTCTTCAATTTGATCGTTACAACTGCAATTAGGTTATAGTTGGTTGAATTGCTTTTTTTATTCTTTTTCATTTGTTATGATACTGCTCATATTTCAATTAATTGGGTTTATTTTATCCCATAAAATTATGTTTTCTATTTTTAACTTTTTTTGTTTTGATATTTGTTCCTTTTCAATCTTTAATTACCTTTCTCATTTGCCATAAGTCTTCTGACTTTGTCGTTTCTCATATTTCATATTTTATGTACTCTTCATATTTTAACTAATTTGTTTTTATTTTATCAGATAAAATTACGTGTTATATTATTGTACTTCTGTTGCTTTGATATTTCTTCTTTTTGAATTTGTAACTACGTTTCTCATTTTCCATGTCTTCTCACTTCGTCGTTTTAATTCTCCAAGAAGAGTTTGATAAGTTCTTTATTTGAGATGCTGATGTGATACATGGTATTTTAATAATTTTTTATATTTTAAGTTTCGTATTTAAATTAAATTGCATATTTTTTATCTGTTGTAATTATGAGTTTTATTATTTATCTTCACTTGGTTTTATAATTGTTCTTTTTCCATGTTTACTGCTTTTTTTATTGCGTTCGTCATTTCTCATAATCGCTATGACTTCTTCGCCTTTCAATACTCCAACAAGAGTTTTTCATCTCTTTATTTTGTATTTTTAATTTGTTATTCATTTTTTCTTCACTTTTTATTAGTTATTTTAAACCTTATTTCTTCGATTTAATCGTTTCAAATGTTAATTGCTTATTTTATAATACAAATCATTTGTTATGTTACTCCTCATATTTATATTAATTGCATGTTTATTTTATCAGATTAAATATTTTTTGAAATTATTTAACTTCGATTGCTTTAATATTTTCTCTTTTTCAATTTTTAATTACGTTTGTCTTTTTCCATATTCTGATTTCGTCGTTTCAATTCTCCAACAAGAGTCTTTTTAGGTCTTTTTATTTGAGATGGTGATGTGACACGTGCTGTTCATGATAACATTAACAGATAATATTTCATTTTAAATCAAATAATATTGAAACATTATTTTATTAATTTATATTTGTATTTTAATCGAATCTATAATATTAATATTATATTTTTTTTTTAATGAGATGAGATGTCTATATATATTAATTATATGAATTGATATTAATATATTATAATATATGAATATTATATACATATTAATATATGAACTCATGACAAACAATTTTCAATAATTTTTAATACGCATAGATTTATAGAATTATACAAATTAATGTTAAACTTTGTTCAATTATTTATTTGAATTTAATTTGAATCGTGATAACTGGAAGGACTTTACCAAAATAAATGGGAAGTCGTCTCCTTTACTGATATCAAAATATTATGATCATCTCCAAAATCGTTATCCTCTCACTTACGGTCTCTATGTTCATTTCATAGTCAAACTTTTATTTGTGTGAAGCAAGCCATTTGGTAACTTTATTTTGCGTTTTATTATTGTATTTAACAATATATTTTACAATTTATGTTGTTTAATTTATTACTTCATTCATGGAATGTGCAGATGATGATTGTTGAATTGAAAAGAACAATGAATAAGCAATGACTGAATTAAAGGAGAAGATAAAGAACACAAGTGAAATGGGAAGGTGGGTAAATGAACAAAAGAAAAGAGGAAACGATAAGAGAAGCTTACGAAAATGGAGAGGATGATCACGCCATTTGGATTGGTGAAGAATTCCAATATGAGTGGTAAGGAGTCACCACTTGAAGTATACTCTACTTAAGATAAGACCTAAAAATTATGAGAACACTCACAAATCACTTAAGCGGAGTTTTCTTACTAAATCAATTCATTGTGTTAATACAAGAGGCAAGATGACACTCTATTTATAGGAGAGTGCCTTGGAAAACAAGATAGTGGGGGGTAGGGGGAGACATTTCCAAAGTTTCTATAAGCTAGGTTAAGCCTAGGAATGTCGCACCATGTAGGAAAGTTTCTAGAAGGTAGGTTAAAATGTAACCCTATGGGCACATGAAGGGAAATATGAGTTTCGCACAAGCCCAATTTATATTTAATATACCCTAATCTACTGAAATTAAAAGTAATGAAAATAGTTAGTGCTCAAATTCAATTATGTAGCCTCTGCTCTTGGTAATCCTCTGAAAAATAATAAGCTCTTAAGCATTGGTTATGGATTGATCCTAACCTAGCCCTAAGTCTTGTGCCATCCTCCTTGTCATCCTTCTGGAAGATTGGGCTAGCTCAGTGGTTACTCTATCTCTGAGGGTTTCGTCATACAACCACCTCTGAAAAAATCTAATTTGGTAATGGATGGAGAGAATTTTGTGATTTCCATAATTTTTGAGAATGTGACAAATTAATTTTCGAAGCTTACAACGGGAAGGCCCCTTGAAGGTTTTGTTACTGTATGAAAGGTTTATTTTTTGTCAAATTATTTTGACAAATATTTCTTTTTTTTGGAAACAAGGACAATGTTTCTTTTTTGCTTTTTATTTTATTTTATTTAACCATATTGTACTTTAATACTATTTGTTCATCATTCATTCATTATGTGTAGGTATATTTATTTTACAATCTGGTTTTTTCCGATATGTTAGCATAATTTTAAATGTGCTAAATGTTTAGTACCAACCAGTACAGAGGAAAAAAAACTATGTATATAAAAAACTATTTTTAACTTTTCTCCTCATATACTGTTGTGTTAAGTTTACGATTACACATTCCATATCATATTTTTTGAATTTTCTTTTATATTCAATTTTTTTAGATTTTTTTTTTGTTAGTTTTTGAAGAATACATACCTTATACGTTTTTGTCTCTTGGGTCTTTTATTTTATTTAACTACATTGTAAATTTTACAATGATTTATTTCATTAATTATTTATTTGCTTTAATATAAGAATACACATGGAGTTCAATTTTATTTGTTGGACTTATTCCAATATATATTTTTGAATTTGTTGTTAGCTCTTTATCCAATATATAAACAATAGTTTGCATTTAGTCAGTATTATTACTTATATGTTAGCATATATAATAGCATGTGCTAAACACTATAATATAATCCAATCCTGTTTCGATCAAGAAATGTATATTAATACTATCTATTATACAAAATTCTTATTTTCTGTTCTTTTGTTATATTGTTGTTATACAAGTAAATGCATTTTAATAATAACAGAAATGCAAATCAACATATTGCACTACAACCCCTTAACCAGACAACATTATTAATACCTTCGTGAATGTAATAATATTTTTTGGGCAGAGTTTTACTATGTAAAAACTCTTTGGTTTTGTTTCTGTGTAATTGTTTTTACTTTAGTTATTTTTCTTCATTTGTTTGTTTACTTTTGTAGTTACTTCTATTTGATTAATTATACATAAACCAATGACTAATATAATGTTATTTAAGATTGTGTAATGTATTAAATTATAACCTATTAATTTTATTATTATATTAATCATATTAGTTATTAATATATTATCATTTTTTGTTTCTACGAAAATGATTTACTATGAAACAATGCACAAATAGTTCAAATTGTTGTAAATATGGCACTGCCATCATTGGATATGATTGAACTGAAAAACCAAAGAGATCACAGACTTGCAAAGTCCGCAGACAGTAATGGTAAAGATTTCATAACTTTAATTTAATTCACAAGTGTATTACTTATTGATTAAGTTAAAAGATCAATTGAATTATAGGTTATTATTAACATTCTTCTTCAAATTTTTATTATTATTATAATTATTATATGTGGAAGACAAATAGATAAATGTGTTTCTTTGTAAAAATTGTTTAAGTTGAAGTTGGTTACTGCTTTTCATTTTTGTGCAGATTTTAGACTAAGAAGTGTCATAGTCATCCTCTAATGAAGGGTATGATTTATCTTATTCTCATAAATGATACTATCATATTCAACTTATTGAATTTACATACCACAATCATGGCAGAGCTCTGAATGAAATAATGGAGACGGAAAGCTATCTTTCCTACCGCAAAATAGGTAAGGAAAGGTAGATTTTTTAATTATCTTTCTTACTTTAGATGTTGAATATTCTTTGTTGTTCATTCAAAGGGTCATACTTTGAAGCTAAGGTTGGCTTTCAAGATAGCCCTAATTGTGTTGAAACAGGGTTTAAATCCATAAAGTTATAGATGGCGTGGTCTCATTGCCAGCTCTAAAATCCTATGTTGTAGGTTCTTCGGCTTCCACCTTGCTAAACCGTGTTAATAAATTTTTGCTAACCTTTCGACAATCTCAATTAAATTATAGGTTATTATTAAGATTCTTCTTCTTATTTTTATTATTATTACAATTATTATATGTAGAAGACAGATAGATAAATGTGTTTCTTTCATTTTAAATGCAAAAAATTGTTTAAGTTGAAGTTGGTTACTGTTTTTCATTTTTGTGCAAATTTTAGACTAAGAAGTGTCATAGTCATCCTCTAATGAAGGGTATGATTTATCTTATTCTCGGAAATGAGACTACCATATTCAACTTATTGAACTTACATACCACAATCATGGCAGGGCTCTGAATGAAATAATGGAGACAAAAAGCTATCTTTCCTACCGCAGAAAAGGTAAGGAAATGTAGATTTTTTAATTATTTTTCTTACTTTTGATGTTGAATCTTCTTTGTTGTTCATTCAAAGGGTCATACTTCGAAGCTAAGGTTGGCTTTCAAGATAGCCTTAATTGTGTTAAAACAGGGTTGAAATCTGTAAAGTTACAGATGTCGTGGTCTCATTGCCTGCTCTAAAATCCTATGTTGTAGGTTCTCCGGTTTCCACCTTGCTAAACCGTGTTAATAAATTTTTGTCAACCTTTCGAATATCTCAATTGAATTATAGGTTATTATTAAGATTCTTCTTCTTATTTTTATTATTATTACAATTATTATATGTAGAATACAGATAGATAGATGTGTTTCTTTCATTTTAAATGCAAAAATTGTTTGAGTTGAAGTTTGTTACTGTTTTTCATTTTTGTACAGATTTTATACTAAGAAGTTTGATAGTCATCCTCTATTGAAAAGTGTGATTTATCTTATTCTAATAAATGATACTACCATATTCAACTTATTGAACTTACATACCACAATCATGGCATGTCTCTGAATGAAATAATGGAGACGAAAAGCTTTCTTTCCTACCTCACAAAAAAGGTAAAGAAAGGTAGATTTTTTAATTATCTTTCTTACTTTTGATGTTGAATCTTCTTTTTGTTGTTCATTCAAAGGATCATAATTCGAAGCTAAGGTTGGGTTTCAAGATAGCCCTAATTGTGTTGAAACAGGGTTTAAATCTGTAAAGTTATAGATGTTGTGGTCTCATTGCCAGCTCTCAAATCCTTTTTTGGAGTTTCTTCGGTTTCTACCTTGCTAAACTGTGTTAATAAATTTTTGTCAACCTTGCAATAATCTCAATTGAAATATAGGTTATTATTAAGATTCTTCTTCTTATTTTTATTATTATTACAATTATTATATGTAGAAGACCAATAGATATATGTGTTTCTTTCATTTTAAATGCAAAAATTTGTTTAAGTTGAAGTTGGTTACTGTTTTTCATTTTTGTGCAGATTTTAGACTAAGAAGGGTGATAGTCATCCACTAAAGAAGGGTATGATTTATCAACTTATTGAACTTACATACCACAATCATGGCATGGTTTGAATGAAATAATGTATAGAAAACTATCTTTCCTACCGCACAGAAAAGGTAAGGAAAGGTAGAATTTTTAATTATCTTTCTTACTTTTGATGTTGAATCTTCTTTGTTGTTCATTCAAAGGGTCATACTTTGAAGCTAAGGTTGGCTTTTAAGATAGCCCTAATTGTGTTGAAACAGGGTTTAAATTGTTGGTTATTAATTCAAATTTTATTACCCTTAAACTATTTTACCGTTATATTGTGTTAATGGTCAATTTACAGGCCTGTTAGTATTCCTATTTTATAGCTTCCGTAATTGTAATTTTATTATATATATGATTGAGTAAATCAAAATGAATAAGATTAGTTTTGCAATTTTGTGCAATTACGTTCAATCAGTTGCTACAACCTTTTGTCTTCTTTTATTTCCTTCAATTAGTTCCTACATAAATATGTAAAGTTAGAGATGTCGTGGTCTCATTGCCAGCTCTGAAATCCTTTGTTGTAGATTCTTTGGTTTCCACCTTGCTAAACCGTGTTAATAAATTTTTGCCAACCTTTCCACAATCTCAATTGAATTATAGGTTATTATTAACATTCTTCTTCTTATTTTTATTATTATTATAATTATTATATGTAGAAGACAAATAGATAGATGCGTTTCTTTCATTTTAAATGCAAAAATTGGTTAATTTGAAGTTACAAATGTCGTGGTTCTATTGCCAGCTCTGAAATCCTATGTTGTAGGTTCTTTGGTTTCCACCTTGCTAAACCATGTTAATAAATTTTTGTCAACCTTTCGAAAATATCAAAACATAGAAATTTATGTTTTTTAACCCACTCACATATGAAACCGTGTTTTTTGTTGACAATAGAAAACTTAGCAGCAACAAATATTAGATGTATTGTACTCAAAGCTTAAGAGGATAAATTTAGGGTATTGTCAATCAAAAAGTGAATTTTCTGTATCTGTCCAAAAAATGTAAGTCATGTTTCCATTGTTGATCTAACTTGGTTTAACATTTTCAGTTTCATTTTTTTTTTATATTTTTGCTTCATAATAATTCATTCAATTATTGAATAACCATTTATGTATATTTTTTGCATTAGGAAAATAAGTTATTTGACTACAATTGAGTATTAAATGCAATGAATACCAAGACACACTTGACTTTGAATGTTGTCCAAAATATGCTAAAACAAAACAAAAAGTAGTTATGTCAACATGATCACATGTTTCTAAATCCATAAGAGGTGTTTTCTAGACGCTTGGGCATGTCAAACAATATTTTCCAGGTTTGTGAATTTCAACTTTGTTCAAAATGTGTTAAAATCCTTCAAAAGAGCTTTTGTCAATCTCAAAGCGATCAAGTATACCTTTTCTATGAAAACATACTTTGCATATTAATCGTCTGCGCTGTCAAATATATTTTGCATCTAAGACTCTGCAATCGTGCTACTTGAATTATAATGTTTTTTTTTTCTTTATCAAAATATTAATTATTGCAGTATTTATATGTTGATAGATGTCAGATCATTTCTTAGATTTGTGTTAGTATTTGATATTTGTTACTATTTATTATTACTGCTTGGTATTTTGTGTTCTTTCATTTTTCATTTGTGATCGTCTTTACATTTTACTTCCCCATACATATAATATGTCTACATTGCAAGTTCTTAAACAAATACATTTGGTTAAACAATGTTAGTCCTGCAAAAGAGAAATGGAGCATTGTTGTTAGAGTTATATGTCTGTGATTTGTTACTGATCTTGCTAAATCCAAAATTTTGTTTTCGATAGAGTTGATTTTGCAAGACAAACATGTAATATTATATTAATTGACACTACTATGTTCAGTTGCATTTTTATTTTTATATTTGAATCATCATTATATTTTTATTTTTATACTTAAATCGTTCTTATATTTTTATTTTTGCACTTGAATCATCGTTTCTTTTGTATTCTCTTCCAAGGAGTAAGAATACATGGATTGATCAGAAGGACCCTAATTTATAAATTTCAAAAGTGAGATTATTGATGGCAATGTGTATTCTATCCAATAATTATGTGTTACATTTAACTCTTACATAACAACAAACCACCCTTATAAAATCAATATCCAATTTAAAACAAAGATAAGTACAAGTATTATAGGTACAAAATTAGTCTCTTATTTTTCATATATTTCATATATGAAATCATTGAAATGTGTTAACATTATGATATAATATTACTCAACATTCAATTTATGACAAGCAAAAAAACTTGTCTAATTTATGGATAATATTAAATTACTTATTTTAAAAATCTTGATTTCATAATATAATGTATTTTAAAATAATATTGTTTCATATACACATAATTATATTGGTAATTACATTTTTACGTTCAAGAGGAATGATGTTGCGTTATCTACTCATTTGTTAATATTGTAATTTAATTTATTTTTTTGGTAGTTGTTATACAAATTAGCAAGAATAATTAGATGAATGCTTTGGAAAAAAGAAGCATTATGGAACGGTGAATTCAACCTCATAAAAGACGACTATTTCCTGTTTTTTATGAAATCATGACTGGGAATAGGATAATCAAAACTAACAATCACTGTCAGAGAGACTTACAATGATCAAATAACATCAACCAAATTATAGAGAACCACTATGGCTGACAATGCAATCAATCCAATCATCAAGTATTACCTGAAATTCAGAAGGACAAAAGTTTGCCCCCTATTACAGTATAGCATGAAGATGTTTATACCTGTCCAATAACCAAGAGACAACCAATACCATTCCACATGTTGGAAGTAGAAAAATAACCTGAGGAAACTAAATAGGACACAATACACAAATTATTGTTGATGCTGAATTTAATCCAATAATCCTCTGTAATAACCGAATGTGCTAACTTTACTTTTTTCCCCCATGAGACTGTTAAAGATTTGAACCACCAGAATCCGATCATTGAGGAAGAACTGGAGGCGCAATTGAGCGAGTATTATATGAATTGCAATGACCGCATTTATGGCCAAGAATGTGGAAGTTAACTTCTGTTGTGTCATTGCAGTCGTTACATAGAATCCAAACCTGCAGGGTGGAGCCTTCTTAGCCTTTTGGAAGGTGGATGCTTAGTTATATTGATTTATACACGTATAGTTGATTTGCATATGAGGATAAGTTACATATTAAAATGGCATATATCATATAGGTAAATTTTCTCATAAATATCAACTTCATTCTTTTTTTTCTCTCTATTTTTTCTTAGAGATTTCGCTCCATATGCATAAAGGACAAAAGATACACATTCATGCTCAATCAGTCCGTTAGGTGAAAGGTTAAACTAAATCAAGTAGGTTTTCCTCCTCCATTATAGGTAGTTATTATTAAAAGCAATTCAGAGGATGAAACCTTACCTTTCTGTATCGATAATCTTCAGGCATGATAGATGCTTCAATCTAATATCACATGAAAATAAAAATATCAGAAAGAAATCTTAAGTGAAAATAAGCATCATAATTTTCTTGACTAGACAATTGCACGATGTAAAATCTATGAATCGTTTAAAGAGAAACATCCATGTGCTTTGATTTAATCAGCTACCTCTTCATCAATTCTCTTCCACACACTAGACATGTCCACCACCGACTTGGAGCATATGGGACAGCAATATCTAAGCCATGTACCAAAGCAAGTTACTTGTTAAGCATATGTCATGTTCATAGACTAAAGAATTCTCAAAGATTTAAGGTACTCACCTGTCACGTTCTATCATCTCGTGGTAACATTCTTGGTGCATTGTGTGACCACATTTCATAACAACGGTGTCTTTCAATGAATCAAAAAGGTACTACACAAACATAATAAAGTCCCATCACTAACAAAGTAATCTAAAGTTTATGACAAATGAAATTCTCTGTTTGGTAGATAAACCAAATCCAGGTAAAAAAAGAAAAAGGGGGAATAAAGCAAGCACCTCATAACAAATGGGGCAGTGATGCCTCATTGAGTTCTCCACGCATAAATGATTATCACGCAGACCAACTGCATAACAAGACCCTGTAGAGCATATTTCATTACTATAGAAGTCCTTAAACAGAAAGAGCACTGAGCAATTTATTTCCTTTAGCTAACAAAAGAAGAAGTTAAAATTCCATTCAGTAACTAATGTGAAATTTCATTGGATCAGCTTCCAAATTCATACAGTTAGAATAATCCACCGTTGATGAATGCAGGACAAGTCTTTATAAGAGAGGGCGCTTTGTTCAAAGTCTACTCTAGTATAAACCAACAAGATGTAAGAACAAGCAGTTCACAATTACCAAAACAAAATTTAGTTTCACAGAACGTTTAAAACTGACTAACCACATTTTTAAAATGATATATATATATATATATATATATATATATATATATATATATATATATATAAAGAGTGGGATATGATATTTTTTTTTATATATTTATAAAAAAAAAGTGTAAATAATAAAATTTATAAAATAATATTTTTTATATGAT
>Ga0123342_1005138_pt1 | contig 19293 bp, 23 predicted proteins | sample Turbeawhitnodule_FD_89960 | JGI IMG/M metagenome (GOLD analysis project Ga0123342, IMG submission 89960) | Root nodule microbial communities of legume samples collected from Mexico - Turtle bean Mexico white nodule | ecosystem: Host-associated > Plants > Roots > Nodule | place: Mexico: Nepantla... | reverse complement strand
CTCTCTCAGCGTACTCAAGTATTCTCAAAGCGTAAAGAAGTGTTCTAAACGCGCGTACCTCAGAATCTGTTAAGAGTTCCTTATATACCTGTGCATTTTCTCTCTCCTGACGGTTACACCTCTTGACACGTGGCTCGCATCCAGCTGTACACGTGTCACCATCTGAAACGTCTTCTGCTTGAGCGCCACTCCTACTCTTCATGCTGTTCGACTAAGTTACTCAGGTGAGGAGCAACTCGGTGCATAGCTGCCTTGGAGCGCGATCTTCTTCTAGTGGCGAGCACGGGGTGTCACCTTGCGCCCCTTCTCTGTGATCTCGCCTGCCGCTATCACGATCTGCATTACTTGCTCATCGTGCATGTTCTGGTAAACTGTTCCTTGGCCTCAACCTCTGGCTAGGGAATGATCATTTGATAACTTCATCCTTCGTACTCGTGCCCCTTGAAGGCCTTGAACAAGCTTTCCTGATCTTTCGGCGATCTCTGACCACTTGGTCGCCTAAGTTCACATACGGCGACTACGACACAAGCCTGGTGACTGCCGGTTTAGATATGCTAGAAATCGGAGCACGCCAACTTAACGATTGGCGACTACACGAACTCCCCGATATCCTTCCCTTCCGTTAGCCAGGTGTTCCGTTCAACACGCCTATATTACCACTTGCTGCCACGTCATCACTCCCGACTACCTCGTCGGTAAAAAAAAAGTTAAATATTCAATTATCACTGAAACCATCTATTATCGATTAAAACATATTTTAACTGCTTAAAAAACTATATTTTGACATTTTCTAAAACTAAGTTTCAAAAGTGTATACTTATCGTCATAGATTTTCATTCCATATTATCGATAAAGCATCACTCTATTAATTAAATCTTTTTTAAACAAATATTAATTTATCAGTTTTTTGTATTTTACCTGCTTTATGCATGAACTCATGTAAGACATTTTTTGGTTTCAAAAAAAGAAATAAAAGCATTTAGACAGATTATGAACATAAATTTTGTGAAATTATGTAAATAGTCTTCCTTGTTACGTTGTGTTTATCTGATATTGATACTCTCTTTCTTTTTTGGATTAGAAGGGAGACCTTCGACGTATCAGTGGATGTGGTATGTTTATGGTATGAATTCTACCTGTTTGGATTACCTATATTTGAATTAGTACGTAATACTAACAATTAATTTTGATTCTATATAGAAAATCATTAAATAAAACCTAGATAAAAATTAATTAGATATTGAATAGATTGAATATTTAGAGTAATTTCTAAATTTATAAACTAGTTTTTAATTTGTATCTAATTAGTTTATTGGTATTTAATTAGCTACCAAATTTTTACCTACCAATTTTAGAATCTAAAGTACTTGATAGCTAAAATCTAGGTAGCTAATTTGATACTAATTTATAAATTTTATTAATAGTAAAAACTACTTTTGATACTAATAATTTTTTGGTCTCTAAAATAGTATCTAATTTAGTCAATATAGTGATGTGAGTTGATTTGCTATTACACATGTTTTTATAAGTTTCACTTGGATTGTGATTTTTTTATTTGTAATAATAGGTGAAGACTCGGTGAAGATTGTCATTGGACACAAACTTAACCAAGTGGTAAGTGGTTAAGTAAGTGTGAAAGTTCTCTTCAAAAGAGCAAAGGAAAAATATACGCTCTATGATGAATGATGAACACAAATTTAAACATAATAAGGAATGAGAAGTGTGGAATTCAATAGTGAAGAAAAGAATAAAAGGAACTAAAAGAGTATTGGCAGATGGAATGGAAAAACAATGAAAGAGATAAGAAATAAAGAAGCTTGTGAAGTGGAGAAAATGAAGGTGATTCACGCCACTTGAGGGAGAGATCTCCTAGATGAGTGAGGAAGTGAGTCGCCACTTGCAGCCATTTATGCCAAGATAAGACTCAAAGGATTTGTACAACACTTAGGATTTCACTCAATGAGAGTTTCTTTACTATTCATTCAAATGTCGTATACAAGAAGTGAGGTACCCTATTTATAGCCTTTAGTGCCTTGGTGAGCAAGTGAGGGGGTGGCTATTGAAGGAAACATTCTAGAATCTAGGGTTGGCCAAGGGTGTCGCACATGGAGAGGAAAACCTTCTAGAAACTAGGTTAAAAATGGCCTTTTTAGAAGCTAGGTTATAGAATGTAGCACATGGATGACACATAGGGTGATCTTCTATAAACTAGGATTTCTAGAAGCCTAAGCTAGCTTATTCTTCTTCTTGGGCCAATTTGAGCCTAATTTATTACGTAGTCTAGTCTTGTCAAAAGACTAGAAGAAAGAACAACTGCTATTTTGGTCCATGTCTAGGTCTTCTTCTTCTGAGGATCTTCTGAGGGATGGTGGGACCTTGTCTCTTATCCTGATATGAATGACCTAGGTGTGAATTCTCTTTTGTGCCCTTTTTCATTTGCTTGTAAAGTTGGGTTCTATCCCTAGGTTGGAAAGAATTCGACCTCAAATTTAGAACTCCTGTAGATAATATAGTTAGTTTGTTCACAGGAAAGATAGAAACATTTCTAGAGGTGTGAAGTGAATCAAACTAATGTTCGTTGAGCTTTTGAAGTTCTTGTGGATTAGTTCTATATACATGCGATGCTTGTAGAGAATGGTTAGGGACAAAGTGATTTTGACATGTAATGCCTCTTAAAAGGTGTAAACCTTTAAGAGGTTTTGGAAAGTCATCCCCAATTTTCTCTAACAAATATTTGAAGTATTTAGAACTATCAATAGATGGAAAAAATAAGGAAGGAGAATATCTAGTAGGATAGGCAGTATTTATTTTCGGTCGAGCCAACATTACCGTTTTTACTGTGTGGTGAGATGATGAGACCCATTTTGATTTTGTGATTTTCCTCACCTTTTTCATTTTCTCTTTTTGTTTTCATTTTTTTTTATCATCAATAACTTCTTTTGGAGAGAGAGGTTTTAATATAATTTTGTGCCCATGGAAGTTGAAAGAGATTTTGTTGGTAATGTCATCATGTAAAATTTTTCTATCATATTGCCAAGGCCTTTCCAAAAGCATGTTTGTGGCTTCCTTTGACACAACATCACACAAAACTTCATCTTTATATTTCCCAATGGCAAAGATTATGTGGACTTGTTTATTAACCATTATTTCACCCTCTTCACTAAGCCATTGTAATTTATAGACTTTGTATGAGAGATAGTGGGTAATTCAAGTTTTTCCACTACTTTTGTACTTGCCACATTTGCACAACTTCCCCCCATCTATGATCATGGAACATAACTTGTTGATAAGGCATCGGGTGTGAAAAATATTTGCCAACTTTCACCAATAAGTCACCTTCACAAGGTATTTCTCATTCATCTTGACTAGGGGTTTTTGAAGAGGAAGGGGGGTTAGATCTAGAAGATTAAGAATTATGGTCACTTACTATTATCCCCCTTTTTACCATCATGGTTCTTTTATTAGAGCAATTTGAAACTATGTGTCCAAAACCTAAACATTTAAAACATTTTTTGCTTGAGGTTTTGGTTGACGATTTAGTACTAGAAGGAGAAGGGTTGTCTTTACAAATTTTATGTTGTGGGGGTGGATTCTCTAGAGAAATTGGAAGGAAAATCTTGATTTTGAAATTTATTTTGTCTTTCCAAGATGATTTGTAAAAGCCATCATTATGAGTATTTTTGAAATATTTTTTCTTTAAAATTTGTGATTCAACCTTGATGGCTAGGTGAACCAATTTTTCCAAAGATGTATACTCATATAGTTCTACAACATTTTGAATTTCTCTCCTTAATCCACTCAAACATCTAGTTATCTTTGACTCTTCACTTTCATGCATATTGATTTTAGTCAAAGTAATTTCTGAGTCCTTGAAATATTCATCTACACTTCTATTTTCTTGATGAATTCGTTGGAGCTTCAACAAGAGTTCCTTCTTATAATGAGGAGTAACAAACCGCACGCATGCAAACCTTTAAATCATTCCAAGAGACCACGATTGACATCTTCTTTAGCCCAATGTCCAATACAATTTGATGCAACCACTTCATGGCATAATCCTCAAACTTTAGGGAAGCTAACTTTACATGTTGGTCCTCATCTACATCATATACACTAAAGATTTGTTCTACTTTAGCTTCCCATCCTAGATACACATTAGGGTGACTATCCCCATTAAAAGATGGTAATTTAACAAAAGGTATGGGTTTCTTGGGTTGTTGATGATGGTGGTGCATATCTTCATAATTGTGGCCTCTCCATTCTTCCTCGTCTTATTCTTGACTCCCATAATGCCTTTGATACCTTGTTGCTCTTCTAGGATCCCATCTTCTTTGTCGATTTTGCCTCTCTTGTGAATCTTCTAGCATTTGAAGCCTTTCCATCGTTTGTCTCATATCCTCTTCTCTTTGAACCAAGCTCCTCTTGTTCTCTTCAAGCTCCACCATAAGGTTTTCCCTTTGAGGAGAAGGTGGCTTGGAGGATTCCCCTGATGACAAGTGAGTCATAATTTGTGCACAAACAAAATCAATTAGTTCAAACGAACAATTAAATCACTCTCTCACGTGTATCACTTGGCTTTTTGAGAAAAAGAGGAAGAAGGGTTAAGATCACTCAATCAAGAAAGGTTTTAAAATCCAAAGAGCCCACACGTATGAGAATTGCTTCAAGTGAAAGAGGTCAAAACTCTTATCACTCACTCAAACAAAACTTAAAGAAATTTGAAGACAGACAAGAAAAGTTGAAAGAAAGAAAGCTAAACCAAATTTGAATGAAGATGAAGACAAAATTTTAACAAGACAAGCAATAAAAGCACTTTTAAGACTCAAAGAAACACTTAATTAAATTTTAACTATGAAGTTTACATTTAGAAATTATCAAATTAAAAAGGATAAAATTTCACAAGTTATGAAAACAATTTGCCACACAAATAGAATCTTTTTTAGCAACTTGATTTTTGAAATGTGAATGCACAGAATTACCTGGCTACAATCAAAGAATTACAGTGATCAAGAAAGAAAGGAATGGAGTACACCTGGCTACAATCAAAGATTAGCACAGTGAATACAACACAATCCTATTCCACTCTTAAGAATGATCCAAAGCTTTTTTAAAATCTTGGAAAACTGATTTGAATGATTTTCCTTAGTTAAATTATGACCAGAAGCGTAAAACAACTTATTTAAACTCCAATCAGATGGTCAAAGCATTTAATACAAGAGCCAAAATCAATTTAAATCATTTAAAGCAACTTAAAGGCATTTAACAGAATTTTGTTAAGGTTTTCAGAAAATCAATCAGTTAAAAAATCAATCGATTGAATTGGTTTGATAGCAAAGTCAAACAAAGTCAAGCTTTTTCAAATCCTTTTCAAAATAAACTAAGTGTAAAACAACCGGTTGAATCGAAATTTCAATAGGTTGAGTTTTCACTTCCTTTAGAAAACATATCTTTTTCAAAACGATTGAAATCAAACAACCTTGAGTAATCACAAAGAGTGAATTAACAAATTCAAATACTCTAGACACACACACAACCAACAACAAGGATCTTAATGCATTCCACTTGGATTTGGAGACATCAAAGCAGCTTGTTCAACAATGTCCCCCGATTTTATGAAGACAAATCCCTAGTTTACTTGTGTTGTCGTTTTTTAATTTGATGGATCCTACAAAACAAAAATCATGCACATACAAGACACATATAGCAGCATGATAACCCAAGTTTAATAAGCACACAAAGACCAGTTTTCTGCATAAGCTTTCAAGCAGATAAACTAGAAAAACAGTTTGAAAACAGTGGTGAATTAAGGTGCAAATCAGAGATATAGCAGCATACATAACACATAAGAAACCATAGAGTGCAGCAACAACAAAGTACAACACAAAAATCATACCATTCTCCCCTTATTTGTCTTCACAAATAGAATAAGAAAAGGGATAAAAACAAAATTAAGAAATAATTTGAGAATGAAGAATACCCAATTCATTTCTTAAGAAGAAAAACCTTTCCTTAGGCAGTGGCTTAGTGAAGATATCTGCAAGTTGCTTTTCAATTTCAATAAACTGAATTTCATGATCTCCATTGCTCACATGATCCCTTATAAAGTGGTGGCGGATCTCAATGTGCTTAGTCCCTGAATGCTGAATCTGATTTTTAGTGAGGTTGATGGCACTTGTGTTATCACAAAGCAAAGGGATATTGCTGACGTACAACCCAAAATCCTATAGTTGTTGTTTGATCCAAAGGATTTGAGCACAGTAGCTACCAGTAGCTATATACTCAGCTTCTGCAGTTGAGAGGGCCACACAAGCTTACTTCTTGCTATGCCAAGATACGAGGCTTGAACCAAGAAGATGACAAGTACCCGTTGTGCTTTTTTTATCCAGCTTGCCCCCTACAAAATCAGAATCATAATAACCAACCAAATGTATAGGAGAGTGAAAGGGATACCATAAACCAACACGGGTTGTGCCCTTAAGATATTTTAGAATTCGTTTGGCAACTTTGAAGTGAAATTCTTTTGGATTTGATTGAAATCTACCACATACACAAACTGCAAACATGATGTCTAGCCTGCTAGCAGTGAGATAAAGCAAAGAACCAATCAATCCTTTGAATTTGGTTTGATCTACTACTGTTCCAGCCAAGCCATCATCCATATAATAGCTTGTGAACATTGGTGTGGATGCCTCTTTGCAGTTTTCCATCTCAAACTTCTTGAGAATCTCCTTGTAGTACTTGGTTTAGCTTAGGAAGATGTCATCCTTTGATTGCTTGACTTGCAATCCTAAGAAGAAGGATAACTCTCTCATCATAGACATCTCAAACTCCCCCTGCATAGTTGCAACAAACTCCTCACATAGGCAGTCATTAGTAGCACCAAATATGATGTCATCAACATAAATATGAACCAAAATGATAACAGATTTTGACTTTTTAATAAAATGAGTCTTATCAATTTTTTCTCTCTCATAGCCATGAGATAAGAGAAAATTGCTAAGCCTCTCATACCACACTGTCTAGGGGCTTGCTTGAGTCCATACAAATCTTTTTTCAGCTTGTACACATGGTGAGGATGTTGATGATCTTCAAAACCAGGAGGTTGTGAAACATAAACTTCCTCATTGATGAATCCATTGAGAAATGCACTCTTCAAATCCATCTTAAACAATTTGAAACCACTCATGCAAGCAAAAGTAAGTAGTAATCTCACAACTTCCAATCTGGCCACAGGTGCAAAGGTTTCATCATAGTCAATACCCTCTTCTTGATTGTATCCTGTAGCAACCAACCTAGCTTTTTTCTTGTTATCACACCAGATTCATCCAATTTATTTCTGAACACCCACTTGGTTCCAATGACATTCATGCAATCAGTCTTGGGAGCGAGAAACCACACATCATTTCTGGAGAATTGATTTAGCTCATCATGCATGGCAGCAACCCAATTTTCATCTTTAAGTGCGTCACCAATAGATTTAAGTTCAATTTCAGATACAAAAGTCATGTGTTTGCAGTAATTAGAGACAAAGTTACGAGTAGACACTCCCTTAACAATTTGTCCAATGATGTTGTCCACATAAAGATCTCTAGGAATCCTCCATTTTTTGGGAAGTTCATTCTGTTGCAGAATTTCAACCGGTTGTTTCGAAGAATCAATCGGTTGTTTTTCTTGACAAAATTCCAGCTTCTGCAGAATGGTGTTCTGCTAATTTTCTTCTGCATAATTCTTCATGGATTCTTGTTATGTGTTGGGCTTAAAGGTTATTTGATAACCTTTGTCACACAACTGGCTTATGTTAAGGAGACTATGCTTGAGTCCTTCCACAAAAAGCACATCATGGATCAAGAAGGTGTTCTTGTCTCCAATGGTTCCTCTCCCAAGAATTTTCCCTTTGTTGTTGTCTCCATAAGTCACATGACCTTCATGCTTGAGAAGTAGATTAACAAACTTGGTTTTATCCCTCGTCATGTGCTTGGAACATCCACTGTCCAGGTACCACATATGCTGGTTTTCCATCAAAGAACCCTACAAGAAACAAAATCAAAAGGCACGATTTGGTCCCCTTACAAATTTAGGTTCATGGGCATTAACTAGATGATTAGGAACCTTAGAATTCGTAGGAACCCACTTCAAAACACCCTTAGGAACATAAAATTTCCTAACTCTGCAGAATCTAACAGAGTGGCCCTTCTTCATAAAGTAAAAGCATGAAAAAACCGGTTGTTTCGACAATTCAATCGGTTGTTTTTCAAAAAAAGCTTGAAAATGGCTTTGAAACTGGTCTCTTCTTGCTGTGTGGATTAAAACCCAATCCAACTTTGCCAAAAACACACTTTTGAGATGCAAGAACAGTTTCAAAGTTTGATTGGCCTTTTGAAAATTTATCCACAGTTTCTACAAGATAGTGGACTTTGTTTTCAAATGATTCACAGTTTTTACAAAAGCTAGAGTCACATTTGCAAGAAGAGTTTTCGTAAATCATTTCCAGATTTTCAAAATTATTTTTCGAATTGTTCAGCTCTTCTTCCAAAGTCTTGACTCTGTTTTCAAGCCAATTATTCATGCCTTTCAATCAATTATTTAAAAGGGTCAGCCTATTAGCTTCTTCAAGAGTCTCTTTAAAAGCATCAAGAAGTTGACTGTAATTTTCAAAGTTTATGGAGGTGCTGGAACTTACTTGTTTCAGATTTTCCCTTTTCTATCAAGCACAAATTTGCCTTTTCATCTCCATTTGATGATGAGCTAGTGGAAGAAACGTCATTGTCTTGTCAAGCAATGTAGGCTCTTTTACATTTGCCCTTCTTCTCAAGTTTCTTTCTTTCATTGTTGAGGCAATCAACTTTGATATGTTCTTGCTTACCACAACCAAAACAAGTATAATTGTTAGAATTAAAATCATTGAGTTTCTTACTATTATACCTATTTGAAGACTGGTTCTTGTTCATGTTCTTTTTCAAGAACTTGCTGAATTTTCTGGTAAACAAGTTAAGAGTTTCCCCATCACTGCCCTCACTTTATTCTTGACCTCCTTTATGACCAACAACTTTCAAAGCAATGCTCCTCACATGCTTCTCTTCATGCTCTTGATCATTCAACATGTTCATCTCGTGTTCCCTAAGCTTACCGAACAGGGAGGTTGTTGCCAAGTCAAATCTTTCGATTCAAAGATAGTAGTGACTTTAGGTTGCCAAGTTCTGTCCAAGCATTTGAGGATCTTGATGTTAAGTTCCTTCCTTTCAAATATTTTGCTAAGGCTGATGAGATGGTTTACAATTGAGTGAATCTCTTTTGTACATTAGCAATGGTCTCCCCTTTGAACATTCTAAACATCTCATACTCCTAAATTAGAGCATGCTTTCTTGCTCTTTTGATGTCAGTGGTTCCTTTATGTGTAACCTCAAGAGTGTCCCAAATCTCTTTTGTTGAGGCACATTGTGACACCCTGAAAAACTCATCAGAATTTAGAGCAAATGTGATGATGTTTCTAGCAATAAAATCAAATTGAGCTCTTTTACTTTCAATCTCAGTCCATTGGGACAAAAGTTTTTCTATGAAAACATCATCTTTTTCAAACATTGGAATAAAAGGGCCATTTACAATGGCATCCCAAATTCCTCTATCAATAGATTCAACAAAGATCTTCATTCCAACCTTCCAAAATTGATAATTTAGTCCACAAAGAAAAGGTGGCCTGTTTATTACAGCATCCTCCCCAAAGGATAGTTTTTCAGCCATAAAAAAAATTAGGATAAAAAACTTGAATGACTTTCAAGAACCTAGCTCCTGATGCCAATTGTTAGAAATGTAGGCCTTAAACAAGAGGGGGCAAATTGTTCATGAAACAATTTTTGCAAATATTGAAGGTAGAGTGAAAGACAATGAAGAATCAATCAATTCAAAATCAGTTCAGCCAATTAGAAAATTGTTTTTAATTTGATTGTTGAAAATCAACCGGTTGTTTTTGCGAAATAATCAGTTGTTTATATCACCAAAGTTGAAAATCAAAGCAAAAACAGATTTAAAGAGTGTAAGGATAGAGAGATTAACACAAAATATTTATACTGGTTCACTCTTTACCAAAAGCTACATCTAGTCCTCATAAACCACTAAGAATTCACTAAGTAATCAAACCTTGATTACAAACAACACACCAAAATGGTGATCTTGAACCCTTCAAGAACACACACCACCTTTAACAACACCACACAATTTTCAGAACAACCTTTGAAACTACACAACACCAGTTCACACAGAATTACAATGATCAAGAAAGAAAGGAATGGAGTACACCTAGGTAAAATCAAAGATTAAAGCACAGTGAATATAGCACAGTCCTATTCTACTCTTAAGAATGATCCAAGGTTTTTTTAAATCTTGGAAAATTGATTTGAATGATTTCTCTTAGTTGAATTATAACCAGGAGCGTAAAACAACTTATTTAAACTCCAATCAGATGGTCAAAACATTTAATACAAGAGCCAAAATCAGTTTAAATCCTTTAAAGCATATTAAAGCCACTTAACAAAATTCTGTTAATGTTTTCAGAAAATCCATCGGTTGAAAACACGAATCAATCAATTGAATTGGTTTGACAGCAAAGTCAAACGCAGTCAAGCTTTTTCAAATCCTTTTCAAAATACACCAAGTGTAAAACAACTGGTTGAATCGAAATTTCAACAGGTTGATTTTTCACTTCCTTTAGAAAACATATCTTTTTCAAAAGGATTGAAATCAAACAACCTTGGATCATCACAAAGAGTGAATTAACAAATTCAAATACTCTAGACACACATACAACCAACAATAAGGGTCTTCATGCATTCCACTTGGATTTGAAGACATCAAAGCACATTGTTCAACATAAATTGTAAAGCAAAATTAACTCAGAAAAATTTAAGCACAAATAAATCATGTTTTGAATACCACATTATGTGAGTTGATTTGCTATTACACATGTTTTTATAAGTTTCACTTGAATGATGATTTTTTATTAGCAATAATAGGTTGAATTGTCTTTTATGTCCTTGGTCATCTACTTATAAAGTTGGGTTGTATCATATAGTGACTAACTATTTTTAGTCTCTAAAATTAGTTTTTATTTAATGATTTTCTTGTAGTGTTGTCTATTTTACATTCTTTTTTTTCATTTTTTATGTTTAAATATAGTTTTAATCTCTTCAATTAAATTTTTGATTTTCTTTATGTTGGTCTTCTAAATTAAACCCCAAACCCTAAACCCTAAACGTAAATAATTTATAAAATATTATTTGTGAAGATTTTTAACCACAATAAGTAACAACAATGAAGTAAAGATTAAAACATGAAAAACAAAAGTAATAAAAAATTTAATATTAGTCTTATTAAGAAGTTTTTTTTAAGACATAACAATGACATAAATATATAAATATGACAACAAAAAAAGACTAAATTAGTTTTAACTAATATTTATAATCCAATATCTCTTTTAAATTCAACATGCATTAGTACCAATTTAAGTAAAACTTTTCTTGTTGTCATGATACATAGAATTGGTCTAGAAAGAGAAACATCCATGTTAGAAAGAAGCCAACGCAACTAAGTTATCACAATAGTGGTTAAAGTCATGACACGATATTCAACTTCAATAGAGGGACCAAAAATAATATCTTATTTCTTGTTCTTCCGATAGATAATAGAATCTTCTAGAAAAATACAAAAACATGTAATAGTCTTATGATCAGTAAGGTCACCAATCCAATCAACATCAGAATAAGCACACAACTTCAAGGAAGATGATGAGGGAAAGAGAAGGCTCTCAAGTTGAGTACCACAAAGGTATCTAAGAATGCAAAGAACAATTATCCAATGCATTTTGGTAGGAGAAATAAGAAATTGATTCACAACATAAACAACATAAGCAATAAAAAGATGAGAAATGGGGGGGATATAATAGCTTATCAACAATAGTATGATACATAGTGAGATATGAAGAGACATCATTAGAAGAAGTATATTTCACATTAAGCTCAATAGGGGTGTTAGTTGTGTGAGTATTAGAAATAAGAGCATGTGTTAAAGTGAAAAAATAGTTAGATTGAGAGAGAAGATAACATTTAGGAGAATATACGACTTTATTCTCCAAGAAATAACGAAAATAACCCAAATCCTTTCATTTTAAACTATATTTCCAACTACAATGATAAAAACCCATTCAAACTCAAAACATTTGGCTAAGAAGATTGGAAGTAGAAAAAGGAGCTCAGAAAACTCTCGTCTCAAGGAGAAATAATTGTTGTCTGCTCTTCCATTTTTCTCTAGTTTTATAACCATTGTATAGAGTAGTATAGGCTTTATTTTGGACTTGTATTTGGGTCATTTTCTTGGACCATGTTTTGGGCCAATTTTCATGGGTCATATATTGGGCCAATTATAGTTGGGTGTAAATTGAAAAAGAAAGAGTCTAGCTAGAGTTACAATTGGGCCTCCTTGGACCCAATGCAACTCTAAGCCATCTAGAATGCATAAATAAATTACTAGAATGCAAATAGAAAACATGAAGTGACAAGGAAGGCATGAAAGTCCACATGTCATCCCCTCAATGGAGAGGATTCCCACCAATGCCAAAAGGCCATTTGTATTCATAAGAATGGAGAGGATTCTCTCCAATTAGAGAAGAACACTTATCAACTTCTAATTTGAGAGGATTTGCTCCAATTAGAGAGAGTTATTTGTCCTTCTATGAGTGGAGGGTTTTTGGGGTTGAAGCTTGCACCTTGGCTGCCTGTAACATTATAAATACAAGTGCTAGCCCATTGTAAATGAGCTTTGAATAGAATATTGAATTGTTGTCCAAATCTGTGCATATCTTGTCTTCTTTGTTCACTCTTTGCTAGCATTAGTTTTGTGTCTAGCTTAGAACTTCTTAGGAGTTTATGGTTTAGGGTTCATGGTTTTTTTTTCACTTATTTTAGTCATCCAATCCCACCAAATTTCACACCCCAAAAATACAAAACAAAAAACTCATAGCAATGCAAGCTAGGATTGTATCACAATTTCAACTCTACAATTTGATTTACATCATCCCCGATGATTATCATGTCATTAACATATAAAGAGAGAATAATACAATCATGAGAAGTAGTATTCAAAATGAAAGCAAAGTGCAATCACTAGAACAAAATCCAAAAGATACAATAATTATGGAGAACTTTTCAAACCAAGTTTGGGAGCTTGTTTGAGACCATAAAAACTCTTTCTTAACTTACACACCTCCCTTGGATTATGAGAAACACCTAGAGGAGGTATCATGAATACCTCCTTTCTTATATCATCATTTAAGAAATCATTTTTAATATCTATCTAAAAAATATCCTATTGAAAAATAAAGGCAACAATAATAAGAGTACGAGTGGTAGTCATCTTAGCAATCGATACAAAAGTTTTTGCATAATCTAGAACATATTCCTAAGAGAATCCTTAACGACTAAACAAGTTTTGTAATGGTCAACAAACCCATCCAAATTTGTTTTAATTTTATAGACCCACCAAGAGCCAATGCCTTTTTTTTTTCTTAGAGGAGGAGATATCAAATCCCAAGTAGAAGTCTTATATAAAGTAGAAAGTTCCTCTTGCATAGCCTGTTGTCATAGTGGATCAAGGAAAACCTCTTGATGAGAAGAAGACTCAAACAAACTATGAATTCTGGTTAAGAAGGAATTAAAGGAAGAAGAATAAATAGATTAAACCAAATTTGGTGATTGGATGGACTTATGAACACGTTGAGGATACCAAGGATGTGAGGGATCAAAATCACAAAAGGTGCTTAGGAAGTCATGGGGAGATCTTGAGTTGTTGTAGTACCATTATAATCCTTGCAATTCTCAATTCCAAGATTATTTACATCATCATCATTTATGAAAAAGGGATCAATACAAATGAGATCTGACCTTGTAGAGTTATGAGAGTTAGAAGGAAATGAATATAATGGAATGTACTTATGGAAAATAACATGATGAGAAACATAGAGTTTGTGATTGGTAGGATCATGACAATGATAATTCTTTTGACAATCCCTATAACTATGAAAAACACATAATACAAAATGAGAGGACAATTTACTATGTTTAACTTTGTGGATGAAGAAAAAAAGTAGAACCAAAACCTTTCAAGGAAGAGTAATCGGAAACACAACCACATAACTTTCAAAAGGGAGACACACCTGAGATAGTAGAAAATGAAATTCGGTTTATAACATGGACAAAAATAAGAGCAACCTCATTCAAAATTTCATTGGAACTGAAGCATACAATAAAAGAAAATGAGCAGATTCAAGAATGTAGCAATGTTTTCTTTCAGCAACTCCATTCTGTTGAGAAGTATCAATACAAGAAGTTTGATGAAGAGTTCCATCGATGGTAAGTAATTCACAAAATTTATTAAAAGTGTACTCACCACCCAAATCACATTAAAAACATTTAATAACAACATTATGTTAGTTTTAAGCTTAGTGTGAAACATAAGATATACATTAAAAAAAACTCAGAAAAATGTTTCATAAGATAAGCCCGACAATAATAAATATGATCATCAATAAAAGAGACATAAAAGTAGGATAGCCATTGATAGGAAAGAAGGATAAACCCTATGCATCATAATGAACCAAGCCAAAATATGTATGACATGTAAAAACACTTGATAAAAGGTATAGTAGTAAATTTGACAAGTTTACAATAATAAAAAATATCAATGGTTTGTAACTTGCGTAAAATTCTAATGGAGACTTAGTAAGTTAATCTAGAGAAAGAAACATGTCCAATACATAAAGATGGTAAATCAATAATCGAAGTTGTAATAACGAATTCTTTAGCTCATCTACTATATAAAATCCCCTATCTACAATTTATCTCAATCAACCTTCCAAATTAAAGATAATTAGTAGAAGAAAAAAAATGAATAACCAAAAGTCACATAATTAATTAAATGACAGACAAAATTGAAAATGAGATTTGGAATATAATAAACATTTGAAAGCGACAAAGTAATAGAAAATCCACATTTGCCTGTCAAACCAGGTGATTCTACTAGTAGGTGATTACCAATGATATGGGCTTTAATGCCATATTAGATTTTAACCTAAAACCAAACCAAATGACATTAAGTGAAGTTGTCTATTCATGTATAAACTACACTCTCATACTTGATGCAGACCATGTAAAACTTCTCAACACGCGTCTCAAAAGATGTTTGTAGAACCAAAGCGAGCCTAATAATAGTACCAAATGAATATATATACTTAGTACCATGATAATAATGAAACAAAATATGATGATACATGAAAAGAAATTGATTTCATATACTAATCTTAATAGAAAGACTCAAAACATAACAAATATATAAATATGAAAATAATATAAAAGTTACCCTACACTTAATTATTTAATATATATATATATATTATTATTATGCTAACAACAAGTAAATAAAATTAGGGTAAATAGGCGTATTAAGATATGGAGGATTGTGATGCTATTCTGAATCCTAACTCAAAATTTACATATCATGAAAGAAAGAAGAAAAAAAGAAAAAAGTGGGAGAGAAGTAAAGCAAAAGAAAATTTGAAAACAACTCAAAATTTAAAATCCCAAACAAGAAGATCATGTCCAAAATTTAAATTTAGACAGTTTAGAAATCGCAGTAAATTGGAAATCCAAAATACCTTACGCGTCTATGATGAAGAAGGATAAAAATAACATTTTGTAAGTTATATAACTACAATTTTTTTTTAATGTCATGAATAAAAAAGGGAGTCGGATTTGAGGAAAAAAATTAAACTTTTTTATTAAGTTTAAAATATAAGTAATTCAAATTCACCAGTCATATAGTAAAACAGTTCTTCCATGACATTGTGCATGCTCCTCCTTAAATATATATATCATTGCTGATAATATATATATATATATATATATATATATATATATATATATATATATATATATATAATCATTAGTTAATCCAGACAAGTGTAGATTACTCACGTAACAAATTTAAACAAAGATTTCACAAAAATAAGATATAGCATAATGTAAAAAATGAGTAAAACACAAAATCGTTCCCTAGATTTTACATTACTTTTTATTTTGACCCTTTACATAAACGAATATTTTACTTTTAATTTTATACTATCTATTAACTCAAAGGTTTTTCTTTTTGCAGTGACTGTTGATACAATCAAAGAAGGTTAGTTCCTCTATTTATATATATATATATATATATATATATATATATATATATATATATATATATATATATTTTAAGTAAAAATGGAAAAAATAATTTACTTTGTTTCTATCACATGGTTTTATTCCTCTATTTCTATATGTTATAAATGATAAGTACAATGGAACAAGTATTTTCATAAATATATTTATTTTGAATAAAATATAAAAATATAAAAAAATTGAATAAATTATTTAAAAGTTAAAACAAATTTATATGTAAACTAAGTTTTAGGCATTCTTTATATAACCTTTTTAACTTTTAATTTCTAATTTATAAATAATTTGATTTCATTTTTATCTTTTTATTTTTCTTTTATAAAAATACTTATAAAAAATTGTCCAAATATAAATAATATTATTTACAAAAACTATTTTTTCCAAAATAGTTCTATAATAATTTCACATTATTATTCTTTTTTTATTATGATGAGATCTATCACTTTGATTCTTGATTCTTCCAATAACATACTTTTAATGATAACAATTTGTGTACAGGTGCTAGGAGAGTAATTCTTATTGACTATTTATAAGTTAACTTAACAACTTCCTTGATTAATTAATACTAGGAAAACTCATATCCACATTTTTATTTCACTAAAATAATATAATTTTGTAAAAAATATATTAAAAATATTAAAAGTATAAAATTTAGAATGTATATAATTTTGTAAAAATAATATTAAAATAATATATATGGTAGTTATCTATACCATTGAGGATAGATTTTTTAACCACCTTTAGTATCATATTTTTAATTAATAATTTTATCCTATGATAAATTTATTCTTTTAGTAAAAGATGATATTTTTTTTAATGGTCTAACTTTCCCACTTAAAATAACATAAACATACATTTTCTTTTAATTTTAAATCATTCTATTGGAAATATATATTTTTTTAAATTGTTTTATTTGAATCAAGAAAATATGAATTGTTTCTACAAGTTTTTAAGTAAAAAAGTTATTTAGTTATTTTTTTAGTAGAAATAAATTATTTATTAAAAAAATTATTTATTAAAAAGTAAAAATATCAAATTAAAAATGACGTCAAAGATCATTATCAAAATATGTACTTTTTTTATATAATTGTATAGATTATTTTCGTAGCAATAAGTTATCCAATTACTTGTTTTATTAAATAAAAAATTATATTTTATATTAAAGAATTATTATTTTTAATTAAAATATGACAACAAAAATAATTATCAAAAGGTGTATTCGCTATATAATAGTGTAGACGATGATGATCATAATAATAACATTAAGTATAAATAAATTTAAAAGTTTTAAAGATTTTATCTTTATTATATTAATAAAAAAAGGTGACAAGTGATTTTTTTATTTCAAGGAAGGTGTGTTTTTTTTTCTTTCTTTATTACAACATGATGATGACATTTGCGATATTAATTCACAGGATTGTATTTTACAATAACTGGACCAAACCAAAATCTTGAACATTACGGTGCATATCAATCAGTATTAATTACGTTGGGACACTATGTTATACCATACTTTATACTTAGATATGTTATTGTCACCGTATTGTTTATTGCTATTTTGACATACAAGTGGAGAAGAAGACACTCATCAGAATACGAAAATATTGAAAGTTATTTAGAGCAAAATAACTTGATGCCTATTCGATACACATACAAAGAAATTAAGAAGATGGCCATAAGTTTCAGCGAAAAGTTGGGTGAAGGAGGTTATGGCTCTGTATTTAAGGGAAAGTTGCGTAGTGGACCTTGTGTTGCCATAAAAGTGTTACGAAAATCAAAAGGTAATGGACAAGACTTTATCAATGAAGTTGCAACAATTGGAAGAATACATCATCAAAATGTAGTACAGTTAATTGGATATTGTGCTGAGGGCTCAAAACATGCCCTTGTTTATCAGTTCATGTCCAATGGATCTCTTGACAAATTTATATTTTCCAGAGAAGGAAATTTGCATTTAACCTATGACACAATATATAATATAGCAATTGGAGTAGCACGTGGGATTTCATATCTACACCATGGGTGTGAGATGCAGATTTTGCATTTTGACATCAAACCCCACAACATCTTGCTTGATGAAAAATTTACCCCAAAAGTTTCTGACTTTGGATTGGCAAAACTATATCCAATAGATAAAAGTGTTGTGACTATGACAGCAGCAAGAGGGACAATTGGATACATGGCTCCAGAATTGTTTTATACAAATATAGGAAGAATATCAGATAAGTCTGATGTTTATAGTTTTGGAATGCTTCTAATGGAGATAGCAAGCAAGAGGAAAAACTTAAACCCCCATGCAGAGCGTTCAAGTCAACTTTACTTTTCCTTTTGGATTTATGATCAACTTGACAAAGAGAAAGATATAGATATGGAAGATGTCATAGAGGAAGAGAAGAAAATTGCAAAAAAAATGATGATAGTTTCACTCTGGTGCATACAATTAAAACCAAATGATCGTCCTTCCATTAATAAGGTAGTCGAAATGCTTGAAGGAGACATTGAGAACCTTAAAATTCCTCCAAAGCCTTCTCTGTATCCACATGAAACATTGGAAAAAATTTGCTCTGGCCAAACAACATTGTCTGAGTTTATTAGTTCTTCAAGCAATTCCATGGTAATTGCCACTAATGCTCCCCTAGATGAAAGTATTTGATAATGTATATTAGTTGTTTATTTGCATCCAACTTATTGACTTGAACATTGTTCATGTATAATATTTACATTCTCTTAGTTATTTTCTATATAATGTTGTATACTTAAAAGTTTAAAGTAATGGTTTACCAAATTTAAACATTTGTTAAAAAATTTCAGTTATGTTCATTATACTAAAGTAGTTGTAGCCTCCTAAGTTTTTTTTTTAACTGTTATTTAAAACATGATCAAATATAATAACAAGTGAATTTAGTTAAAATAGGTATATTTTCTAGTAAGTGCATGTACTAAATTCTACAATAATTGAGATTGTGTTGTAAGCTAGATAATAGTAAAGGATTGTATGTGAAAGTAATCAAAGAATTCATCAAATCAATTATAATTT